>Ga0136643_10004210_pt1 | contig 19733 bp, 18 predicted proteins | sample TergutLab28metaG_FD_96883 | JGI IMG/M metagenome (GOLD analysis project Ga0136643, IMG submission 96883) | Labiotermes labralis P1 segment gut microbial communities from Petit-Saut dam, French Guiana - Lab288 P1 (version 3) (version 3) | ecosystem: Host-associated > Arthropoda: Insects >...
CACATCAATTATACATTATAATTCACAACACAACTTATAATAAACAGACATCCACACAATACAAATATAATAAATAAGAATACAAAATTTAAAGACCAATTGGAAGTGGAATTTGTCACTACAGCTGGATATATGTGTATTTATACAAATATACCTAAGTGTTAATAATTCAAATTAAAAGTAATAATATAGAATGGTATTGAGTTATGTTACATGTAAATATATTTTAATGTTTACTTTTAAAATGATTACACTGAGCCAAGATCTCTATTGAAATTCCAAGCAAAATATTCCTCCAATGAGTAAAATGAATTTATAAGAAGGAAACTTTTTAAAACAGATCTGAATTGTTTTATGTCATGAGATGTATTTTTGATGCTAGTAGGAAGGAGATTAAAAACTTTGATTCGAAAATAAAAGGGACCTTTTCAGAAAGTTGTTAATTTTGCAGCTGGAGTATGTAAGTCAGAACTAAATCTAGTGTTAATATTATGAATTCCTGAATTCGATTCATATAAATCTCTATTTTTGGCAACGAATAATAAAAGGGAGAAAGTACCGTAATTTTAATGGTTGATATCGTGACTATTCTACAAAATTCTAATGCAGATAATCATGTCAATTCAGTTCACTTTATTCAATTCCACCAAATCCAATACAAGTCCAAGACACCTACTGGATATAGAATTAGCCATAATACAATATACAGGGTAATTCGTAAGTCCCTTTGGGATTTCCGACCTCTGTGGTACAGTAGCCGGGATGGTCACGCCAAAGAGGAGCATGTCAACGGAACCTCGTACACCAAAAAAAAACTTGGAGAGATTCTCTACCTCTTGGCATGCTCCTTTCTGCTGTGTCTGTCTTGGTTGTTGCGCAGCCCAGTTCGGAAGTTCCGGAGGGACTTATAAATTACCCTGTATATACAGATACTTATGGATAAAGATTCAATTTACAAAGTAACAATTATAATTCAAGCTGGTAATCAAATGGCATTAATATATGGTTATTTGATTCATTGACTGATTTAATTTATATGATTGGTCGACCCATTTCCACAATTGCATTTGATACAGACCTGGTCATTAAAAATATACACAATCATTCTACACTGTATATTGTACATGATAAGGAAAATGGAACACAGTTTTTTACGGAGACAATTCTCGATTTCTCTGCATCAAAAATATCAGAACATAATTGTAATACAAGTTCTATACACACAGAGTTGACAATATAGATTAGAAATAATAGCAAGAAAAAATCTGCATATCAACTAACTCACTCTTTGAATAACTTACAGCAATTACCTGAGAACAAGATGATAAAATTATTTTCTGTACCAAACACTCACCATGCTTTCCTTAAGAACAAGAAACATTTCTCTTCAACTCTCTGCAGTAATACTGTTGGCTTTCTTAATGCATGAGATGTAAAAATCCCACATAACCTTAAACCTTATTTATCACACATAACAATCTGAGAGTTCACACAGCAGCTTACAAGAATATAACTCATAGAGCTGCATAGTCTTTGAATATTTTCACATGTCCTGCAAAGACACATGATTATATGCAGTGTTTTAAACACATATGCATGCAAAAATGTTTGTGTGAATTTTAAAGAGGCAGATTGGCATTTTGAGTGCGCTTGAACCCAAGTACTGCAACTTCAGTTTCTAATCCTCAGATAATCAGTTATGACTTCTGTACTAATAGCATTATTAACATAGTTGAAGAATAAGAGACCAACTTGATGTCACTAGTTATTAAGTTTTATTACACTTCTTCCACGCTCAACATGTTTCAGGAGCTTGCGACTTTCCTATTGTATCACCACATTGGCTATGTGTTCTTGTTTCGATACGTGTGGCTTGGGGTGGTATCCGTGTAGAAAGGCTGAAGCTCCAACACACATCAAAACAAGAACACACGACCAATGTGGTGATACAACAGAAAAGTCGCAAACTCCTGATGATGGATGTATTTAATGTCTGAAACATGGTGAGCATAGAAGAAGTGAAATAAAACTTAACAACTAGTGACATCAAGTTGATTTCTTATTCTTCAACTATCAAAATGATGCACAGTCCAATATACATAAGATTTACATTATTAACATGTTGTAACTGTGGTGGTGTGGTCATAAAAATGATGCCATCAACATAAGCAACATTACCTACCCTAACCTAACCTAACATATGCTAATCCTAATTATCTTTAACTGACCCACACTATCAAAAGGAGTAAATCTTGAGGAGTGAAACACAATGTGGAATGCAGGTCCAGTACTTTGTACTAGAAGGAAGGGAGATAACATCAATCAGTACTGTAAATGTGGAGTAAAGCACTGATATCATGTAAGAGAAATGATTCATTACCAATTATTCTGTGGCAATATTAGTAAAGTACACTTGCATGTAGCAGAGCCTCTATACACCACAACTGTACACCATCAGGAAACCAGCACTGTAATACACTACAGCAAACATGTCTAATATGAAGAAGTGACGAGGACAGGGTGAAATTTGTATTGAATAATGAATCGGTAAGTGTTCAATGTTCAGAACCCAGTTTGAACTGACAGGAACTCTGAGGGAACAATACAGCAGCATAAATAATAACATAATATTAACATTTGCAAAATGGGAAGAAAAATGTCACTGATCTGAAGACTGTACAAGAAAGAGTACAGTACAATATTTATCATTGAATTTTTACACTGTCATAGTAATGGTCAGGACCGCATTACCAGACAATTGCTTGCATTGATGTCATCATTTAAAAAAAACATACATTTCGTTTTTACACAGTACCACACCTGTTATCTTCTAATATCTTGGCTCCTACCCATTTGCTATCATACTGTCCCACACATGACAATTATGATAAACATTTATCAAACAAATTTTGAAATAAAGTGAAATATTTATTCTCAATTTATAGCTGAGATGTAATATTTCTCTGATAAAACTATTCACAATCATGTAACAGAACTATACTCATGCATGTCTCTCCGTAAGTGCCAAACGGCAATAACAAGGAAGAAGCGTCCAAGGTTCTGCAAAACTGTGCTCATTCCACTATTCCTCTTGTTGTCAGTCAAATACCAAATTCAATTCAGCCGTATGTATTTGAATGAACAAAATATTTATTGATTGCTGGGCGAAGTACGTGTGAATATGCGATGCAGTAACAAACTACCGTCTGCCAAATACACAGACGGCGCTTTAAGTATAACGTTCTATATAATTACATTTATCAACACAAAAGTTTCGTTCAAACAGTACAATAACACATAGACGGCCCTCATGGAATCGTTTTTGTACAAGAGTGCTGGAATGGATGTTACACACACCATGTGACCACTGCTAAAAGAACATTATCCATGCAAAATCTACCGGACAAAATTCGTTACACCGAAAGAAGTGTTACAACTCGAACAAGGCAGTTTGAGTTCTCTACAAGTGTTAGTAATATGTGTTGTTATTACGTATTATTATCAGAGTTCCAAGGCAACTGACCAAGACGAGTATAACAAATTTCTCCAGAAAAGAAAAAATATTTTTTTACATCGATGAAGCTATCGAAAATTGGCACGAAAATGTTTCATAATTTCACTATTGATGGTTGTAGTATTGTAATGAACTTTCTCGATAAGGATGGCGAGTATATCCAATTTTTAATCTGTTTAGGAGTAGGCTGTTATAACTGCCGTAAGTTGTTTTAAAACGAAAAGCATCGTAACTAGTACTCGTCTCCTAACCGTGGAGAAACCCCAGTGTCACTGTTCTTAGCGGAATAATGATTATGTGATTGGAGAACAGTGTCACGTTCAGTTACGCATTTTGGGAGCTGTGTCACTTTTCTTTCAGACTATCAATACAGGCCCAAAGCTACCTTCGTCACGAGACAATTAACGTTAACGTATACTGAAATTATATACCTCGCATTTTTCTCTCATTTCCCCGATAAAAGAAAGAAATTCGCTCCTCTGCCATGTTACGCATTGCTGATTAGAAGTTACCGACGTTTCGGGACAGCCTAAAGTGGAACCAACAAAGGTCCGCTTGAACATCGACGATGGTCCAACTGACTATCCCAAAACGTCAGTAACTAAAAATGAAGGCTGCGTAACATCCCACGAGAGCAAGTACCACATTTAAACCGCGGTGGAAGCCTCAAATCAAACACTACATTATGTTTGTATCTCTATCAGCTGATTAACATAACCTGGTCTTTATTCTATCGCCGACAGGTAGAACCACGGACGTGAGACAGACTCCCGACCACCTCCTGGTACTTCTGAATAACTAGAACATAAGGCTACCTGTGAAACCTACCCACAGATTGATAAATATACAAAGAATAAAAAATATATATAGCATACCAGACCCCCGATCAGTCATGGTATACTTCGAAAAGAGGTGTGGTTGGGCGGAGATTGTTTTCTATAGCCACCGACTGTGGTGCTGCTCTCATTCAGCGCCATTGCGTGTCGGAAGCTGTTTCTCCTGTCCACCGAATGTGGAGCGTGCGTGTTGAGAGTTTCGGGACTGCGTAGTCTGTGGGTTGTCCATGTTCTATCCGTCGATTTAAGCTCTTGTGCGACAAGCCATTACAATCTTTATGTAGCATTACAAGATAAACATTATACATTTTTCTCCGTGTGTGGTTCTTTATTATATGTCCTCCTGTTGTATTAATAAGGTGTAAAAGGTTTTTTTTTGAGTATTTTGTTGCCAGATATACTTATGGACAATTACAAGTTCTTTCAAATCAATAAATGGTTTTTATGCAAGCAGTAAATATTTTGTGTTAATATTTTTAGAAAAATATGTATGTTAGTCATATGGAAATTTGTTTAGATTTACTTTCTGTGTATTGTTTTCGGTGTTTACTTTTTAGGTTTACTTCTGGAGGCGAAGTGTTTACGCTTTATTTATATTGCATTTCCATGGTGTATAATTTCTTTTAGAAAAATATCGTGTCATTAAAAAGCAATGTTGACAAAGCATTTTTCTAGTACGATGTACTGTCGTGTCTGAATAACACCCAATATTCACATGTCATCTTGATGCACATAACCATTACACCCCAACTAGGTACTAATCGTGGCATGACTACATGGTTAGATATGATAGCGAGCGAACGAGCTACAAGATGGAACATGTAATTCATACAGATGTGGCCATATTGGCAATAGAACATGTGCGGTGTTGCTGAGCGCGCGAAAGGGATCGACGTGTAGTTACAATCGTTTCTATTTTTCGAGCGACATCACTCAACTTCAGGGGATCCATGGTTGAGAAACTACCACGGATAATTGCAATCCGTTATGATGATAATATAGCTGGATTGGCGAAAGCTGGTGCAGAGGAACTGAATCCAAGACATTCTGTAAGGACGGAAAACGATGCTCATTTCAGGTTTAAAGATGTTGCAAATAAGCTGTGAGAAGACGTAACCGCAGCATGTGGTGTGACGCGTGGTAAGTATTTTCAAATGACTGGCATGCGGTATTCAGGAAATCGATAATTAGAGAACACGTACAGGTTGCCCATAACAAATCAACAGTACGTGCGTGTATTCATTTGAGCGATGTATTTCGGTTCACATTGAACCGTACTAAGGAAGATATATTATAGAGTAAAATACATGCGTATGAATGACACTGAATAGAAATTTTATGTCGGTTTACGCACCATCGTCAGTTACAAATATACTTGGGTACGTTACGTGGATGCACAAGTGTATCAAAATAAGAAAAAGGTATGTGGAATAACCCATAAATATACAAAATACACGGAAGCTTTATAGTGCAAATACTTGTACTATAAACATTTTATATACTGTATTGTGGATCATTTTTACATGATTGATCTAAAGAGTAAAAGGATCTGCATTGTCCATTTTATGGGAGGTTACCAACCACTTACACTTGTTTATGCCACATGTATTGATGCGTGTGTTTCTACAATGATTATTGCAGCATTGTCAGTGATGTGTCTTTTATTATTTTCTTTCACCATTTTCGTGCAATTCTCTATTGTCAATGTTTCTTACAGTTGCACTGACATATGACTTCCATCATATATTTCTGTGTAATTTCTGTAACTGTAATTCATTCCTGTAAGGTTCCTCTGTTCCTTTGGTACGTGGCCTGTTACAGTACGTATGTTGCAATAGTTAGCATCAAAATGTGCCTGTCAATAAATGACATAAATAAGCCTGTTGCTGAATACAAAATAGCACGAACGTTTGACACAGTAGTCGGCCTAATATGCTTCATATCCATGCCTTAAAAGAATATTAAAACCAACAAATGCACATATATGAAGTGTTTTATTGTTGTATCTGTTGTGGACCCGATGAGGAACGTATCTTGGATGTACCCAGGAGGGATGGAGCTCAGAACTCAGGTTAAGACGAGGAGTCGGGCAGACCGCACACACACCCAATAATCCCCAAGTAGAGTGTACTGGAGTTTTACTGTGTATAAGTAGGGAATAATTGCAGTTACAACTGAACTGTATTGGTGACAAATCTCGCCAGCGGGCTCTTCATTACCGTTAACACTCACAGACGGTCCAGCTTCATTCTCTGTTGCTCAGTCACTGTTCGAGATACACAGCAGACTGCTACTGCAGAACAAAGCAGCTACTGTTACATGTGTTACTCCACACACTGCTCGCGCTATAAACACTTAGCGCGTCCAGTTATAAACAAAAAGAAATGGGAGGAAATTATATTCCTCCCATGTCTGGTCTTAAGAGAGGTGAGAACTAAGGATGATAAAATTAAGCTTATGACTAACATACAGTACATACAAGAATGCTAGATAGAAAAGAAAGAAAACCATAACAACAAAAATTAATGTGTGTCAACTACACAACATTATCACCTATTATTAATTATCAGCATGTTTGTAAAGCTACCATAATTATAGCAAAAGCAATCAAAGCATGTTGGTGATAAATAATATGTGATAGAACATATTTTATTTGTTTGTTTGTTTTATTTCATAAACTGAAATAGTAGCTGGCTGTTCTACCATTGGTTCTACCACCACTTTTGTGGCTTGAATTAGTACAAACATTTGGCACAGGGGTTGCAAATGTCGCGTCTCATGAATGTTAGTGTGGTGGATGATTCATAGATGGTACAACCTATATTGTAGGTTACGCTCTATCGTTGAGATTCTAATCTTGTAATTTATTATGCCGGGTGGAGACTGTACATAATGTGCAATATATATCTGAGACTTGACACCGATACCATCGAACTGCGCTCTGTGATGTGATATGCTGCACCCCATATTTAAGATGTATTTGGCTTCTCCAGCAGTCTGACAGACGAAGGTGCCTCCATCTGTGGGCTGGTGAATGTAACACTGACAGTGTGGTAGGCGTCTTTAGGAGTGTGAGGAGAGGATTGTATGTGGTGAATATTATTCATATCCTATGCATTAAGCATATCATTCTTATAATTCCTTGGAGCTGGAATTGTGTGAATAAATGTCATATGATATCATGGGAAGGGCTGTACTGTTGGAAGCAGTTTGGTGCCACTTTCATTGACTGTTAAGTATTTGCATTTGCATTTGCAAACAAGTCCAGTTTGTAGCCTAATATGTAGACTAAACGTATGGCGTGAAGTCCCATGTAAGAAGCTACAAGTTGCTCAGCAAGCTATTAGATTTTTGTGGACGCTGAAGATAAATGAGGTGAATAACATAACCTAACGACCAGTATGCATAAATATAACAATGAATTATTGTATATTGTTATGCATGCCAGTGATATGTCCACTTGTAATTGGTGAGCAAACGTAAGTGGAAAATGTGCCGGTTTTGAGTCAGTTTCTTGGTACGCCTCCTTTTAATTAACCAGTTGAAAGTCAAGATTTGAAAATGGAACATATAATTGCTGACTACAAGGAACTAATGCAGAAGTGGTGTCAAGTGGATGGTTGTGCTGAACCACTGTGCTAAAGATTGCAGCCTACTGCCAGACAGATTTCAAGTTTTAGGTTTCCATCCAACATAGATGTAATAGATGGAGGTGAGGATTAAATTCAACCACCATGGCTGTGGTACCTACTACAGTTCCAAGTTTGTTCACCTTTTTTTACTTGCAGTTTTGAATGAGCAGAATGGGGAGATCATGTTTGGTTGGACAGCATTACCTTTTGCCAATAAATAAATAAATGAATGGATGGATGGATGGATGGAAAACAAAGAAACAAATAGTAAGTAAATAAATAAACAAATTATAGGCAGGTAGATAGATATGTAAGTAGATAGATAGATAAATAAACAAAGAAATAAGTACATAAATAAGTAAATTTAATTAATTAATTAATATATAAATAAATGAGGAAACAACACACACAAATATATAAATGAACAAATATAGAAGTAAGTAAATAAGTAAAAAATAAGTAAATAAATTAATAAGTAAATAAATATATAAATAAATAAATAAATGAGACTGCATTAGTGTGGGAATGAGTGAATGAATGAATAAAAGAAAGAAAGAATGAATGAATGAATAATAATAAATAAGTAAATGACTAAAGAAATAAGTATTAGATAAATATGTAATTATATAAATAATGAAGCAAATGAATGAATTGAAATAAACAATTAAAAAGTAACTAAGCAAAGAACTAAATAAATATAAAGAAGTATATAAGTAAAAATAAATAAAGAAAGAAATATGTAAGTAAATAAATAAGTAAGGAAGCAAATAAATAAAGAATTATACAAGTAAATCAATTAATTGATTAATTTAAATAAATAAAAGCAGATTTAAATGGATAAATAAATAAATGTATAAATAAAATGAATGCATACATGAATATTTTAATAAGGGGATGAATGAATGTGTATATATATATATATGTATGTATGTATGTAAATAATTAAATAGATGAATGATGTGAGCTGTGCACAGCCTCATGTTTATGTGTACATGGTGTAAATCAGCTGGGCCTTGAAGGAAAGCAGTTATCTCTGTCAGGTGCCAGGAACAAGAATGCATGGAGCTGTACGGGTTCTCTATATCCTCTCTGTGTGGAACTTAAGGAAACATGAAGACTGCTGTACCTTATAAGAGGTAAATCAGTCCTATTACAGGCCTGAGGTGCCGAGAGGGTTCCAGGAAGTTAAGGTTCCCAGATTTCATGACAATGACACAGGATGGTTTTAAGGTTGTCAGCCTTATGCACCGGCCGCTTTCTACCCCCAGGAAATACTCCTAGTACACATTTCTGTTAGAGGCTGAGTCAACCCCAGGGCCATAGTGTGATCAGAAGGATTATGTCAATGAAAAATTCCAATGATACCATCTGGGATCGAACCAGCAACCTCCCGATTTTTAACACAGTGCCTTAACCACTGTGCTACCACAGTCCCCCCTGCTGTACCTTATACAAAGTATTTTCATATTAATGAGGTGTGTTGCTGAGAGCAAAAACTGTGATGTGAACAATGGGAATTGGCTTACCATTTAGAATAATGTACTTCTTCACAGGCAGCAGTGACAAAATGCCTTTCCTGGCCATGTGGTTGTTGTCTGTGTATGCTGTGGTTTGGGATGTCAGTGACTTAAGGTGGATGAAGGAGATGAGGGAAAGCCAGTCACTGTTTTGTCAGCTGTAACGCAGTGTATTCTGGTAGGGTCACAAGAAGACAGTAAGTCGCATGGACACGTGACATCTCAACACGATGTAGGAAGCTCCCCTCCAGGATAAAATGCTTTCCACAGGGGGCTGTCCTATAGGTATGTGGCATGTTACATCGGAGTATGCTGTTTTATCATGAGTTTGGAAAGCATGCAACTACAGAGACCAATGTAGATAACTGGACTCTACATTATACAACCTGTCTGGTAACGTAACCCCCAAATTTAGCAACTTCATCCCTGGAACGGTTGGAAGGAATTTGTCCAAGCGGTAAAGTGGATATGATTTCAGAGAAGAGTTGGTGTACCATCTGCAGTATCAGGGGTGTACGTGTAGTAGGGTCCAAAAGTTTCCAGCCTGACATACAAAAGCCACACCAAATGGAAAATGCTGCGTGTGATATATAGCGCCATCAGTGGTGTGGTTAATATATCAGTTTCAGGTGGCTATGTGCTCCAGTCTGCTGGAGGTACTCATGCTAGTAGGAAGTGTTGCACTGAGCTACTGCAATGTTGAAAGTCGAGTATCGCACTTCAATCAAATTCCTCAGTAAAGAGGGGATTGCGCCAGCTGCTATCAAACAACACTTGGATGGTGTGTATGGTGAGGCTTCTCCTTCATATTCCACAGTAAAGGAATGGCTAAACAGTTTCGCCTCGGTGGAGAGAGTGTTGAAGATGAGCCTTGTGAAGGTAGGCCCTTGGAGGTAGTGACTGAAGAAAACATCAAGTGTATCAAAGAGGAACTACTGAGTGACAGGTGGCTAATGCTTAAGGAAATCTCAGTAAGATTGGAAATTCCTAAAACCACCATCATTTGGATCATCCATGAACATCCTCACATGAAGAAAGTCAGTGCAAGATGGGTGACCAGACTTCTTTCTTCAATTCAGAAGGAGCACTGTTTGACATGTTGTCAGAAGATTTTGGAGCTTTGCCATGGCAATCAGAAGCAAGTATTGGAATCATTTGTCACAGGGGATGAAACCATGGTCCTTTATTATGATCCTTTATCAAAAAGGGAATCAATGTAATGGTACAAACCAGGTAAAGCACCGCCGAGAAAGGCCAAAGTCACTCAGTCCACCAAGAAGATCATGGCAACAATCTTTCGGGATTGCAGAGGAATTTTGTCGATTGATTTAAAAGTAAGGAAAACCACTGTGAACGCTGCATATTATGCTTCACTTTTGCACAAATTACGCGACACTATCAAGGAGAAGTGGCAAGGAATATTGAGCTGTGGAGTTCATCTGCTCCTTGACAATGCTCCTGTCCACACGGCGGCTGTTGCCAAGGCTGCAGTGAAGGAAAGTGACTTTGAGGAGATCGAGCACCCACCCTACAGCCCAGATCTGGCACCCAGTGATTATTACCTCTTCTCCAAACTAAAGAAAGATCTTTGGGGTAAGAAATTTGATGAGGATAAGGAGATCAAAACTGCTGTGCTGGAACATTTTGCAGATAAAGGACCGGAGTACTTTTTGAAGAGCATAGAGTTACTAGTTCAAAGATGTGAAAAGTGTGTTGAAATAAAGGGAGGCTATATTGAAAAACAGCAAAGTTGTTTTATTTTTGTCATCTTAAAAAGTTGGTCAGGCCGGAAACTTTTGGACCCTACTGTTTGGCATTTACATAGAAATTTGAGGGTTACATGCCTACAAACTAGTGGGATGGGTGTGAATATAAACATAATAATAATAATAGAGCACCGCACACATACTTCGGAAAGTACTAATGTAAAAATACAATAGATTCGACACTGAAACTAACGATATAAGCACCATGAATAGTAACAACAGAATAGCTGCAACACTTTATTCCCTAGGGACATAGTTTGTCTCAGGAATATATGTGCTGCATAAAGGAGATGATGATGATAATAATAATAAGTGAATATTTATTTTTCAGTTTTAATGCTGTGTACATTTTGACAGTGCACAATTCAATTATGTTAACTTGGCATAACACAATAAAGATCATCACAGATCCTTTTCACTTCCAAACTAGACAGAGGCTCCAGTTTACCATCACTAAAATGTGAACTTAATGCTCTTTTGGAAAGCACTCTTGTTGCAATGAACAGCTTTATCTTAAACATTTCATATAATTACTTGTCTATTCTAGAATGAAAGTGACATTATGTCATCCACCACACATCAACAATAACAGTCAGAATACATGCTTACAGTATGTGCATTATACGTTGTAAGTTAAGTACAGGTTTATTCAAAATGATTGTCGGGGTTGTAACAACTTGTCATACACAATACACTTGAGATAGGAGTATGTAGTTGCACCGATGGATCTAGAGGTTTATGTTCGTCCTCTTCCCGCAAGTATCCCGGAACTGAAGGTACGAATCAGAACCACCATTGAAACCATCACCGCTGACATGCTACAGACAGTTTGGAATGAACTCGATTATCGTGTTGATGTTTGTAGAATCACAAATGGTGCACATATGGAGTACCTGTATGTAACAAAAACTTGGAGTGTTGTTCTATTAAATAAAAAAAAAACACATATACTGCTATCTCAAGTGTATTGTGTATGACAAGTTGTTAAAACCCCGATGGTCATTTTGAATAGCCCTGTATATACATAACAGAAGTAAAAGGACTTAACACAATGAATAAGTTACCAGTTTTTTCAATGCAAATGAAATAGTAAAAATAGACACAGCTTAACTCCAGCCATTGGAAACATCTGTAGCTCATAACATTTGCTATATGAAACTTATGGGCTGTTATGATTTGTCATGACTCTAGATACGTACCTTTGGATAGCACCTCTGATATTACGGACATGAGTGGATTTCACAACATTTCTAATTTGAGTTGCCACCCAATACTATTTTTAGCCCCAAAGGCGATCTGTTTTATGAAGTCACGAAATTATGTTAGAGTCCATATTGAAACACAAGGATTCATCATGAATATGCAACACACACTGCTCTGAGTATTGTATTTTGAATCTCATTAAAAAGTCTTTCATGTAAATTATATTTAAATACTCACACACTTTTGTTTGGTTATGTCGATCAATTTAGGGGGGAAAAAATGGCCTTCGAGAACAGGAACTATGTTTATGCAAAGGATGGGAATATTAATTTAAAGATGCTGTTTATGTGGGATGAAGTGCCTTTAGGTAGGTGCAGGAGTTGCTGGCCTGCAGCCACCTCCATATTGAAATTTAAAATAAAATGTCTTGTGTACACGATAATATCAAATGTTCTACTCAGTTTACACTTCAGCCAAAATAAGCCACTAAAATTGGCTGATAATTGGTATATTAGAATTATGAAAATTAAAATAAACTTAGAAAGTTTTAGATCAATCAAAAAACGAGATGACCAGACCTTGTGATTCAAAGTGAGTCATGGAACATATACTTACATGTATGTACTTGTAGTTGCAGACATTTTTACATTACAGTTAGATTTATGATATTTTTTTTAATTGCATAGTGTTTAAAATCGGACGTAAATTTTATGTACCCTCAGGGTCAGCGCCCGGCCCAAAATGAAAAATTCTTCATACACACCTTCATATATATATTGGTGCTCGTAAACATTGCAATGTACAGAGCACCAAATTGTAGAATAATCTTCATTCGTGCTGCTGGGTTACATTAATAACTAATACAGCAGTTTTCATTCTATTTAGATATTGGACTTAACAACACGTTCTTTAAGAATTTTACCCTCTTACACACAGCCACACAATTTAACATTGTTTTTACATTACTCACACTCATAAGATATTCCAGCAAAAGATTTGCGCAATTTTGAACTGTGCTTTGCCTTCAAACGTGAAAGTAACCGTGAAACTTATGTAAAAGGATTCAGTTACTAATATCATTATGGATCATACAGTATTAAGATCGATGTTCATATGAACTTCATGCTTTCCTTGAATAAATTCAGCACTTGTCACTATTGAAGAAATAATTTAATTGCATAGAGAAGTGTTTCCCCTAAGACTGCTTATCTGCCATAATATATGTCATATTTTGTTGACATCTCTACATTCATGACTAACAGGATATGAAACTTAGAATATAAATCTTTTGGTGTCTCAGTCACATTTGTTATATATCTGCACTTCCTTTATGTCTTCCTCAGGCATGTCTTTATCTCCCCACCCCCATATACTGTTGTCGGTTTCACGCAGCTCTTCCACAGGGGCAACACTGTGCCGGCTGCCATCGCCTGTCCTCGCCGCACGTCGTCTGATCATTTCTAAGGACACGGTTTTGAGGTCATAAGCCCATCCAATGCGAGAAAAGAAGTCAATGAAGCCAGTAGTGAGGTTGGTCCTGTAAGTACCCAGTTCAGCTGCCTTGTAATCCCACGGGAACACATGATGGTAATTGTGCCATCCCTCTCCGTAACCTATGGCAGCCACGGAAAAGTTCTCCACTGCACTGATGCTTCTGTATAAAGTAAAGTGTTATAATGTGGTCAAGCTGATGTGATGACAGAGAACCTGTATGTTTGTGCTGTAGATAATTTTCAGAAGGAAGAGAGATGCCACTTCTGCTGACACATGAGCTCATGAAGAGGGTTGGGAGTGATTACAAAGGTGAGAAGGAGGAACAGCAAATCAGTTCTGGAGGGAAGTACTTTCTGTCACTGGGAAGCAAAGTGAAGTACTGAGCAAGTTGGTGCAGAAGTACCTCAGCTCAGATACTCAGAGCCAAACACTTGGCACTGTTTTCCAACTTACTGTTCATTGCTTGTTCACTTTATGTTTAAGGGTTCAATACAAGGCGCAGTTCCCATACCCCTTGCATGCATGAACTGTAGTGGGTAACAATTTTGAAGCTTCTGTTTATGGATGTAAATCATTTAAGAATAAACCATATTGCCATCATCTGTGGTACATTTAACAATGTAAATGGGAAAAAGACCACAAGTTTATGCTGTAATATATTCGAATAACTTCTGGGGGAGTTCGGAGAGAAAGGGGAAAAGTAAGTGTATAAAATTAAGTCACTTTAATATTTATGCATGTGATGCTGTGTGAGTTGAATTTCACACAATTTAGGGAAAATTAGAGGTATATGGCACTGTTAGATTAAAGAACTGTCGAAAGTAACCTCAGACCAGAAATAAAATTTATACGAATTACTGAATTTTTCATTCAGGTGAGTTAGATTGGCCATACTGAACATTCACAATAAAAAATTTTCATATGATGTTTGCGATTTCAGTTTATCCTGCAAAACATCATCTGTCTATTACAGGTGTCTTCGGGGTTCAGTTCAGCAACATTGGTAAATTAACTTCAGTGAATAAGATATGATTCTACAACATGGTACAGACGCACGTGTCGTTTGACAGTTGGAACGTTAAGTGTAATTGAGCTGTTGAAATATAATTGCGTAGACAAAACAAATTTCAGGGTTATTTTAGTTTATTAATTTAAAGTTGTATTACCAACAGCTATGGGCCGGGTAGCTCAGTTGGTATAGCGACTGACTACGGGCTGGATGGTCGGGGATCGAATCCCAGTGGGGACGAGATTTTCTGCCCATCCGGACTGGCCCTGGGGCCCACCCAGCCTCCTGTAAAATGGGTACTGGATCTTTTCCCGAGGTAAAGTGTGGCCAGTGCGTGCTGCTGCCCACTCACCCCCTTCTAGTGCCGCGGTCATGGAAGAGTAGAGCTGTACCTCTACCCACCATCTGGGCCACACCGGGCCCGTAACAGGATCACTTTACCTTTCATTACCAACAGCACATTTGACATACTTTTGTAACTTGGTAAGATATTGATTACAAGCTCCCTGAGGATTACACGATAGTGTCGAAACATGTAGGAGTGTGATAATTTGTGAAATAATTGTGCATTTGTTGGTCATAGTATGTAGGTTATTCGGAGAGTAAGTACCGTCTGCACATATCTCTCGCGCATCCTTGAGACTGCCACTTTGCGCATGTGCAGTGACTACCTCTATCAATTGAGAAGTCACAGAAGCCAATTTGTGAAATTCGTGTCTTGTTTATGTTTATTCCTGTTGTTAATAAGACAATTGAAGAGGCCACCGAGTGTGAAATACGGTCTGTAATTCGTTTTTGAACGCTAGGAATGTGCTACCAAGTGAGATTCACCAGATCTTTCAAGTGTATGGTGACAATGCGATGAGTGATGGCATGGTTAGGGAATGGGTTCGGATGTAAAATGAAGGACGAGAGAACGTCCATGATTAGGCGCGAAGTGGGCGTCCATCTTTGGTGAATGATGATTTGGTGCATAAGGTCAACGAAAGAGTGCGTGACGACAGACGTTTTACAATTTCTGATCTGTCCCTGCACTTTCCTCAGATTTCAAGGACTCTACTCTATGACATTGTCAGTAGTGGCTAACGTCGCAGGTGGCCGCATTCTGTGAGGAGGGTATACAAAAACTTGTGCCTCGCTACAATAAGTGCCTCAATAATGGCGGCGAATGTGTGGAAAAATAGTTTGAAGAATGTAGAATCTGATAGCAATAAAATTTTATACGAAACCTTACTCATTTTTTTTACAGCGAAACGGTACTTACTTTCTGAATAAGCCTCATACAAAATAATAAAAATAAAAAAAAATTCAGGATTTTATATATTTTTTAATAATCAGGTTATAATACGTATACAAACATGTGGAAATGCTGAAGAATTCTGTAAATTCAGATCACTCCATGTTGATTTTGGATTGCAAAATATTTTTGACGTTTGTGCACAAAATATATTTGGTAACAACGAGTGAAAAACAGGAAATATTCAACATACTTAGAGGCCCTTTTAGTTTTGGAGCCACATTGCATCCTAACACAATGTTACCAGTACAGCAAGCTGAAATAGACCGACGACTGTTACTTACTTGTCAAAAGGCTTGTTGCCCCACATGTGTGCTGCACTGTTGACTAGCCACGTGCCATTCAGCAAGAGAGTGTACCTCATCACAGAGGCCACATACCATGAGACCCATGGGTCTTCATTCCAAAAATATATTGGGACCCATGCAGGCAGCACGAAGCATAACAGTGGCATTATGATGAGGTATGTTCTGGGATAGAAGAAACAGCATAGTTTAAAAAGTCAAATGGAACTGAAGTTATTAGTGCCAGTTTTAATTTCAAAATCTTCTTTGGTAACATCATGCATTAAAGAAGTTTTGAGAAGGGATCGCTGAGGGGAATATTTGGGCAAATAGAGAGAGAGAGAAAAACATAAAGAATGGGGAAAATTACATAATGATTAACTTCGTTAATACTCTAATAGTTACCTAGGGAAGAAAGAGGGATGGGATTTGTGGCGTGTATGGGTGCAGCAGAAATAAATGCAGTTTCATTCACAGAAATTCAACGCAAAGTGTAAGAGGATAATAAAACTCTATTTTTAAATACGAGAGGATCGAAGCTTAATCTGGATTCGTCTGCATCAGGAGAAGGTCCAACAATGGAATTTTGTGAACATTGTAATGAAATTTCAGTTTGTGCGAGCAGCACATGCTTTTAACAGCCGTGAAACTGCTACTTCTTCATGGTTTTCATACTCTGTATGGGTATTTTTGACAAGGGGAGCATATAAAGTATAATACCCACTTTGTGACAAAAATTGTGTGGGACAAACTAGCCACACATTTTGCAGTAGACACCATGCAACATGCACGACTCTTGTTACAATATTGGTTGTTCTGAATTTGCGGATTATAAGACTAAAGACGGAAGCAGAGGAGGCCAAGAGCATACTTTACATTGTCAAAAGTAGATGTCAAAACATTACTGAGAAATTCCATATATATCTAATGTAACGAAACTCGGAAAGTAGTTCAAGTATATGAATGCTGTTCATTCTAAACCCATATTCGATGCCATAACATAAATTAACACTCTACAGCCCAGACCAGAATCACCTTAACTCTTACTTTCTCTCTCTGGACATTCTCCCTATGGAATAGGTGTTAAGCAGCTCTTAATTGGTGACGGGAGATAAGGATGGAGTCAGAATCCAGCTAATAACGTGATTAGTAACTTATACCTAATCGCATCAACCACTATTTTCCAAATGGTTTCGTATTCTAACAATACAATATAACCTACAGCTCCCTTCCTCTTGAAAACACCTTGTGCAGGGCACCCCACAACAGGGATACTGTACAGTACAACAGAACAATAAGGTATCAAACACACACCAGAACGCAGGAAACATCTTAGTAATTAACCAACTTAATGCACAAATTCTTGTTTTATAATAAGTTTATTATATGCCTCTACATGTTTCGAGCACTATGTGCTTGTCATCAGGAGGTCAAAATTGTATTATACAGCATCTGGTATCATCACACTCTGTAGGTGGCCGTCCGGTGCACAGGTTGAAAGAGGACTGTGCACGGGACAGCCACCTACAGAGTGTGATGATACCAGATGCTGTATAATCCAATTTTGACCTCCTGATGATGATGAGCACAACAGTGCTTGAAACATGTAGAGGCATATAACAAACTTATTATAAAACAAGAATTTGTGCATCAAGTTGGTTAATTACTAAGATTGTACTGAGATGCATGGTCGGCAAAACATGAAAACAGGAAACATATTATAACATATTCTGGCCAAAGCAATATAACAAAACACTAGTACACCTATATAAATGTAAACTATATGGAAACTGTAGTAATTATGTCCCAGTGCCTGAAAAAAGCCTTTGGCAGCACGCAAACTGCAAGCGCACAACATAGTGCGAGGCGTACTACGTAACAAGTTCAGTAAGGACCAGCTTTACTAGAATAGTAGAAAAGTGATGTGATGTAGGTTTATTGTAACTTCAGTTTCACACTTACCAATATTTTAGGAACTTAACCTACACTTTCAATTTGAATCCATTCCTTTGCAGGGATAGCCTTATTGTAGACTGACACACGTTTTTAAAAACAGCCCTCTAGAACCAGGAACTGTAAAAGCAGTGATACCTCATTCCTTGCAATTAAAAAAGTCACATAAATGAGAACTAATGGTGGTCTGATGGTTTTCGGTCAATGTACGTCCCTGTAAAATTGAGGCAGCAATACGCAGTTGTGCGAACATAAAAAAAAAAAGTGTCTCTGTAACGTAAGTTTATGCTAATTAATTTGGTTACAATACTGCATAGTGACTTGTGATCAGGAACTGTTGTGGGATCTTAGGCCCTATAATCTGGTAAAAGTTACTCAGTTATTGGAGAAACCTCTTGTCGCCATCTGCAAGGTATTACCCTGAAAATGGAGGTACAGGATTCTTCTGAAACATTTGTAACTTCCTACCAGAATATGCTGTGTCACAACCATGGTACAATGATAATCTTGATATGTGCCGTCATGATAGCCTGAAATCTGGCATTGTAAAATAAGGATTTTCTAGTCTGAGAATTCATATATGGAGATAACTCTTGTTGAAATGCATGACCCCATGTACCTCCACAAATATATTCTGTAACAGTTATAATTTATCCCAGGTTCATAAGTGTAATTTCACCTTTTGAAAAGTTTATGTACACTTTGCTTGGTGCAGAATCTTTGTCTTCCACTTTGCTTATACAGAACTATAATTTTGCTTGTTGTTTTATATGGGTGTGAAACTTGGTCGCTGACATTGAGGGAGGAATGTAGGCTGATGGTGTTTGAGAATAGGGTGTTGAGAATATTTGGGCCTAAGAGGGATGAGGTGACAGAGGAGTGGAGGACACTACATAATGAGGAACTTAATGATCTTTACTGCTCACCCAATATTGTGCGAGTGATAAAATCAAGAAGAATGAGATGGGTGGGGCATGTAGCGCGTATGGGGTAGGGGAGGGGCGTGTACAGGGTTTTGATGGGGGAACCTGAGGGAAAGAGAATATTTGGAAGACCCAGGCGTAGATGGGAGGATAATATTAAGATGGATCTTAAGGAAGTTGGATGTGGGATTATGGACTGGATCGAGGTGGCTCAGGATAGAGACAGGTGGCGGGCACTTGTGAATGCCGTAATGAACCTTCAGGTTCCATAAAATGTGGGGAATTTCTTGACTAGCTGCAAACCG
>Ga0136643_10004212_pt1 | contig 19729 bp, 18 predicted proteins | sample TergutLab28metaG_FD_96883 | JGI IMG/M metagenome (GOLD analysis project Ga0136643, IMG submission 96883) | Labiotermes labralis P1 segment gut microbial communities from Petit-Saut dam, French Guiana - Lab288 P1 (version 3) (version 3) | ecosystem: Host-associated > Arthropoda: Insects >...
AGATGGGTGGATAATATTAGTATGGATCTCCAGGAGGTGGGATGTGGGTATGTGGACTGGATTGGGTTGGCGCAGGATAGGGACAGGTGGCGGGCGCTTGTGAGTGCGGTAATGAACCTTCGGGTTCCATAAAATGCAGGGAATTTCTTGACTAGCTGCAAACCAGTTAGCTTCTCAAGAAGGACTCTGCACCATGGAGTAAGTAAGTAATACGTGATTTGATCGATTGAGTTACTGAGAGTCGTGCATACTCGATATTCTCAAATTTATTTAAAATAATACCCTCTCCCTTCCTCAAAAGGCGGTACATATTATTTATCACCTCAGTTAACGTACGGCCATCGAAATGAAATTGACCATACCATGAAACAATATTATGAAACAAATAGTTCCAAATTGGACATCACAAATTATCGATGTCGATTCATTGAATGTGTAAAGATTCTTTGTGTCTACAATGCAAACACTTTAGGTTCTCTGTTAAATAAACATATAGATAATTTTGTCTGCCAATGTTCTACACTACAATTCTGCCTCATCAACAATATGTCACTCACTATTATAATAACTGTTGTAAAGTCTGAAACTAATGAAAGAATTATCTGGTGTTGTGTGTGTCGAATACCGCTTGCGCCAACTTGCAATATGCGATGGACGTGACCTAGGCGTTGCAACGTCACTGAAGAGAATGTTCTGTAAGCCCAATTACGTTCTCACTTAATAGCCATAGTAATTTAAAAAAGGTACACCAAACTTGCATCTCGTCCATTATCTCAGTTTTTGTGTCTCTTTTACTTTTCACGAAGCAATGAATACATTTCCGCGACCGTGTGTCATATAAGAACCCCTGCAATAAATTATAATAGCTATATTAATAACAGAGATTTCATCTGATTGATGATGACTGAGAATAGCTTAAGAATATGTAAACACCTGCGTGGTCCGGATTAAATACTTTTCAGGATGTGTCTTGCAGAGTTGTGTCAGAATTTCAGTTTTGGTTTTGGTTTACAGCTTTAGCTTTATTCTTTCTTCATACTCGTGTTGTTGATTCAATGAATGTTACATTTTCTGTGTGGCTAAATGAAATAAATGTATTCATATAAATGTCTTGTTATCGTGTCGCTGAACGCAGGAACTGTCACGGGAGTTTTGTCGTAAATGAAGTCTTCGTCTGTCCTTTATTTAAACTCCTTCTTTCCCACGTAGTTCAACGTACCTTATTTCACGCAGCAGGCCCGAAGTACCGACCTACAGTTTTTAAACAGGCCTGTAGTTTTCTGCTGATATTTCTTGACACACAGCGGCCATGCCATGTCTCAGGTAGTTGATCGCCAGCTTCATACCACAGTTGGATTTCTGGTGGATTAATTCGTTTGTCCCTACCCAGTATCATTTCATAAATATTCCATACTAATTCATGCATAGGTGTACCACCGACGCTATTTAAACTTAGCAACTGACAGCAAATCAAGTAACACAGCCACACACTCTTCGATACACTTCGAAGATTTTTCTCGAAATATCAGCAATTCTTCTTGCAAAGTTGTTCGTCAGTTCTTGAAAAGAAAGTGGAAGATCCTACGTTTCTCTTTTTTACTTACTTTCATGAATATTTGTGCCGTAATTAATTATACCTAACGATCGAATTTTGCTGCCCCGAAAAACGCAAGCTCTGCTTTTCTTTGTGTTTGTGTGCGTGCGTGCTCTTACTACACACCATATTCCAAATGTAAGTTCATGTATTGGAACTTAATAAAGCGAAAGGGAATTCTTAGAAACCCAGCTTATATTATCTTGGCAGTTAATAAAAGCCAAATCTCATGCCGACAAAACACACTATATTTTATTTTTGCTCATGGATGGATCTGTCTTTCGAAGTTTTTCCGCTGTTTAATTTTTTTTTGTGATAACATTGATTGAAGCAGGATTTTTTTACGAAACTGTCGGCGACATTTTTTCCATGACACATATGTTATAAAAGTATTGTAAATGAACACTCTGTGTTCGACAGAATACATTTCTCATGCGCAAAATTGCCTTTTCTGTGTGATTCATAATATATGATCGAAGGCCCGTATCAAGTTCCAGAGCTGATAAGACAAGGGCAAATTAGGCTGAGTACTTTAAACTAACGAGTACCTTAATTTCTTAAGGTCGGGAGCACAATAAAAATGTATGGATGTATATATCGGTTTCAAAACATCGTTCTGCGTTGTCCGACACCTAGACTCAATTCTAGGTTTTTTTAGCATGTGTTCTTTTTTTCGGGTGATGGGGTGCTGGTCCATCGACCCAACTCCCAACCTGGAGGAACAGTATATCTCTCTTTGTCTGGGTGCTCTCCTTTGACCTGTCCAGCAAGGGTGGCCCTACCAGTAGCTACACTACCGCCGGCATAGTTCTCCGGATCATTGCACCACACAAGCCTTCTTACCCGGCAAAAGATGCCTTCGTCAAGGTGGAGATACTTCAAGGAGGGCAAAATAAAAATATCCCAGCTAAAAGTATTGTTTCCATGGTTCAGTATCACATCGATAACGTTTGAATTGCTGTAATACACGTACAAAATACGTGATAGAGTGTGTTCCATTAAAACTAGGAACGTGTTCGCAGAATCCGAAATAAAAGCAGTGTGGGGTCTGTGAATGATTCTGGTTCCTCAGTGTGTCGGTAAAAATTTTGTAATTCGATCAAATTAAGCAAAATAATTGCAATTATATGTTTGGTCTTCCGTTTAATAATAGTTTTACCAGTTTTTTTTTAGTGTTATTTGGAAACTGTAATAGGTCTATATAGCACATCACCATCCTACCCAAAGGTCAATAACTACAGATTTCTTTGGCGCTTAAGTGTTATTCTAAGAATATTACCGGAAAACTCGGTCTGTCTCGTTTAGTATGTGCTTACGTATGTAAGTATTCAATCGTAATTCCAGATGATCTTGTCATTTCAGTCTATATCTAGATATTATTTGAATGTTAAAATATTTAATTTTTTATCTCTTAGCGGGATTAGTGATATCACGCTCCTACAATCATACAACCGCAACTAAAGAATTCATGCAATTATTTCGTCGTAGTATATGGAGGCCGAATTTGCATTCACAATACTGCAATAGGACTACACCCATAGTTGCTTTCTGTCCTCTAAATATAAACTTCGGCTCTAGCTAACAAAACGAAATTATTGTTTTCATTATCCGATGAACGTAATTGTATAGATCAAGTATATTTCGTTTATGTCACACTACTACATGATTCGGCCATCCAGATCAGTCATCATCAGGTCCATCTTAATATTATCATCCCATCTACGCCTGGGTCTTCCAAGTGGACTCTTTCTCTTAGATTTCCCCACCAAAACCCTGTATGCAGCTCTCCTCTCCCCCATACGTGCTACATGCCCACCCATCTCATTCTTCTCGATTTGATCACCCTAATAATGTTTGGTGAGAAGTACAGACCGTTAAGCTCCACATTATGAAGTTTTTCCACTTCTTCTTCTTCTTCTGCAATGGCACTAGAGTCCATTTCGCACCATTGTCTCCTAAGTGGATTTCTTCTACTTTTTTGACCTCTCATTCCAATTTGTAATTTTGCATTCATTAACATCTGTTTGTACCCAGTCCCACCGTCTGTGTTTGGTCGTCCTCTTCAACGACTTCGTTGTGGATTATTATTAAATATTTGACTTACTTTTCTTTTACTATCCATTCTGTTAAAATGACCAATCCAATTCAAACACTTAATGTAATAAATGAAAATATATCTAACTTTCCAAAGGGCTGCATCATTTCTTTATTTCATCACTTTCACCAATTTTCATTTACTTTAATTCCCTCAAACCTTTTCTTAAAGATTTACTTTACAAAGCAGCCATTCATTTAGCAGTATCTTCATTCAGTGTCTAAGTTTCTGTTGCCACTGTTTTTATCAAAGTTTTATTGAATTTTATTTTTCTGCTCTGAGTATTGATCAGCTCTTTAGTAGAGTAGAAGTGCCTGATATGCTCTAATTGCATGCATAATTCTTTCTTCAAACTCTGGTTTTAATTCATTTTTATTTTTAGAATTGGACCAAGATATGTATGGTCTTTTATTATTTCAAAATTGCATGTAACAAGTTTTACGTATTCATATTCATTGTAAGGTTTTCGTGATACTATCATAAATTGTGTCTTTTTTTTTATGAATTTATAATCCAGTCTTATTCGTTTGTTTGACACGTGGTGTAAATACTTCTTCAATATTTTGTAATCTTCTTCCCATTAAAAACACATCATCATCATCATCATCATCATATGCCAAAATTTCACTACATTTAGCAAGTATGTTTCTCTGTGTTTCTACTTTAGATAGTGTAATTGCAGTTTTCGAAACTATATTCAACAGCAAAGGAGAAATTTTATATTCTTGTCTCAAACCTTTGTTATCTTCAAATTCAGAGGAAAAATGTCCACGAATTTTTACCTTAGCATACATTTCATTAGGTAAAATTCTGCTTAATGTAACTATTTTTTTGGGGGAAACCTAGTTGATGCATTTCACTCTTTATTTCCCTTCTACATACAATGTCATATGCTGCTTGAAAATCGATAAAAATGTGATGTAGATCTATATTTTATTCTCGACATTTTTTTTAATATTTTGGTCATAGTAAAAATTTGAGCAGCATGTGATCTTCACTTTGAAAGCCTCCTGGATATTCTCCTATTGTTTCCTCAGCATAAGGTACTAATTTTCATCATCATCATCATCATCATCATCATGTTCCTGAAGGGTTAGGCGTGTTTCCTGTTCCTTGATCCTCAAGACGAAGTTGGTCCCTCCATCTCTTCCTCTATCGTCCTATGTTCCGCCGTCCTTTTGGTTTATATTGTAGTGCTTCTTTTGGTAGTCTGTTTGTGTCCATCCTCTGTACATGTTGTAGCCACTTTTTCTTGTACTGTTTTATTTCCTTTACTATGTTCTGTGCTCCCATTTTTTGCCTAATACATTGATTATTTTCTTTATCTAGTTTTGTTATTCCAAGTAAGTGTCTCAAAAATTTCATCTGGGCTGCTTCTAAAAGTTGTTCATCTCTTTCTTCAGTACCCAAGCTTCACTTCCAAATTTCAATGCTGCTTTAGCTGTAATGTTGTGAATTCTTAACTTTGTTTCTTTGTTCATTTGTTTTCCAAAATGTCTCTGTATAGTTCCATTTATTTTGTTATATGTTTGCAATTTATCTCCTAAATCGCTTTTGTATTCTGATATGCGATACCCCAAGTATTTAAAATCTGTTACTTCTTCAATAATATTGTCATTTATCACAATTATTAATAAGGTACTAATTTTATATATATAATATATTTACCAGAATTTTATATGTTATATGTTGCAATATAACTGCTCTATAATTATTGGACATTGCCACATCCCCTTTCTTTTGGATTGGACACATTATGCCATATTTCCACCCATTGTGAGATGATCTCCTACTCCCATATTTTGGAACTGAGTTCATAAATGACCTTCTTGAGATCCTTTTCTCCCTCCTTAATAAATTTGGCTGGAATTTGATCATGTCCAGTTGCTTTTCTATTTTCCAATCAACTTATTGTCATCCCTGTGTCTACATCATTTGGTCATTCAAGATATGGTTCTGCAGTTTGTATGCACATTCTCCACTGTCCTTGTCAGCTCCATCTTACAATTCACAGTGTTTCTCATAAAATTCAAATGGCCTTTGCATGGCTTTCTCTTTGTTCCTTACTATGTTATCTTCCTTGTCTCTAAACAGTAATGTCTGTGGTTTGAACCATTTTTCTATGACTCTTCACTTCTTGATAAAGTGTCTTTCTTTCATTGTTATTATAAGCAATTTCCATTTCACCCAGCTTTGATTTAAACAATACTTTCTTTTTTGTCTAAATGTTTTATGTACTTCTTTTCTTTTATCTTTATATTCTTGCTCCTGTTGTCTGGTATTTCTGTGAATCATTTTGTTGCAAGCTTTCCTTATCTTCTACTATTATTTGACATTCTTCATCAAACCAACTCTTGCATTGCGATTTTCCTATTTTCCTATTATTTTTCCAGCTGCTTCATATATCTTTTTTTCTTTTCTCTTCCTTTCTCCCTCCCTCCCTCCCTCTCTCTCTCTCTCTCTCTCTTATTTTGTTCCATATTTAATTTGTATCTTCCACTCATTCTGAGTATTTTGTAGATTTGCTGTTACCTTCTTGATGAATTCTTCTTTTACTTCTTTCTTACTTAGTTTACCAATATCCCATTTCTTTATTTTACTTTTCTTAGTCTTCTCACTTCTTTTAACCATTATCCTGCTAACATAGAGAATATGGTGAGATACTAATAATGCCAGCAAATGGCAGATGGGATTTAATTCGACATTTAAAGTGTTAATTTTCAATCAAATTTTGGTGCTCACTAAAAATGGTCGGATTCCATTTCAGTATCTGTCATATTTCCACATCACAAACATTCATACAGTGTTTTCTTTCAACCAATGTGATCTATCTGGTTGCATATTTTGTTGTCAGGGGAGCTCCAGGTGGCATTGTACTTGTCCTTGTGTTTATAACCAAGTTCCTATCACAGCTAAATCACTTCCCAGTGCAGAATTTGTTTTCCATTATCATTTCTTTTGTTGTTAAGGTTGTGTCCTCCACATGCAGGACATAAATAGGACTACTGTCCAACTTTAGCATTGAAGTTCACTAGTAATGTTTTTGTGTCATAATTGGAAACTGCAACACATAACTTTTCCAAAGAACTATAACATTCTTCTTTGACTACTTCATTTTTTTTTCAGTTGAGGCATCTGTTGATATCAATGTCTAATTGTAATATTTAAGTTTAACCATACTTTTATAAATTCTTTCATTTACAGGTTCAAAATCTAATAATTTATCCATAATATGTCTACTAATATAAAATCTTGTTCAAAATTCATGTTTTGCACTTTTATGTCTCCTACATAAAACCTTATAATTCTTTTTCATGACTGTTCTTTTTTCTGTCCATCTAATTTCTTGCACAGCACAATTTATACATATCCACTTCTCCCATCAATTCATTCATTGCTCCCGCTCTGTACAATAGGCATACTTTCCAAGTTGCTATCCTAATATCATCAATCCATTTCCAATGTCTGGGTCGATTCCAATCAGTCTGACACTTATGAAGTCACAATTTAGGTTTCTTAACTCACAGCATTTTCACCGTGCCAGGTTGTTAGCTTGTCATCCAACTCCCAACCAGGTGGGCCAGTCCACTAAATTTATAAACCCTGGGAGAAGGTTGGATTTAACCTTGAAAGCAGGATGTTGTATAAAATTTTGAATGTAGTTAACAAAAGTGATATGCCTTTATAATTACTACAATCTGTTTTATCACCCTTCTTATAGATAGGTACAGTGATCAACACCTTCCACTCCTCAGGCAGTTCCTATTTATTTCAAATAGAATTAATAAGTTTGTGAATCTCAGAGTGAATTTTTCTACCCCTACATTAATCATTTCTGCTGGGATTTGATCAATACCTGGTTATTTGTGTCTTTTTAGCTCTTCAATAACCATCTCAAACTCAAAGTCACTTGGCTCAGGCACTAGTGGTTCTGCTGTAAGTTTTTTTTTTTTTTTGTCTGCCTAACATAATTAACACCATGTACATTAAGTAGCTAAGAAAAATGGTTCCTCCAAATAGTGAAAATACTGTGGTGTAACCAAATCACCCTTCTCATCATTTACTATATTAGTTCTAGGCTGATAATCCTTAAAGTCATTGATGCCCCTATAAAGTCTCAGATATTTTTTATCTTACTAGTATTTTCAAGTTCATAAATTTTAGGTTTCAGATATTTCTTCTGTTTGTCCTTAAATGTCTGCAAGCTTCACGTCTCACATTGTTCAGATTATCTACATTGCTTTGGCTTGGATCCCATACCCACTGCATTGTAGCCTGCTTCCTTTGATCTAAAAAACCTAAACATTCTTCATAAAACCATAGTTTTTGCTGCTTCAATTCGTGCAGACCTAGACTCATTTTAACTGAGGTCTTAATATTCTTTTTAATGTTCTCTCAAGCCTTATTTATGTCCTTGCCATCACTTAAGTTCTCCAAAGCTGCAAACCTGTTTGTAATCTCAATCTGATAATGTGTCCTAATCTCCAGCTCATTTAGCTTCCTGCGATTAAATCTTTCCCCATCAAACTTCTTCCCTAAATACAGCAACCACCAGATAGTCATCAGTATCACAGTCAGCTCCCCTGAAAGATTGTACATCGCACATTCGAGTACACTGGAATACCATCTCCTATCTGCCATTCTGTGAACATTCGGTTTGCGAGTTTTCCTGTCAGGAGAGGTCCAGGTGTATTTATTTAAGTTTCGGTGTGAAAACATCATGCTCTTTACAAATAGATTTTTTGATGTGGCAAAGTTTACAATTTTAGCACCATTATTATTACTATCCTGATGTAGACTCTCATTTCCAACTGTCGGTTTGAAAATATCCTGTCTCCCCAATTTTACATTAAAGTCTCCTTCATGTGGTACTTGGGAAAATGATCGAAAATTTGCTCCAATTCCACACAAAAAATTATTTTTTTAGTTGATGCATGCGTATTCAAAGTAATGATGTTACACCAGCGAACTCTCAGAACTATATATGGCATCCTACCACTAACAAATTCTACTCTCTTAACTTTTGATACTATTCTGTGGCCTACAAAACATTTTGTTCCCAAGTGATGATTTTCGTTTCCTTTGCCATAGAAAAAAATAAAATCCCCTGCTCTTATAGGTCCCTCTGTGTCCCACTTAACCGTCTGTACATCCCCTAAATCTAATTTATGTCTTGCTAATTCCCTGGGTATTGTCGAAAGTGAACCTGACCTATAGAGGCTCCTTACATTCCATATACCAAATCTCATGCCCTTTTTCCATTGTGTATGTCGTTCTTAAGGATCAGTCCAGGCCCTAGGAACGTGTATCCGTTTCCCATCAAGGCCAGGTTTTATGGTGAGGGGTTGTTAGCACTTCGCCCAACCCGGAAGCTGGAGGACCAAAATTGTCGGCTGTCCAAGACTGTTTATGTAATATATTCGCTGCAATTGGAGGCCATTCTTCCATCCGCAACCTAAGGACTCTCCATGCCATGGTGATAAGGACGCAAATATTATGTAAGGATTTCCTATTCAAGATAATTTTAAACCAAGGCACGATATTTTACGTCAGTATTTTTACTGCGCTTGATACTACAATAACGAATACAGATTGCTTAAATCTTCCACTACGTATTTTACCTGAATTTATCTTATTTTATTATATTACAGTTTTATATTTTAATATAAAACATGGGATTGTACCAAAGGTCTAGTAACATAACATATATAAGTCCACGTTACTTATTGCTCCATTTTCGGAATAATCATTATTATAATTATTTTATAACAACTTTGTACCTAATGTTGGTAAGGACAGGTCTCTCCCCTTCACTCTTTTTGTGTGTCCATGACCTACCAGATAATGGCTGACCTGGACAGCTGAAACATGTAGTAGTGTTAAATACACCAAATATACAAGATCTGTATAGTTGTGATTGTCGGAAAAGAAAGGTAAACATTTGATTAATAAATATACAATTGGACGATGTCACCTAAGTTTAGCTAACATACTTAAACTTTACGTTTCTTATAACATTTCAAACTGCTGCTCTGACGATTTTTAATTTTTGAGTGGTGGCAATAATAGTTTAGTTGTCTGGTATACAAATGTTTATCCAGGAAGTGAACTTAAATGTCCCATTTCAACGTTTAGTGTGTAAGTCTTCTCTTCTCACTTGCATCCAGCCTTTTCACTGAATACGTCATATTTCTTGGGAATATACTTTCTGAGATAAGTTCCAATTGTCCAAGTGAGTTCAATGCCAGACTAAACTACGAACTCGCTATATACTGCATGTTACAGTGACATCACTATTTACCTCATGGTTCCAAACACTTTTAGAGCTCAGATATTCAGACCCAATCATTGTGTTAATTTCGTGGCGTCAGTAAGGACTACAACTTACTTTTCTTCTGATGGAATGGTGTAATTACTGCATAACTCTTGATAACAGAGACCTTTTAAACCTACTTCATGCCATGGGCTTTAATGGGCACATGAATTTAATTTTTGCACATTTTTGTCGGACATTTATTTGATAGTAAAACGTAAATCCTGGTAACGCTATCGCTATTTATGTTTTTTTTTAGTAAGTGTTGTTACGTGTTGTTCATCTGCCCCATTTATCTTTATTTATTTGTCTTCAATCCGAAAGGTTTTCTTGCGTCATGCTCGTATTATCTTCCCACCCACTTCTTTCCCAATATTCCCTTGTATTTACTTCCTTTTAGGTAGCGGAATACTGTAGTCATTATAGCGTCTAGAGACAGGTTGGACGGCCCGTGATCTAATCCCAGTAGGGGTAAGTTATTTTTTTCTTCTCCAAAACCGCCCCAATTCAGCCTCCTATGTGCTGAATATCGAGTAGTTTCCCAACGGCAAAGCGGCAGGGGAGTGAAGTGGATCACTCATCTCCATCTATTGCCGAGGTTATAAATGAGGGAAGCTATAAATATACTCCCCTGCAAGCATTCATGGTGTAGATAGAGACAAATTTAAGTATTTTTTATTCCTGCGTTCTTAAAAGTTAGCTTGCTACTGACACTATAATGCAAAGGCTTCCCTGGAAAGCTCAGCTAGATAAAAACGCTCCCCACTTTATGAAAAATTGATATTTCTTCATTGTGTTTACAAAATTTCGTCACTGATACCTATTCCGTACTAAAGGAATCCAATGTAAACTCGTACTTCATATTTAAAATTGTTGTTATTAACTTCCTCTCTTTCAACATAACTCTTCCAAAGGGCACCCAATTGGTTTTCCCACAATATGTTGTGTGTTGTTTGCTTCTTCTTTTCCCTTGTGTGTTCCCACATTCCTCGTACATCTACCCTCCTTTGTTAACCAAAATAATGTTTAGTGAGGACTACAAATGATGCAGTTCGAGTCAATGAAATCTCTCCAAATTAAAGTGTCTGGTCACTGTGACCGATAAAAATAAGGTATTCACATACCGCAACTTATATCAACTGATCAAACAAATTTATATTCGACATTGATTCTGAGTTTCTTAACGCGATAGACATTCCAATGACTTATCTCACGCAATCTCTGGTCATTGTGGGGTCGTCATTTATTTTTTGTTTCTACACTGTATGTATTGGGGAAGTCGCCTATTATGGGGAGGTTTCCTAATTTCAGGAAGTGTTTTATTTCATACCAGGAGGTGCTGCGCTCTGTACTTAAGAAAGTAAAGCATTAAGCAGATGTGGTTATTAATTGTAAAATCACATTTATATGGTCAGTTTTCAAGACTTCGATACTGACTGGGTTTCTTTGTTTTGGTGCGCTGTGAAATTTTTGCTTATCCCTAAACTGTAACTCATGAGCCTCTGAGGTAAGCTTTTCTTCCGAATTAGTTTAGTGCTCGTTTCTTCGTTAAGTGTAATCTTAAAACCTTGCTTTTTTTATAGGTGCAATTTTAGGCCCTTCTCTTTTATTCACCCATTTTTTCGAGCACCTTTTTTTCGGCTACTATGGGGATGACTGAAGAGCATAATATGAGGCTCCCAATATTAAGAAGTCAGTATCTTGTGAATTATTCCTTCTGGGTTATATAATACATGTATTATAGATGACTGGAAGGAAAAAATGGGACTCCGAAAGGATGAAGGCAGCTATTGAGACTATAAGGAACAAGTAAATGGGCAGTTACAGAGCGTCCAGAGTTTTCAACTTACCACAAACAATACTACAACGTTATGTTACAGACCAGCAGAACAGTTGAAGTGAAGCAATGAAAACAAAACTGGGAAAGAAACGAGTTCTTCCTTATGAAGTAGAAAATGATCTGGCTAAGCACTGTCTTTTGATGGAAAGAAAGGTTCTGGCTTGACAATGGCAGAGGTCATGCATCTCGCTTACCAACTTGTTGTAAGAAACGGAATTAAAACCCAATTTTGCAAGAGAAATGAAAAGAGTTGAAGGAAGTGGTTGAAAATTTTCAAGAAATTTCATATACAGCCCCTGAAGGTCTTCACTCCCAAGAGAGAGGGGTTTCACTCCTGAATCATTAGATCAGTTTTTTTTAACCTAAGAACCCGCTATGTACATCATTCAACATAATTCACACACAAAGAACCTGAAGGTCATTAATTTAGTTCGAGATAGTTATGTTGACACCATTTCCTCCCACCTCACAAAAGCCACAAAATACAACCCTTTGATGAAACTTTCATGGGGGCCCCTGAAAACATTCTACTGCAAAAAAATTGAAAAATAGCTACGTTAAAACGTAGGACGAGTTGTCGCCGTCTATGAAGTTGGCGAACATTTCGGCAATGCATAGAAGCGAGCTGAAACAGGCGAGATAGCGGCTAATGGTTTCAGGGCGACAGAACTTTTTCCCTTGTGACAAGAACATCTTACGGCCACACGATTTCCGTCCAACCTCAGAGGACACAGATGTTGCTCCTGTGAATCATCCTGCTTCGGTGAAGACCAGCTATCAGCCATTATTCAGTTCCGTTAATTTTTCGCCGTTCACTTCTGTTCAGGCTCTCCGAGCATCACATGTGCCAAACCTGAACCTAAAGTTAAATAAAAGTGGTGCAACAGCAAAGAAAATAACGAGTTCACCTTAAAAAAAATTTGTTGGGGCAACTCAGAAAATCAAACAGGCAACTAAATCCAAAACCAATCGGCTTGTGTCGAATGATCTTATTAGGCCTTCAAAAAGACAGAAGAGAAGGGTTTGCCGGAATCCAACTCCGTCTGACACTCCATCAGATTCGGACCCTGACCTACCTGTTCCTTGCGCTGACGATTCGACGAAAGAATTGGAACAAGACGCTGATTGTGTGCACTGTACGGGTCGTTTCTCTGAAGAACACCATGGAGAAGAGTGGATACGATGTGCGAAATTTACAGATGGGCGCACACACTTTGTGCTGGTGTGGAGGAAGATTTTGTTCGTGAGCCTTGTCAGAGATAAACACGGCTTTGTATTTAGTTTGTATCCTATGTGTTTGTAATTTTTTATATTCTGTAAATATTCTTTGTACTTTCTGTGTAAATTATTCACCGCCTCGATTTAGGAAAATATGTACGGCTAATTAGGGGATATGAAGCTTTTAAGGAAAGGAATTTTACACACGTTTTTCTTTTCCTAATTTACTATGTTTATGTAACAACTGTCTGCACATTAATCAATGAAGTTATACTTGTGTTTTGAAACGTTTTACGGCTTTTTTTTTAATTTTAATGGCGGTTTTTTACCCCCCCCCCCCCCGCTACAACAAGGGACTTTCCCCTACTTTTTTATAGAACATAAGTTATACATTTACTTCTCTGTTCTACATGATTTTTTTCATTACTGTTTCCATTAGGACTATTCAAATTGTATGCACATCCTACCGTATTTTTCTTTTCAGCACAGGAGAATCTATTTTTCAGTTATCTGTGTTATTATGAAATCTGTGCGTACGTGAAAACAATTGTGTAGCGGCATATTAAATTACATAAACCAGCATAATCGATGGGTCACATACTTACACAACAGACATTACGGTGTTTATTGCGGTAGTTTTCTAGTTAACCACTAAAGATAACAATTATTATCAACACAAAATATGCCCCCCTCCCCCAAAATAGCGCAACAGCCCTTAACGGACCACAGCCTCCTTATTATCGAGGCTGCACGATAACACTCAGACACACCACTCTCACTAGGATTCCTCTGGACAAGAGATCAGCCTGAGGCAGAGCCTCTACTTGACAAGACACAACACTGTCGAGAGACATACATCCATGAACGCGGTGGGATTCAAATCCGCAATCCGAGCAAGCGAGGAGCCCACGTACAGCGCGGCCACTGGTATCGCCCACACAGTGAATTTACTTTTTATATATTTCCTGTTATCCTGACAATAAACAGAGATTATTTCCTATGTAGAAATAACCACTTGGTCTTTATAGTGGAGAATGTATTTACTGTGTTGTAAGAACTGATTTCTTTTTACATGAGCGTCATTTAGAAGAGGGTCAGTCCTAATGTAATTAATGTTCTTTTCCTTTTAACCGTATCTTATACTATTTTATTTTAAACGGCGTTCTTTTCATTATATTTGTTAATCGAGTTACTGCGCATTTTAGTTCCTCAGCAAAATTACGCTTAATAATTCTAGGCTTGTAAGTCATAGAGAAAGTGTACATAAGATATGCTACAATGCCTAAATAAAATACGTAACCGAGTCGGAGGAAATGCTTTTGTTAAACAAAGGTAATCTAAGTGGGTACGAACAATGAATAAAATGTACAGACCAAGATTCGCCAGGTATACAATAGCACCATCATATTCGAGTTGTTTTCACAAGGAGCGTCATAACTTGCATCTCCTCCTCGGCTCGTGTTATACCTTACTAGAAGTCTTCTTTCGCTCTTACCGAACCAACTGTTTTGTTCTTGTCTTCAGAATGACATATGAGGAGTGAGCGTGATTAGGTTCGCTGCACGTTGTTTTGACACTGATGATTCTTCCGGTTGTGCGTCAACGGCCCGGCTATGGACTAGTCATAGTCACAGATGACGAGTTAGAAGGTCACGAAAACGGTAACACCACTTAAATGGAGCTCACTACAGGACGTGAAGTATAAGTGCCAGTATTTCTCTATATCGTTACAGAAGACAGCAAACTAACACCTGTTTACTTTGTATCTACACCCTTTTTCTTTATTTTTATACCACACCTGTAGTTTCCATGTTATCAGACTACACGTAACCGCAGTGTTGGTGAGAATATTTAAGCAAGGATATAATGTACAAAACAGTTACAAGCGAAATTTAGAGATACCGACAAGCTGATGACAACGGTGTACAATGACGAAGTAACCCCAGGATCGAGAGGGATCAGGGAATATGCTGACGTTTAGTTTGGTAATACCTATGGTATATTTTTTCCCCGCCAAGTCCAATCTATCGAGCGTTTAACCGAGTTTCCATTTCCTAACCACTAGTACTGCAGAGATATTTGAAAAGACTTATATGATGTTGGTCGAGAACTGCCTACACTCTGCACTGAGCTGCTCAGTGCCAGCACGAACATTGCTTGGCTGGGTTCAAGATATTATGCAAGTGACACCAATAAGATCACAAAAACGAAAAAGGATAAAAGGTAAAATATATTCATGAAGGATGCAAAAAGTGACAGACAAGTATATTTCATCTTAAAATTACAAAAATACAATACGTATTTTAATACACATTCACAGAATTTTCCTTGTTCCTTTTGAAAAAATTCACAGATTATAACTTTATAATTCAAATTTTCCGCAATTTCCTTTTCTTTGTTAGAGTGATAAGGAAGAAAAGCACTTCTGAATATAGGCCGATCGGAAGTCTTTTCCTTTACATGTTTCTGTTTACAGAATGGCCGCTCTGCCGAAGCCACTGTAACGGGCATTGTAAGGAATATCAGTAAGCTATAAACCTACTTAGATTGGGTCCAATGAAGTTATTATTGATAATGTATTTTAGTGCATTGTAATTTCTGCCGTTCTCTGGTGTAATATTTCTTAACATTTCCACTTGTTCAAGTAAATCCACTCCGCCTATTTTCCCGTCTAATGCTACGCGCAAATTTTTACAACTTTTTGAAACATCGGTGCCATCCATTGTGTTTAATATTACACAAAAACAAACTTTTCACCGCGTGTTTCATACATTTCGAACGTTCGCTTGACAGATATAATTGCGGTATCAAGTATTTTGAAGAAACAATTAATTCTAAAATTTTCTTTGACAATTTATATTGATTCACCGACTTCTTGATACCCGATTTTTTTTTTCCTCTCACTTCAACGAGCTGTTTCGAATTATGATTCCACAATTAATTATTCTGAAATTTCTTTGATTTTTACCAAAGAATTTGTTAACTCGGAATACATGTAGATATGAACTTCAATAAAATCTATGTGCATGGTGGCACTTCGCAATATATTACTGGTAAAAATTAATTGTTTCAACAAAACGTAACAAGTAGACTTAATATAAAATCAAATGTGGTCAGTTGCTGTTTGATTTAAATTATCTCGCTTTTATCTGTTTCATCAGATTTCTTATTTCTAATTCAACCTACTGCAGCTTGAAAATTTGGTGCTTGAAATCATGTAGCTTTTACGCTTTCGCAAAGAGAAGCCCACCTTGTTTTAGATAGGGGTTTTATAAAGCGCTTTCAAATTATTTTTATTCCCCAACGAAACCGACACTACAAATGTGATACAGATTTTTTATAAAGTTCCAAAAAAAATTGACTGCTGGAACCGACAAATTTTGGAGAGATCGAAAAAGTACATTTAAATTTTGGCTTCAACAAAGAACATAAAACTTTTGGGTTTTCACGTAAAATATTCTGTCCCTAAACTTGACTTCGCCAACCGTTCTTCCTTTATTTCGCGAGGTTGATTTTCACCATCGAGGCACTGAAATAATTCGTCCAATAACGGCGTGGCGCCATCGAGAATAGCTGGGCCGTGCTTAGCTACATGCACCGAACTCCGTTCACGCTTGACCTGGTACTATTAAAGCGTCAGTGAAGTCAGTGCTACTGTTATTAGCAGAAACATTGTTTTCAAATCTCCATCGCCATCACATTCACCAAAGTCACGAAGGGTCTTACAGACTCATGTAACCAGCTCTTTTTAGCCGGTATATCTATGCCTAATTATATTATGTTGAACATATACTTCGAAACATACAACCAACAAGCATTCATATACTGAATAAATTGCTGACTTCTTTGTATGTAACATTTAACCATGGTTCTGTCATTTTCAGCCACATTCTGAGATGAAGTTGACCATATTTCTGGCACTGTGTTGCCTCATATTTGGCGCCTGCGCCTCTCCGATAGTGACGATAGACTCTCAGGTACAGCCGACGGATGAATTGTCCAAGAGCGAAGGAGTGCAATCTGGACGACAAACTTCCGTAGAAGCTGGTCCAACTCCGGTAGCTGCTCCGGCCGAAACTGACGATGACGACGACGATGATGATGACGACGATGATGTGGACTTAGACATTACTGAGGACGATGATGACGATGACGATGAAGCCGAAGACGACGAGGACGATGACGATGACGAAGACGACGACGATGATGATTACTTCGAAAGAATCATTGATGACATTTTAGGAGGTGAGTTAAAATAAGTTTGTGCGTAACATTTCTTATTCTTCTGTTCTTCGCTATATGCTTACAGTTCAGTATACAATAACAAAACACGCTGTCTCACACACCAACACAGTACACTTCAGCAACCCGCGTTAAAATATAACACGTAACAATCCACGGTACAATTCACCATCTTACGGCACACCATATCACGTAGCAACACACCTTATAATTCACCGACTTACAGCACAACATATCACATAGCAACATACACTTCAAGGGCACACCATAACACGTGGCAACAGCTAGTCTACTTAAGTATCTCATGGCACAACTCATCACGAGGCAACACACCGTAAAGTGAGGCATCTCACAGCACACCATATCACGAGCAGTACACAATATGTCTTTACATGTGACATCCCGGTGTGTTATGGTAGTACAATATACAGACTACATATCAGTCTAAATATATTAGTGTTTTGACTGACCCATATTTTCTATATTAAGCGCACTGTAGGGCGCAGCATACCACATTGCAACAGGCGATATACTTCAGCGTCTCACAGCACAACTTATCACGTGGCAGCCCACTGCATAGTTCAGCATATCACGATATAACTCAACATCTCACGTCACACTACGACACATAGCAACACACTGTGTACCTAAAGGCACACAATAGCACGTGGCAACACGCTGTATTAATTAAGGCAGACCGTAGCACATGGCAACAGACCATATTCTTCAAAATCTCACGAGTATTTTAAACCTGGGTCTGTCTGTCTGTATGTATGTATGTATGTATGTATGTATATATGTATGTATATATGTAGGTATGTATGTATGCGTGTGTGTATGTGTGTATGTATGTACGTATGTTTGTGTGTGTTTATATACATATATATATATATATATATATATATATATATACACACATATTATGTTATAGTCATTACTTACTAGTTTTGTGAGACGTGACGCTGTTGAGTCGGATACAAATTTTACTATTTTTCTGATTAAACCTGGTGCTTTCACCTTAATGCTGAAGAGGGGGGTAGCAACTTCCTTCAACGAACTGGAAGATTTCTACTGCACTACGTTGTGTCACAACTCAGAAGAATTTACACTACCGCCGTAAGAAACGTAAATCCCATACAATCATATTCTTTTCTGCCGCTTATGCACATGAATGCAGCTTTTATAGTATGTATTGTATTTCAGAGAAGTATTTAATTGATTGTCAGAACTTGAGATGCGAGTTAGAAATGTGAGATACAAAAAATAAGAAAACATTAAAATTTAAAGAAGTTATTTTGAGAAAATGCATTTTATAACGTACATATAACCATATTCGGCATTTTGTAACAAATTTTACTTTGTTGCATCTGAATTAATCGTTGTTTTTTCCCTAGGTAAGTTTTTTTTAAACGCTGTCGCTCTTTGAAGATTCAATAGAGTTCCATTTCCTGAACTGAGGTTTATATTTATCCCTTCCATTCAAAATTTCTGCAGCTGCTCGAGTAAATGTACGCTACATACATTAGGCCTTGCCATTCGTGACATCGAAAATGTGGAAAATGCGAATATAAGTTTAGAGGGAGGTATATAGATTTCGTAACATCATTATCTGCTGCCATGTCTGCATGGACAAATTGCTCTTGTGGTTACCGCCGTACAAAAACCCAATTAAAAACTTCCTTGGAAGCGAGAAACAAAATATTTTTACTGACTGACAAGCATTAGTGTACATCAAATACAGATACACATGTAATAAAAGTGAATTCCCGTAATTGAAAATTTAAAAAAAATTAATATTATTTTTAAAACATTTCACATTTCATGAGCTGCAAAATAAAAAAGGAAAACCTTGAATTGCCCTTTGGTCCGTAAAGCGAAATTTGGGCTTGGCAGTATTGAAAGTAGTAATTTAAAGTTTTGTGATCCTGTTATAATTTATTTTCGCGATGAATCCGTTGAATATTTGTCACATATTTTATGACGCGAGACCAATGCCTCATTATTTTCCTCTATTCTTCTCAACACAATGAAAATATATGCAGCGCGCTTCCGCCCTCTGATTGCCTGAAAGACGGACGAAGAAAACCCTCTCTTAATTTCAAACAACTTAAGAATTTTTACTGCATATCTGAGACATTTTCTTAATAGTTGCCTCTTCTGTGTCTTTTTGTTATGGGTTCTTAACAAAAGCCCACCAGCAGTAGACATCGGATATGGACAAACAGTAGCTGGAGACTCACAGAGGACAGCAGCGAGCAGACATACTTGAGCTGCACACCCCAGGATAGCCCACATTATAGATACCCCCCCCCCCCGTGCCCATTAAAAATAGCATATAACAAACATCACAGATGCTGAGAACTCACCATCGTGACATACCCATACAAAATCCTGTAAAGCACGACAGCCATACTTTCGGATGAAAAC
>Ga0136643_10004218_pt1 | contig 19723 bp, 17 predicted proteins | sample TergutLab28metaG_FD_96883 | JGI IMG/M metagenome (GOLD analysis project Ga0136643, IMG submission 96883) | Labiotermes labralis P1 segment gut microbial communities from Petit-Saut dam, French Guiana - Lab288 P1 (version 3) (version 3) | ecosystem: Host-associated > Arthropoda: Insects >...
CAGCGGCTCTCAAGACAACCACCCATCCAAAAACTCGGTGCAGTAAACCATATGCTGCAACTCAACATGTACTGCTCCTGATGATGGGCATACGGCAACATCCGCACCGCACACACGACCTAAGCAGCGGCTCTCAAGACAACCACCCATCCAAAAACTCGGTGCAGTAAACCATATGCTGCAACTCAACATGTATTGTTCCTGATGATGGGCATATGTACCCAAAACATGTCGAGCTAAGAACACATCAATAATTACCTTGTTGCATCAAGTTGGGATTTCAAATTATTTCATGAGGAAGATGCACGGTCACAAAACCCTCAAGCTACTGAGAAGGTTCGATCAAAACATTCGTCACAGAAACAGGACCCATGTCCACTGTAACGCTGGCACGACTTGCCCCTCCACAGCTAAAATTGCCAGAAAATGTGTCCAGTCATCTCTTCGTCGTTCAGTTTAACGATTTTCACACATCCGGCAAGGATATCTCGGCTTGTGAATACACTGTGTTTCCTTGGCAGAACGAATTTCAGAAAAGCTATTTTCACGGCTTATGGAAGCTATACGTACTTCTTGTTTCCCTTCCTTGTCCAATTAGTCTTTTTCTTGCTGCTGTTCTGGAGTATCAGGTATGTCTTTTCGTTCAGGTCTGCTTACCAGTCTCGTATGAAACATGTTTCTGATTTTCTATAAGTCCTCATAGGAGATAAAGTTTGACCCTTGTGGACGACTGAATCGCCTGGACCTGGTAACTGAAGTGGGTCCTGGTGAAAACAGAATTATAAGTGAGTGATTACATATAAATCACATCCACCAGTTATTCTCTGCTGCTCCGTTATTTCCGGCAAAATCACACGTACAGTTCTTTAAATCCCCTTTCGTCGGGGCATAAAACGTAGTTTCCATGAATTTTAAATATTCTACGAGGGCTTTTTTCTTCTTATTATAAGGACAGGCGATGTGCGTAATACGTAATAATGAGGCCTGTTCGTGCAACCATGGCTGCAGTGGAGAGGCAGTAAGTACTACACATTCTGAGTGTGTGCTAGTAGCCTTAAGTATCCACCAGGCAATGCGCATGCGCCATATTTATATATGTGGCCTGCCCGACTCTACAATATTTTTCCACATCATCTCATAAACGGCGCGACTTTCGAAGAAAAAGTTAATTATTGGCAATAAAACGCGTGTTTTGATTTTCTCTACAGATTTTGTCTGAAACATTTCTCATTCTAAGAAGAAATGAGAGAGATATGATCAAAAATGTATATTGGTCTTCATCCAAAGTTCCCGCTATTCTTATCAGATTTTAATTAAACTTGAATATTCTCGACAGATTTTCGAAAAATACTCAGATACTAAATTTCGTTAAAATCCGCCCAGTGGGAGCCGAGTTCCATGCGGAGAGAAAGACGGACAGATGGACGGACAGACAGACGCGACGAAGCTAATAGTCTATTTTCGCAATTTTTCGAACGCGCCTAGAAAGTCCTCAACCGTTCAGTTTTCAGTGACCCACTTTTCACATACCTGTATTTTACTGCACATAGAATATGTCACGGACGCAACGTTTTCAAGACACTGAAGCCCGTTTCAGTAAAGTTTTCTCCACGCAGTTTTCATTCCACTTTTCATTGATTAGTTTTTCTCATATATTTTTACACAATATGCAATCATTAATTGCTGAGTATTTGGAATTGAAGGCGGATTAAGCAATACACGAATAAATAAACTCTGTCATAACATGTAAATGCATCAAGTAAACTCTAAACGGATATTCCAAATAAGCCGAATAAAGTAAATAACAATCCAATTTTCCTTTGTTACTTTTTACTCTACTCCGCCATTGATATTTAATAGGTTATGGCCGCGAAAAAAACAGGCGCCAGACAACTCTGCACTGTAACTATAGACAAAATGGATATGCAATATTTACGCAGCTTTTCTGAACTTACCGAAATAAATCTATGTATATATATGTACAGGCAGAATATTTTAATATATATGCATGAAAAATGAAACGACTTACACAATCCGCGATGGACACTCATACGTATCACCAATCTCCCGGAGAAGTGTACAGATGTCACCACTTACTCTAATTGAAGCGTGGCGGTATCTGTCTATAGCACCAAATTGCCCTTTTTCTCTTGGCGTCGATCCTCCCTACATAGGAAGCTGAAATTCTCACAGCTGCTATAATAAAATTACTATTTTCTGGGATGTGAAAGGGCAAGGATTCTGATTTAAGAAGAACGTACGGCTTCCCTCCAACTTCAAACCCTGAAATGGTCACAACGGTTTCGTCCGCAGCGTCAACACACATCTACCAGAATATACGGCATCACATCTCAGAAGACAGCAAAACACCGTACTTTGTTCACAATTCAAAATTAAATTTTAATTGTTTTTTCTAAAATTAGGCTTTTTCAATTTGTCGAATCATTCCACCGTCCCAACCGATGACTCAACGAGAAACTATCCCGACTGCATTTCAGCGGCTTACTCCACCTTTATCCTCTGCCCGTACTAAAGGGGACTCCCCGCCGTATGACACAGCCTCGACCACTGCTTGTTTTGCAACAAATTCGACTCTGGATCCACCATTTTCAGTTCTTGTCTGTAATCAACATCTTTCCAACACCCATTGTGACTTTGTGTGCCCTGCAACCTATTGGCAGACGGCGGAACTCCCCTCAGCCGCCTGCCTAGACTTCAGGCGAACTTGGTATGCAGCTAAGGATATGTGACCATTCTACCTAATACTGCCGTCATCGGTGTTGCCGTAGCGTGCCACCTTCTTACGACCGAACAACATTTAACCTGGTCGTGTGCTGCCTACTTCAACCACCAATTACTACTAACCTGGGCACTGGTCACCATCATTTGGGTTCTAGGGAGAGGTTCAGGGCGAATCTTAAACCAAGAAAGAACACACACGTGTTTCTATATAAATACGCAATATTATATTGTAATATTTACAGTGAAGTTCAACTGGAACCCGATTTACGCCCCCTTTATTCCTATCCCACTTAGCTGTCTTCACCATAAACCTCACAACTAGGAACCGGACACAGTACTAAAGTGCAGACTTTACCGGGCCTGTGTTCAGCAGTTAAACACGGTGAAAGTATGTTAATGACGTTCACGTTGGTTTCGAGACTGACGAAAGACGATTTAGAACTGCACACATTCTTTTTCACGATGTCAAAATTACTGTACCGATATGCTCGTGCGTTAGATAACTCAACACTGTGTATTACTCGACTAACCGAAACTTCTATTTTGGCATTGTTTATTAAGATCCAAATAATAGGCTTATTAGGCAATACATACCCTATTATTTTACGTTATATATACAGGGTGATTTAGGATGAAGGGTAAAATATTTTGGGAGTGACAGTATCAGTCATTGTAAGTAAAAAGCTCAAATAAACACGTGTCTAATTCTGAATGTTTACCGAAATTGAGCTGTTTGAATCTACAGATATAAAAACAATGGGAATGATAATAAAGAAAGAGGAATTTCTTACTGTTAATTTTATTTTAATTTTAGTTTAATGTTTAAATTAAAAATTTGTAACATGGAAATCAAACATTTGTTTCGGTTCACAATAAACGTTCTAAAATCCCACCGCCACGCTCAGTGCACATTGCAACTTGTGTGCAAAGATCGTGTTTTGTTTGTCGGAGATTATCGTCACGTTGTGGTATACGGGGAGCAGCAACAAAACTGCGAGCGAGCAATTCGTCTCGTGTATCCAACTTTATTTTGTAGACGTCGCTCTTCATCCAACCCCACAAACCAAATCTAACGCAGTTAGTCTGGAGATTCAAACACCTCTATTTCTGTAAACATTCCGAATTAGACACACGTTCATATGAACTTTTTCTCTAACAATGATGATCCTATCACCTCACAAAACATTGATGTTTCCTCTTCAGTCACCTTATGTATAAATTTACATATTAATAAACAAAATAACACGGAATATATTGCCTAATAAGTTTATTTAGTTGCATCTTAATGAACAGTAAACATAATAAATGGAAAAAGCAAAATAGTAAGATTTGGTTTGGCAGTTGTGTTACATGTCCGCCCAGGTACCTAACCAATAAATCAACAAAGGACCTCACAAGATTTCAGGCTTCCGCTGTGAAGTAGATGATAAATGCGCTCTTCTAGGCTATTACGCAGCGTGTAGTAGTAATTCCTTAGCGACATTTCGAAACAACCTATCGGTCCCATCTTCAATGGTCAAGAATCCAAGAAGAAGGATCCTTGACCCTTGAAGATGGGACTGACAGGTTGCTCCGAAACTTCGGCAAAGAATTACCACAACACGCTGCGTAATAGCCCCGAATAGCGCAGTTCTCAGACGACCTTACGGCTCACACAGTGTGTTGTACAACCTAACCTAGATTCTGACTTGTGTCAAACAACATTAATTGCAGCGAGGTCTGCACTTCATAATAATCCTTATATCACAACTGATTCTACGGTAAGGTGGATCGTCCTCCTGGTTGGGAACACCGTTCGTGATAAGCCATTCTGTCGATGTTCCCATGTTCATGGAGATAGTACCAATCGGCGAAACGTTGGAAGTTAACCCTACATGTACATGGCGCCCTGCAAAATGCACTTTAGCTACGAAGACCCGCGACAACCTGAAGCATGCTGAAGCTGCTTGTACTTCTACTGTTGCCTTCCGCACCATTACACCGCGCTACAGTTTGGCAGCTGGAGGCAGTACGTCCGTCCGGAACCCCGCGACCTCTCTGCCAGACTGTGTCATGACTCAGAAAATCACAAAACACGCACCTTCAGCGCAGTGAAAATGCCATACCTTATACGTCCTAAAGGGCTCTTATAATCACATATTGCAATAAGCCTGACTTGTGTTTTAAATATATTTCGACGTCTTGGGTTTACTACGTCACATCTAAAACACCGGGCCCATTTTCGTCTTCAGTGTGAAGGGAGGCATCCCAGTCTGCTGCGTCCATTTGAAATAATTAGTCTGTCTCGGAGTACCAGAATAAAGTCCTCCTGTCTCCCTTTTTCGTCCTGACACACGGAAACAGCTTTAGAGAGCGTATGTTACGAACCGCCAATGACGACGGTCACTGCCCAACATATTCTTCAGTTTACAAGGTCTGCTTGTAGCCACGTTCGTCTAAACGCAAAACTTCTTTGCACCACCTAGCAAACTAACCGCACGGCTCTTCGTTAGAACTTCACCCCAGACACAAAAATGCTGTGCTGCTGCAAAAGAAGCAAAGTAATGTTCGTACTTGGCTGTACAGAACAGCCGATTCCTTCTCCTTACCTATGACTCAGTGGCTTTCACTAGCTTGGAAACTTAACTAACTGGCCGTTGCCGGATATTAGACTGACCACGACAACACAGTAGCAATGACTAAAATTACAGTAGATATAGTCAACCTTGTAAGTGCGGAACAAAATAACGAGCAGTTTAAACATCGGGTGCTACAGACGGGTTGCTTGTAGAAACAGAACGTGTTAGTTGACCATGTTGAAACTACGAATAGAAAAATCAGCTGTACAGTTGCTCTCTGCGCGATTTCAGGCTTCGACCGCGATGAAGACGAGATGTGGGATATTATACAGCGTAAGGTGGTGATTCCGTACTAATGTTTCGGCACAGTCGGTGCCATTTTCAAGGGTCAAGAAGTCTTTTTGAACTGAACCGTCAGGTTGTACCGTAACTTCAGTACGGAATTGCTAATGTACGCTGCGTAATATTCCAGAACAGCGCAGATCTCAGTGTGACTGTCGATATTTAATCCCTGTTTCAATGTTATTCAATGCACTTTTAGTGGTACCGAAACCTAGGTTACTTACTAAAAGTGTAATCTTAGCAACTGACCAACTTAATGCACAAATTCTTGTTTTATAATAAGTTTATTATATTACTTTACATGTTTCGAGCACTGTTGTGCTCGAAACATGTAAAGTAATATAATAAACTTATTATAAAACAAGCATTTGTGTATTAAGTTGGTCAGTTGCTAAGGTTATACTGAGATGCACGGTCAGCAAAACATAAAAAAATTACTAAAAGTGTAACAGCCGACATCTCCGTGTTTCTACGATGTGGCACTTATTCACTCGGTGATTGGTGCCCGAGCTTTCGAGGCAGCGTAGTGGTCTTAACTTCAATGGTCCAGAAGTCCAAGGCGATAAATATGAAGAACATCGTCTCATGATACGCGACACAGCGCAGTCTTGTAGACATTTATCAGCGGTTCGTATGGATGTGCGGCCTACATCCTCCAATGTAAAAGAGTACTCTAAGCCATGCGGGAAAATCAGAAGAAAATCCATGAAGAGGAAGGAAAAACACGGCTTAACAAGCGGCTTACTCTTCCATCCTTTAGATGGATGAAGCAAATTCCTCTGAAATTTCGGTATATTTAAGCTACACCACATTGCGTCAGAGCACAAAAAACAGTAGTCTCCAGGAAAACTATTTCCCCTTAAATATTTCACTATCCTTTTCATATCCACCTTCAATAGTTTACAGTTGTTCGGATAATATTTATACTTTCCATGGCATCGCTGTTTTCTGGGACCATAAAACTGTAATATAAGGCAGCTATACTATGCTTAATAAAAGGTTCGGTAAACGTAACTGACATCAAAGCGTCTGTATTGCAAGCCAATATATATTTTAAATATTAATTTAAAGGCCACAAAATATTCATCACAGCATGGCACGTTTCAATAATATACTTGTATTATACTTCAGAAAATTCTATGTTATTAAATCGAAGCCCACCAAACAGACAAGATCCTCAACCGGTTGCATGCGAGTCCCATTATTATGAAGTAATTCCGTAAGACGATCTATCTTAATATTATCCCCGTCTCTACAGTCCTTCTGTAGCCAGCTAGTCTAAAGAGTCCTAAAAACAACAAGTTCCGTACGCTTTCATTAATTCCTCCTCTCCTTCCCATATCATTTTATCATCCTGGATATGACTATAGTAATCACCACATGTGACCTAAGAGTAGCATATAAATAACTACTGTCCTTGGAACAAACTGTCCAAAACTGCTCACTAACTTCATACTTGTCAGGCAAGAATATTAACTCAACCTTACGAACCACCCAGTTCTGACATAATATACACAATATAATATCTCCATCTTCACCTATGTATTGAATTTTTTCAACACATTTCATTTTGACAACTAATTTTAATTACGATTAATATACTGTTTCAATATATCATTGTAAACTATATGGGATCCCACACAGTGCACACTTTCTATGTACCTGGACTGTGTTCTACTTTGGCCTGATGATGGCTGTTTTACGGCCGAAACATATTGCCTAGAAGTTAACGACAAAGTTTTGTCAAGCTGTTGACTACACGTGTTGTGTTTTTAGACGGTAATAAATATCGCTGTAAGAATATTGACGTTCTAATTATATTTTCATGAAACTTATAATTTATACTCTTACTTCAAAGCAAGATATCGCTCTTCTCAACTAGAAACAATAACTAACAACTTGTTGTATTATACACTCTGACCTTCAGCATTTTTTTTCCAAGTAGATGGGAGGATTTCCGGAACTTACTCTTCACCTAACTTCATCACAATCCAACTTTTATTTGTTAGTGGTGTTGCCGGATAATGAATTCCGTATGTATGAACAAAATGCCAGACGTTACTGAGCTCTTTTTCCAGTTAAATAACAACTGTGAAAGGTGAACTGCCAATGACATGAAAGACAGAGGCGCTGACTATTTAAGAGTACTATAACAATATTTTTGAGTGGACTCAGTGAGGAAAACCCTCAGGAAGGATAGTCGGACTCAGGTACAGAATCGAAGCCGTGACTTCCTGAATATTAAACACACGGGACGAAGCTCCGTTTCCTGTACGTAGCAAATCGCTCTGCTCTTTGATTCGGGCAGTACCTGGTTCGAATCTCGGCTGCAGTGGCTCTCCTGAACTGAGGATTTTCGTCACATTCCTCAGCACCGCAAAAGGATGCCGGGAAACAAAATACAATTACCGCCTGACATCCATACCTACCCACTATTCATGACAAACGCCCGCACATAACTCGACGTCATATAACTTGTGTAGGTGAAACAGCCTCATTCAATAAGCCAAAAGTCAGTCATGAATTGTTGCACTCGGCTTAATGTCATAACGAACGTTCATACTTCGTCTATCCAGGCCTCATCCAAAACTTTCCTCTCATTGTTCAAGGATTACTGTTCCCTATTCGACGAATCACAGCGACCATTTGTTACACAGACATGTTCATCCACATTAAACCCAATTACCTAAACACAAACACAGCAGTATTTACACAGCTCTCTTAATTTATTTGTGGTTCATTGTGAAAACCAAACGATAACAGAAACGCAGACGAGTTGATTGATTCTCCGAATATTCTGACACAAAATCCCCGTCAGAGAATCCGCACACAGAAGCAAACAATCACATCCGCTTGTCTAAAGTTTTCTCTGAACTGCTATTTAGTTCAGGGTCAAATTCGTCTACAATTCCATTTATTTCTGATTCCGGGAGTTTGAATATTATAAAAAGACAGCAGCAATTATTTTACGTTACTTCAATGTGATGAATTTTATAACATTTCCGTAAAGTTTTGCTCAGAAAGAATGAAAATATTCAATATCACTGGTGTTATATTAGACTAATATAACAAATTAGACCTATTGGTTTTCAGGTTGCTTCGGCGCGTGTTTCTTCTGACGTTTCGGAGCAACGGCAGAAGTGACTTATAATCCAGAAGACTATCATTTGAAGAAACAGCACATTTGCATGTGTCGTCTCCAAGATGCGTTCTGCCTGGATGAATACTATTACCGAAAAGCAATTATAACACAAACAGCATTATTAAGACGGTAAGATCGTCACATAGACAACCAAATTCCGCCTCAAATGCCAACTCGTGATAACTCGAATTTATTAGTAATTTTAACCTATTTTCTGAAGAGCTCAAACGGTTTCCGGTTGCTTTTAAGTATCAAAATTGCTATGAAGGAAGCCATGTTTGTTTCCTTTCACCAAAAGTTTCCTGCGTGGAAGGAACTTTTATTCATTTTTAGGAGTCGACTGGTAAAATTTAGCGAATAATGAAATAAGAAAGTACTAGCATTTGTCTGGAAGGACTGAGTAAAATCACGAAAACTTTCAGTCAGGATAACTGGTGTACAAACCCACAATCAAGCCGAGGTCCCCTCCCAGGATAGACGGTAAAATCGCCGCAGTTTGAGTCAACTTGCTCCTTGAACCTTACAATGTTTATAAATAAAAAAGGCTTATTCAAATGCCGGGTTAGCTCTGTTGGTATAGGGACTAGGGTGCGGGCTAGAGATCTGATGAATCGTAGTTAGATTCTCTCGAGAGGCAATATATCCTTCTCTTCTCCTAAGTGTCTATACCGGCTATGGGGCCCACCCAGCGTCTCACCCGACAAGCATCAGGGTTAAAGACGTCAGGCCGTAAAGCTAATCACTCACTTCCATCTAGTGTCAACATTAAAAATTATCAACGCTATGTCTCCACTCATCAAAAATATCAAAGTCTTGCACAGGGTCAACAATTACTCTAAGAAGGGTTACCAGCCAAGAACTAATAGAGTAACGGTTGAGAAGGGTGATTTTGTTATAGACTCCCACAATATTTTGGCTAGGTGGAGGAAACACTTCTCTCAGCTATTCAATGTGCATGGGGTTAATGATGTTAGGCAGACAGATATACATACAGTAGAGCCACTAGTGCCCGAGCTGAGTGCCTTTCAGATTGAGATGGCTGTTGAAAATCTAAAAAGACACAAATCACCAGGTATTGATCAAATCCCAGCAGAACTGATTATAGCAGGAGACAGGAAAATCCGCTCTAAGATCCATAACCCTATTAATTCTATTTGGAAAAAGTAGCAAGTGCATGAGAAGTGGGAGAATTTGATAACTGTACCTGTTTGTAAGAAGGGTGATAAAACAGACTCTAGTATTTATAGACGTGTATCACTTTTGTCAACTACGCACAAAATTTTATCAACATCCTGATGTTAAGGTTAACGCCATATGCAGAGGAAATTATTGGGATCATCAATGTGGATTTTGACACAACCGGTCAGCTACTGATTATATATTCTGCATTCGTCAAATATTTGAGAAAAAATGGGAATACAATGAAGCAGTGCATCACCTGTTGACAGATGTAGAGGAAGTTTACGATTCAGTTGGGAGGCCGGTCTTGTATAATGTTCTCATTGAGTATGGTATCCCCATAACTTTAGTAAGGCTAAAGAAATGTCTGAATTACGCCTATAGCATAATCCAGGTAGGCAAATATTTGTCTGACATATTTCCTATTGCGTATGATTCTTAAAAAAAGGGGGTTATTACCGTCATTGCTCTTCAAACTTGCCTTAGAATATGCCACTAGGAGGGTTCAGGTAAACTAGGACGGCTTGAAATTAAATGGTACAAGCAGCTTCTAGTGTATGCTGATGATGTCAATATATCTGGCGGAAGCGTACATACTGTATAGAAAATCACAGACTCTTCAGTAGTTGCTAGTAAGGAGATTGGACTAGAAGTAAATGCTGATAAAACTAAGTACATGGTCATGTCTCGAGATCAGAATGCACGACAAAGTCACAATATAAAGACTTATAATAAATCCTTTGAAAGGGTGGAACAGTTCAAATATCTGGAACAAATCTAACGAATCAATATTACACGCAGCAGGAAATTAACAGAAGATTGAATTCAAGGAATGCTTGCCTTTATTCGGTGCAGAATCTTTTGTCTTCCAGTTTTCTGTCCAAGAATATAAAGAGAAGATAAAGAGAACTACAATTTTGCCTCTTGTTTTGTATGGGTTTGAAACTTGGTCGCTCAAATTGAGGGAGGAACGTAGGCTGAGGGTGTTTGAGAATAGGGTGCTGAGGAGAATATTTGGGTCTACGAGGGACGAGATAACAGGGGAGTGGAGAAAACTACATAAAGAAGCGCTTAATGATCTGTACTCATCACAAATGTAATTCGAGTGATCAAATCGAGAAGAATAATATGGGCGGAGCTTGTAGGATGGATGGGGGGGAGGAGGGGTGTAAGCACGGTTGTGGTGAGGAAACCTGAGGGAAGGACACCACCTGGATGACCCAGGCGTAGATGGGAGGATAATATTAAGTTGGATCTTTAGGAAGTGGAATGGGGGACACAAACTTGACTGATCTGGCTCAGGAATAGGGAAAGGTGACAGGTTCTTGTAAACGTGGTAGTGAGCTTTCGGGTTCCGTGAAATGCGGGGAATTTCCTGACTAGCTGAGAGCCGGTTAGCTTCTCAAGAAGGACTCTGTTCCATGGAGTGAGTGAGTAAGTAAGTAAGTAAGTACGTAATTAAGTAAGTAAGTAAGTATGTAGGTAAGTCAGTATGTCTCCACTCCCCTATGTGCCTTTCAAAGCATGACACAGGGATGACTTTACCGACGCAACACTAATTTACAGCCGACGAGAATGCTGATGAATTAAAACACTTACTTTACTACAGTATTTATCCAGTAACAGACTCAATCAGCAGCAGCATACAATCTTAAATTTCTCCAATTCCTCACAAACTCGTCGTGCAAAATAAGTGCACCCAAATACATGCAGCATATTACAACGCCGATTAACACCTGTTACATTTGTATGAAACACGATTCCATTCAGCGAGTGTTAAACAGTAATGCTGAAGTCCTTTCACACAGCCAACTAAAGTGAATGTTATTGACAGACATAAAAATTATTTTCTTTCAATGCTTTTCAGTCTCCATGAATGATAAATGGGTATGCATTTGTAAACCAAGCACTAAGTAATGAATAACTTATTGTGTTGCAATTTATCACCCATTCAACAGAGATTATTCTAAGACAAATCCAACACAAGGACCGGTAGTGGTCAAGAGGGGTAACACGTAATCCTACTATTCAACCACAATTATTTTCCACATAAAAAATTTAAGCTGCACACGTCATGAAGGCATATGGGAAAAGTAAAGTTATAGTTCCACTCATTCTTAACCTCGGCACTGGATGGAGGTGAGTGGTTAACTTCACGCTCCGGCCGCCTTCCCCTCGGAAAATATCTCCATACTTATTAAATAGGACGCTGGGTGAGACTCAGAGCCGGTCTGCACGTTTTGAAGAATAGAAAATTTTTCGAATATCGAACAACAATTTGTAAAAGTTCATTTATCTGGAATGGCGTGCATGCTGTGTGACCCACCAACATCTGTGAGACGGTAAGGTAAAGGTAAACTGCACCCTTGTACAGGCACTGAGGCTTTGTACATGCCGTACGGCCCATAGGGGGAGTAGAGGTATAGCTCTACTCTTTCTTGACCACAGCACTAGAAGGGGGTGAGGGGTCAGCGTCACGCCCCGGCTGCTCTTTACCCCTGGGAAAGAGCCGGTACCCATTGTACAGGAGGCTGGGTGGGCCCCAGGTCCGGTCTGGACAGGTGCGGAAAATCTCGCCCCCACCGGGATTCGATCCCCGGACCGTCCAGCCCGTAGTCAGTCGCTATACCGACTGAGCTACCGGGCCCACTGTGTGACGGTGGTTTAATTAAAAATAAAGTCCGCGTAACGTAGGTCCTTTTTAAAGACTCATTGCAGTCGGCAGAACTATTTAGCGAGGTTCTTTATTAGTTTTTTTTATTTTTTTCTGTGTGTTTCGATCAAACCTTAATCATCTTCAGGTCTTTGTCAAAATTAAAAAGTGCAGATATACAACTGAAATTGTATATCAGTATTTTTAATTTTCAAAAGGGCCTGAACATTGTCAAGGTTTGTTCACAACATGTTGCTAAACACTACAAACTAATAAAGAACATTACTAAATAGTTGTGTGGATGGTATTGAGTTTTTACGTAACACAGCGGGTTGCCTAACCTAACCTAAAGCTTGCAGGTCTTTTGTTTTTACGGTACACAAAAACAACACCGACGGAGTTGAGCGCAAGCCACGAACATCAACGCCAAATAAGATGTTCTCACGAAATTAAAGCTGAGGCTGTAAGTCTTCTATGATGTTAGACCGTGTCTTTCGACAACCCTGTAACTATTTAGTCACAGGAGTTTCGAAAGTCCGTGGTCCCGTCATCTTCAGGGTCAAGCACACCAGGAATATTGGTCTTCTGGGACTACTTGATCCTGAAGACGAAACAGAACGATCCTCTAAAACGGCACTGACTAAATACTAACTCGTAGTTACAAATGACATAGTGCAATATCCTAGAAGACCCGAATCTTTATCCAAAATTAACTGCCTTCAAAATACAGTCTTTTACACTCAGCTGGAAAATGGATAAATATGACTATACTACAAATCCAGTACAAGTATAATAATAAACAAGGCAGGAAATGAATTATAATGTGACATTAAGGTGCGTTCGTTGCAATCGAAAAGCAATAAGTGATACACATTCTGAGTGTGTGTGTGTGTTTGTAGCCTTAGGTATCCAGCATGCAATGCGCATGCGCCATACTGTCACGTGTGGCCTGCCCGGGTCTACAGTAGTTTTCCACATTATCTCATAAACGGCACGATTTTCGCAGAAAATAAAAGTTTCTGAACATAAGATGTGCATTCTTTGTTCTACAACATCTGTCTGAAACATTTCTCATTCTAAAGGAATTGAGCGAGATATTTCAAGCGCCCGTTATTCTTGTCAGAATATAATGCAACTTCAATTTTTCTCGACAGGTTTTCGAAAAATACTCAAATATCAAATTTCATGAAAATCCGTCAAGTGGGAGCCGAGTTGTTCCATGCGGATAGGAGCACAGACATTTGGACAGAAGGGCAGACATTACGTAACTTGAATTGGATTGTAAGCCTGATGATGACCGAACAAGGCCGAAACATGTTGCTTAATTAACCAGTTGTATGTTTGCAATTGTTATTTGTATGTTGTGTAAAGACGGTCCAATTTAATAAATCTGAGATATTACGTAGCTAACAGTCGCTTTTCGTAATTTTGCGAACGCACCTAAAAATGTAAGTACCAATTTAACCATTAACCCCCTAACGTGGAAAATATGGTGAGCTCCTAATACTGGCAGCAGATGGCAGATAGTATTTAACTCGGCGTTTAAAGAGTTAAGACTGCTTAATCAGTAGTGTAACACTATTAACCTTCATGCAACATACAACGCAAATATGTTAAAGTTTTATCCTTTATTGTACGAACAAATGCAGAAGCCCATCATAGTACCAAATTAAAGTAACTGTAATTCCACCGACCCCACGAATTGATAGTGAAAGCATACGGGAAGGGTTGGAATTTATGTACGGCACCGACAGCATAGTAATGTCAGTGCCCTAAGCGACAGAACTCTGCCATGTCGTTGACAGCACCGCATTAAAATTCAAGACACAAACCGACGATAATTTAGGTGACTTGTCACGTGTGCACGTGCACATGCGTAGTTATAATTTTAATACAAATTGACATAATTTTTATTGCAGTACAAATTCAAAGTGATTGTCACCTTAAAACAAGAAAAACCTTACGCAAATTTTGAGGTTTCCGCAAAAGTATACCTGAAGATTTCGTTCTTCTGGGAGATTCCGCTGCGTCACTGGATAGACGTTTCGAGGTAACGTAGCATACTCGTCTTCAAAGTAGAAATATCCATTTCTTCTTGGACATTTAGATCTTGAATATGAGGACACTGCGATCTGATTATCCAGCGACGCAGTATCAAGTCCCAGAAGAACGAAACTCTATGAAACATCTTCGCATATGTATTTTGTGTACCGCAATAACAATTCCCACAACTGAAACGCTCGTTATCAGAGGATTACGCCCTATCAGAATAAACGAATTTGATTAGTTACAATCTATACTAAGAACGAAAGTCGAACTGGATACATCAGGCGATGAAGCACTTACGCTGCCACTGTAAATACCTGGCAAGAGCAAATTACCAAGGATTGATGAAAATTCCTCCTGTTATCACTGTTAACATGAAAAGAGCATTATCTGCATAATCTCCTGCAGAATCAGCTCGTAAAGTGCACATTCAGCCAAATACAATACAGAGTTCAGTGTCAAACCGAATTCATTAACCATTCGATAGGAACACTTTGGAAATCAGTGCTACGATCAACTGCTCGGCGTATCAATGAACTTTCTGTGCGTTACTTAAAAAAATAAAAATTGGCAGGAGATAAAATGCAAAAACAGACTCCAACAATGCGCATGGTAGTTCATGTTTCGCATATGGTGTACCCCGGGTTGGATCCGCTGTTCAAACTTAGCCACTTCTTCAGCCTATCTGTGCAAATCCTGGGACAGTACCTGAAAACAGGGCCCTTCTACTTCTTCCGCGTCTTTTAAAAAAAATCCATAATCATTCTTACAATCAGTTCTACATAACCATTACAGCTAAAAGAAGATCACAATATAAACAAATATAAGTATATAATACAGAATTCCTCACTTGTTCACACTGAGATATGTTTTAGTTGCAATTTTTGCGCTACAACAACTTTAGAATCCCAAAGCAAAAAATGTAATTACGCAACAGAGTTTGAAGACGAGTTTAGGTGTTTTCTTTAGCGTCTTTACAAAAAAAAATCATAATCATCCTTACAGTCAACACTAGGTAACCTATAGAGCTGAGAAAGGATCACGGGATAAACAAACATATAATAGAACTACTGACTATTTCATACTCAGATACGATTCAGTTGCAATGTGATCTACGCAGAGCAGTTTGGAGATGAGTTTAGGAGTAGGAAAAGTTTAGTTAACGCATGTACATCGCAAGTTACATTTGGATACAGCATCTCTACTCCACAGCTGTTCTCCAGCTCCTTCATTACCATTCTGCTAATATGCCCGTAATATCGCTAACCCCATCACTACAGGTAGCCACAACAGCACACACACTTTATGCGACCCATAAGGTCCTAGTTCTGAATATAAACTCATGGGCACTGCGTGCAATGGACATCTGGACCTACTCATAAAGCAAAGGCTATAAACCAGTACAGTCGGGGTTGTGTTAAAGAACACAATGTGCCGGTTCGACATCAAAATACGCCTAAACAACAAACCGTTGAACATCTACGCATTCTCAACCTCGGCTGAAGATAATGGTGAGCGGTCAACAGCGCATTACTACATATCTAATCCAGGAAGAAAAATTCCACTACTTACTGAAGTCGAGGTGCTGGCGGACAATATACTTTGGAGCTCACTTTCAGTAATTTTACTGGCCGAAATACCCCGCCTTTTAAAACTTGCTGTCATAGGCAGTTTGAAATTAACCATAATACCCTTTGTTTAAACAAGCCTACTTTAATCTGATCAAAATGTATGCATATTAGATTGATGAAAGGCAGCTTCTATCACCAATGTGCTTGTTGGATACACAAGAACACTTCGGATGACACTTCACTGCACCTCCTCTACCTCTCTACCTCTTTATTATTCCAGTATTCAAGACAAGAGAGGAGGAGGAAGAGCTTCTGTAGCGTGCACTATTCAGAGGGGTTTGAGAGACATTTAGCAAGTTTCTGTAGGCCGATAAGAATCTCTTGAAGTATAAAATAAAGACTAGGGGCAAGTATAAGAGAAATAGGAGCGGCAAGTCAAGGGAGGGCCTGATAAGAAAACTGTTGAGCAGGGAGGAAGCACAATAGCTGAGCTTTTAGGAGACCAAGAGGAATGAAAACACCTCTAACCCCCTGCAAATCACACGAAGCAGAGCATGGAGGGAATTAAAAGCACAGTTGTGCCAACACAAGAGTGGAAGGAGAGAAAGACCTCGCCTCATCCCTGTTTGTACACACATACAGAAGTTGCTAAGATGAAACTCTGCCTCTTCTCCTGTCTTCTCTGCTTGCTGGAAAACGTGGATTGTCTGTAACCCGATATCGCGCAAGAAAGATCGATTATAAAGTTTCATTTTTACATTAAACACTGCACCAATGTTCTATATCAGGCAGTCCTTCTGTTTACAATTAGCAAGAAAGGTCGACTTCAACTTAGTACCTGCAATTATAGCATGAGATCGCGTGGACTGTCTTCAACTGGCTCTGGACACGGGAAAATAGCTTATAGAGAAATTTTAAACAAGGTGTGGAGCTCCACGTTATTCATACCGTGATTTTTTTTTTACATTCTGTATTTAACCAACAAAATGCGATAATTATTATACAATAAAACATATAACACGAACACATTTCATGTTTAACCCCCTCCCTAAGCAATGACGAAATATAACGCCGAAGCAGTTTTGAACCTTAAAAACTGTTTATGGAGACATACATAACGAATTCATTTTGTGACCATGTAATTGCAAGAACAAGGAACGACTAGATTTAACCAATTGTTATTGTAATGGACAGGAAATGCCTTGTAGGAAACACACGAGTTAAACTTTGAAATATCAGTCGGCTGGTGCTCGGCGACCCGGGTAGGCTAGGCACACTCATTTACATAGTTACCGTGGAAACCTTACTACCCGTACAGGCAAGGCATACTTAATGTACGTTGTTACTGTGGCAAACCCGCGACCAAGGTAGGCACGGCACATCCAAGGCACATCCATTTACGTAGTTACCGTGCAAACCTCGCGACGCCGGCAGGCAAAGCCCATTAGTTTACGCAGTTACCGTGAAAACCTAAATAATGTGTTGTACCCGTTCGTTATTGGTCTCTCAGGCATGGCAAACTAACTCGGTCCGGTGGCTCTGAAAACCTAATGTCTGGGAAAATTTACGGGCTCGCTACTTAACGGATCGGCACCCTTGTCAATTCTTGCATGCGATGCGTACAAATAAGACACAGAATAACATTCATTGAGCCTCATTGCTATCACTGAAAAAATTCTATAGTGGACCGATCTCACATACACTCTCTTTGAGCGCCGCACTGCAATTCATCTCGTTCATTCCAGGCTGCGCTCTCTCCCGAAAATGAATAAGCACAAGTGCCTTACGTCTGATTCCCACAAAAGCGGACACACCAGAGCGAGACCTTTTGACAGAAAAATGCATTTGCTAGCTGTACTAGTAAAATTCCTGTAATATCCCGTCTAACTGTAAATTCACCCTAATGGCAGAAACACGATTTTAAAAGCTCCCCCATATACTAAATTCAAAACTTCTAAGCTGAACTGACCGGTAGCAGTGTATGTATGTAAATTATACTTTTGAGCGTGGAAAGCCCAATAATGTGTATGTTTGTATATTACACTCTGGTATTAGTGCCCGGCGACCCTTTACGCAGTTACCGTGGAAACGTGAAGAGTATGTATGTATGTACGGATGTATGTATGTATGTTTATTATACTGTGCAATTAGTGTCCGGCGACCCTTTCCCTAATTACCGTGGACATCTTAAAACGTTGTGCCTAGTACAAATCATCTGCGCTTTACTGAGACTTGATTCTGTGTATTGTCTTCTCTTACCATCTGGTGGCGTTCCGTGAAACTCTTTCGTTCAGTCTAGTGAGGTCACCTTCCAAGTAATGGCGTTCCGTGGAACTCCGACACGGGACTATGACAGGATTCTTCTGAAGTGTGTGTGTGTGTGTGTGTGTGTGTGTGTGTATGTATGTATGTATACGTATATATATATATATATATAAGATTTGTTGTACCCATATGAGTAACTCGAGGGTAGAAAGTGTGAAATATTTAATGAACAAAAATTACAGCATCTTAACCTTAATAAACATTAAAAATTGTACTTACTAATGTCTGGTCCTGGGTTATTTCTTTCGGAGAAAAACGAATCATAAGCAACGTGTAAATAAAGAACAAAAGACTCCTAGAACATGTCAATAGGAAACAAATCGTTGAAAATGGCAAATCTGCCTCAGGCGGAGTACAAGGGAAGTACAAGAATTATGTTAGCTTCCCTTGACCTCGGTTTCAGGCAGCAATGTCAATTTTTAACATTAGCTTTTTCTACTAAAAAAACATTTTTTGAGACGGAATTGCTAGAAACAAAGGAGACTGTCATCAATGCCGAATTATAGGCTTTCTAAATATGTCTGTTTAAAAAAAAATCCATTCGGTAGTTCAGTAAAAAATGACCTCGTAAACAAACCTTGCCCTATTAATATATATGATTACAATTCAGTCCAATTTCAGGCTTCAAAGAACTAACAGCAACTCTTCTACATATATCCGTTACTGTACTCGAAAATTATTAGTAAATCAAAAGTGTCCGTAAAGAGGGTTGTTCCACAAAACTCTTAAAATAAAATTAATGACATAAAATCAATATTTAAATCTACACCACACTGTAATTTAGGTCTATGAACCTGCAACCAAGAACAAATAATAGGCAATACATGTTAAGTATATATCCGCAGAACTGCTACCTCTTCCTTCCACTGCACTTTTGTTACTTCTTTATACTTATCGAACTAAAGACCGCTATAAGTCTGGAAGATGCATGGCACTGGCGCCCAATGACCCGAATTTGCTGTCGGCAGAAAGGCCCGCTGAGAAGCAAAAACTGTCGCTAGGTCTGGAGAAAACGAGCAAAATGAATGTATGCTGGGGGGGGGGGGGGAAACTACAGGAAATACTGGGTACTCCACCTTGGAGGTTTTCTTGGAAGACTGCTTTCTTTTCGAATTCCTTCCCCAAATAACAACAAAAAATTGTTACCTCAGTTCAATAAGAAAAA
>Ga0136643_10004219_pt1 | contig 19723 bp, 17 predicted proteins | sample TergutLab28metaG_FD_96883 | JGI IMG/M metagenome (GOLD analysis project Ga0136643, IMG submission 96883) | Labiotermes labralis P1 segment gut microbial communities from Petit-Saut dam, French Guiana - Lab288 P1 (version 3) (version 3) | ecosystem: Host-associated > Arthropoda: Insects >...
AACGAGACTTTATGGGAAAAGTTTATATGAGTAGTAAAGTGGTGAGAAGTGAAGGACTGGGGTGAAAGTGTGAGTACAATATGTGTGGGAAAAAATACTATAAATTATATACAGTACTTTCTTAGCTTGGTGTTGTTTACCTTTTGTACATGTTGTATTTTAAGATGTTTTGTGTGTATTGTTGTCATCTTATGTGTATTTGTTGTACTATGTGTGTATTGCTGTTTTTACTTTAGATGCTGGACTGCTTGCTAGAAGTCATTTTTCAGAAGGTCCTGCGACCGGCCACCTCGACACAGGTTTTTCTTGGTTTCCCTGTGTCGATAAGCAAATGCTGAGATCGTTCCCATTATTCCAAGTTGCCACTACATGCTTCTCATGTAGCCCTCCCGACTTAAATTTATTAGTAACCAATTTCATATTTTGTATACATATAAAATAACCACTGCCACCGGGTGACAACCCAACTGCAGTTAATTAATATTATTATCATTAAGGCAGCAGGTTCTTCTCAAGCATTTAGCTCATGTACTTCCAATTATACACTCTGTCCAACAGTCCTGAAATTTCATACATCCCACTCCAAAAGTGATGTGACATATGGTTGCCATCGTAATTTGAGTTCATACTTTCCCCATATTTGTGCATTCGTGGCATTTCTCTCTCTTCCATGAAGTACATTCATTCAGGATGCATATTTATTAACCAAAGACACCAACACAGTTGATTAATTTGAAGTTACAAACAAGAATTAACGCTCAGTAATTTACCAAGGTGTGTGGCTAGCTAGCTCTGCTGCAAAGGACGGACTTTGTGTACAGTGTGGGCTTTTGCTGTACTCAGTTGCAGCTGAGTCCATTCAGGCACGATACCAATATTCTTTGGAGACCAACTGTGTTGGTTCGAGTCCCAGTATCTGCATTTTTTTTTTGGTTGGGCTGGGTGTACAAATGAATATTACAAGAGACGGACAAATTCTGGGTGCCTGAGTGACTATGTATGGTGGTGCTTAATATTTTAAGCATAATTTTTGCAGTTTATTTCTCCCCTTACAGATAAATCACTTCCCATGCACACAGCAAAACACAAGAGATAAGAGTGAGGTTCACAGTTCATTTCAGAAGTGTGAAGCCTCAATATGGGCACTGCTTCATATCATCCTTCTGGTACTTAGAAAATTGAGGTTGCTCCCAGATTGTTGGAAAATTTGTAGACCCCTGGAAATTACCCTGCCATGTCTGTGCCTATACACAAATATGGATGAAGACCAGAATACAGGGATGACAGGCTGACTTGAGTGTTGTGTGTAAACTGGAATCCTCATAACAAAACACGTCTTAAAACTATACCCACCTGAACCAGCAAGAATAAGATCGGATCGTGTAAAGGCTCCAGGTCGTTCTTTACTCTTTCCACTCAAAAATTCTCTTTTAAATCTTGGGTGAACAATTGGAAAACATGCAAAGTCATATCTGAAAAAATAAAAACAGTGAAAACATGTCCTGATAACTCCAGTGAAATGTTACAATTACAGTGAAGTTAATGTGCAAGACTATGATCATAAAAGTAAATTTAAATATGTGTTATTGCCTACTGTTAGAAATAAGCTCCACAAGATTTGAGGCCTTTATCATGCATGCTTACTTTACGTAGAAGTATCACAATTTCAAATACTTAGCCCAATCTTTCAACCACAATGCCAACTTATTTGAAATTACACAAATATAATTTTTTATTAAGAAAACCAAGGATAGCATAAACATCATCATGTACTGGTTTGAAACAGACAGCTCAATGCTTCATACTAGTACCATGCATAATGTAAACTGTATGGTTTCCACAAACAGATTAAATTTTATTAAATTATTATGCTCAATGGTCATGCATACATAAATGCTGAAGGCTGCAGAAAAGCAAACTACTTTCAGTCTTTCCATGTTGGAAGTAGCAGAGAAACAGTAATGCCAACATAATAAAAAGTAGTGATGTGCCTTCAACACCATTTTCAATGCTGTGCCTTGGTTTGCTGGTACTTTTTTCTAAACTTCACACACCTTTACCTCTGTGTTGTCAAATAATGACCACAGTTGTGCCTCAGTGTGATGCACACAAACTAAATGACTGAAGTAGATCCTCTGAACCTGTCAATTATCGCACATTTTTGCACAACCCTCAGATGATATATAGACTACACTGATATATGTAGATGTTTCTGCTTTAGCATTAAGGCAATTTTACCAGAATTTATTCTTAACATCTCATTAAACCCACACACTTAATTCCAGCACCAAAGGCTTAAAAAACATGTTTCTCTAGTACCATAATGTAAGACTGAATAAATAACACCGAACAGGGTTACAGAAGACAAAATACACTTATAGGAAGTTTCACAATCATCATCATCATAATCTAAAACAATGATACAGTAAATTTTTAAACACAGAATACTCTTAACTTCATGTACAATCATAAGGTGACCCCTTCTCTCATTTTACATATAATAAATTGGGAAAAATTCTTGTCTTATATTTGGTTAAATATGATTTAATAATTAACAAATTAATAACCAAATGAGAACTATACCGTAAACGTATATCAATATTTCTCTATTTTGACAATAAAAAATAAATAAAATAATACTAACGAACGTTGTAGTCAAGGGGGTGGTACCCTTGCTTGGCATTTGCAAGATAATGGCTTGAAATCTCTGTCACAGACCAAGGTTTTTAAATTTGTTTTTTCCTCCCCCCCCCCTAGTTCCATCAGGCAAATACTGGGATAGCAGGCCTACATTAATGAGGCCATGGCCACTTCCACAGACTATCAATGCACTACTCTGCAATTATCGTACAATTTGATACCTCACAGCCATACCTATCAAAAATGTCATTAAATAGTAAACTGATGTAAATAAATGTAAGTGTAGGAGGAAAATGAGGACTAGGAGAATGAAGAAGAGGAGAAGGAAGAAGTTCAAGAAAAGAAAACATGCATACCCTGCTTCTGAGGCACCTTGAAGACTTCCTCTGATATCTGGAATGCTGCAGAAATCCAATCCACATGACACACGACGGTTTGAGTTTGCCATCTTCACTGAGCTGCCAACAAATAAAAGCAGAAAAGATACTGTATATAGGGTATCTCTTTAATGGTGTCCCTGAGCACAGAAACTGTCATGGGGTGTCAGCCTACCATTGCATTCCTCTTCAATCCCCTCTAATATATGAAATGAATGGCCAGATGGCTGGAGGGGCCAGCAAAACAGCTTGAAGGGGCCGAGTGGATCAATCTACAGCACTACTTACTGTGGCTGCTGTTCCACTGCCGTAATTCCAAACCACACAGAAAGGTTACATGACTTAGCAGCTATTGTCTAAACCAAAGTTGTCATGCCAACCAAATTAACACTTTGAAGACTGAAATTCATCTACATTATATACAAAAATCCAGTTCATACCTCACTCTAAACACAGCCTCCATCCTAAAGACCAATAACTTAATACTCTAGAGGGAAATAATGGTGTTTATTCTGAGAAGAATATGAAAAACATTAACATACGGTGCAGGTAAAATGAAGACTTTGTTATCGTTAAACCTTTCAGCATGTACAGCTACCCTGGCCCTTAAGGGTTTACACAAAGCCTCTTCTTGCCATGATTCTAAAACACAGAGCATCCTGAAGTGTTGTGACTGGGGTGCAAATCCTGCTGTTGTACTAAGCAGCAGAAATGTAAGCAAATGTTCAGTGTTCACAAGAGGGTTACAACTTAAACCAAAGAATTAAACAAACAAAATTTAGTGAATAAGAAAGAATTACAAACAGACTCCTTAGAAGACAAAAACACAACTGGGAAAGGTGCCCCCCCACAACAAAAAACAGAGCAAATGGCTCTGGCACGTGACTGGAAACCCAGGACATAGATCAGCATGAAGGAATCTCATGATCAACAGGAAGATGGCAACAAATTGGTGCACGGTCTCCCACAACACACAACATGGAAAAAACTGGGAAGCAGCACATCAAAATTGAAACCTGATGTACTATAAATGCAATAAAATGGCCTGTTGCTTCTACAACTATAAATTAACCTCAATATAACTTTTCTGACACATAAGTGTTCAACAGTGCTGAACAATGTATTTGGCATACCGTGTAGCAAATAATGAAAACAAGAAATTACATAATTTAGACAAGGTAAATATCAATACTGATGTATGCAGACCGTCCGTTTATAAAGGTTTTGTCACGAAGAAACTGAAACTATGTGCTTAAACACATTATCCATCACCAATTGTTTCACATTCCTTCACAACAACAACACTCATTTGTAAAATTTCTTGGTTATTCTGAGTGTACCCCCTTCTGTCTATTTTAGTTCTGAGTTCATGAATTATTCAGGTTATTATACAACTATGAGTTCGAGAGGCCAAACAAAAGAAATGATAAAAAATTAATAATGAATAAATTAATTTTATCTCATATCTTTATGATCACGGTCGCACCATAACGCTCTAATCGGAATTCTTACATAACGCATATTTCTTGCAAAAAATGTAAAATATCATTACACATGGCTTACACTTTACAGTTCAGAACACCGCTTAAGAGATGTACGCGCAATTTTCAAATATCCGTCTTGAAATAATACACAAGAAACGTGTATTACACACGAGCGGCACGCAATCAATACAATAATTATTCTCGTCACCCCTTTTTAAAGAATTGTTGTAAAAGGACAAAGAAACATCATGCATAAACCGAATGATCATAAAATGTGTATATATACCCTTTGTACATATACCCAGTGCATTTAACCAAGAATGCACAACTTCCACTTAAACACACATATGCTATGGCGCCATTTCAGCTACTAAGAAATCGTGTTGCTAATACGCATTTTCGCCATACTGGTTTTTGGCCGCATCAGGATAGCCAATGCAATACCTACAATTAATCATATACCTAGCATTTCCTTTTTGTGTCGCTATATTTTTCGGCAGGTAGCAGCACTTGTACAAACCCGCCAGTTGTATCTGTACTGTACGTACCACGAAACCGAATGCGTGGCGAGAAGCGTAGATGTTTCAATTCTTAACCTCGGCTTTAGATATAGACGGCTGTTTAGCCCCCGGTACCCACTAAATAGACAGTAGGATCGACCCCAGGGGCTGTCTGGACTTTTACAGAAGAGAAAAATATCTGGCCAACACGAGGATCATCGAGCCCAGTAGCCTAGTCACTTTACTTGACTATTCGGCGCTTAGGTAGAGCTACTCTCAGTATGCGGCAGATCCCTCTAAGGAATCTGTCAGATTAGGTTTGCACAACAGGACAGAAAGACAGCCTGCATAAAACCTCCATGGTTTATTATATAATAGACAAGTCCACAGAAATAAAGAGTGCCTTTAAAGTAGCTAAATGTTTCACCATACGGAATTTAATTTTTATGCCCTCCTATGACGTGCATTAAATGAACATGTTATGCGAAGGTTGTGTCTGTCTGAAAACACGTATGTTCTACTTATGGAATTACCAGATTTCAACAAAATATGGTACTGAAAGATTGATACTACAATTTGTTTGGCAAATTTAATGTTATTCCATGCTTGCCCAGTACCTGTTTTACATGAACACAAGTCCAAACTTTTTTTAACTAACTAATCCACACAACAGAACTGCTCTCCATGAGACTTTTAAGTTCTCAGTTGCTAAGATTAAAAAAGATGAGTCCAAAAAGAACTGGACTAGTCAAACTGAATATGGGGGTAGCAAGCTTTCCCAGAACATCAAAAGTGTTTACCAACATAGCTTCATAACACAAAAGACTTGAATATTCACCATCACCACTGTAAACAAATGATGCTATTCTTAGGGTTCTTAAGCCAATGAAAATATTATCAGAAGAATTCTTCCATAGTTGGGCACAAAATTCTGTTATACTTTCTTATTGTTTGTAATTTCTCTGAAATTACCAGTTTTGATGCATGGCTTTATGCACCTAATAAGCATGTTAACCCTTGAAGGACAAAACAAAACCCATTTTATTTTAAGATCCAGGTGGTACAACACAGTTAACACTTGCCATCTCGGTTATAAAAACCAATCACGGAATGCTGCATAGGACAAATGTCACTGTTTGTTCCGAGACACACACAAAACATGTGATGTGAGGATCTGTGGTTATTTTTTGAAGCCGAAAGGGGTCTGGGAAGGAAACGTTTGGGAAACACTGGTGAACAAGATAAGTAGTACACATTTTGGAGCAAGCTGCTGCCTTCACATTATGTCTCAATGGGTAAAACACACAGGAAAAAGTCAGTGACAGAGGATATACAGGACAAGGGTTCAAGCTAACAGCAAACCTGTGTGAGTGGTACATAAATCCTACAGTCTGTGCAGTTCATCCTTCTACTCTGAGGATGGAGGTAAAAGACTGTATCATGTCAGTAGGTTATCTACAGCATCACACCTCTGAACACGGTAATCTTCACGCATATATTTCAATTATTCAAATTATTATACATATTGTGATTAATGTTTAATGATATAGTGCTTGTCTCAGAGAATACACAGCATGCCTTGTAAGAAGAGCCTGTTTAATTTTCTTTACTGTGAGAATCATATAAAACATATAAATTGTGTACAGTGAGTGGATGAAATTATGCAAGTAAACACAGCAATCTACATACTACTTTGCACCAACAATTTCTGTTCTCTACACTGTAAAGTATAAATTATTTGAAATATATGTGAGTTTAATGTTTCACACAGAAACATTTTTCTGGAAATTCAGTTACAGATAAGTTTAATCAAATAAATGACATACAATTTCTTACTGCAGCATGATGAAGTGAAATTAGGACTGGCTTGTGAGTATGAATTACAGTTAAATTTTATATAGTTCTGATGATGGTAATATGTCTGAGACCACATAGTTTCCAGACTTCATCCACTGTGCAGTGTCAAAAGAAATCACAAAAAGTAAAATGAAGTTTAAAAAATGGATCCAATTTCTGAAAGTGTTTAATTTTTGTATTTATGAAACACAGGATGAAGAAAAAAGTCTAAAAGCTACGTAGTCTTAAATGAACTGCAGTGTTTAAGGGGGAGTGTGAGAAATATGAGTATTACTTGTTAATTTGCATAAGAAGTGCAGCACCCTTCAGAATCCAATAACTTTCTGGTTGACTGCTTGCAAGCAACACAGGAACAACAAAATTTGTGCTATGGCCTGTTGTTGACACTACACCTGCACGGACTGATGTTTTATACAGAGGTGTTACATAGCGAATTCCAGAGTTATCTATTATGGATTTTGGTATTATATGCATTGCAGGTAATGGTGGATTCATCTCACCTGTAATTAGACACAAATTCCACAATCTGTAACTGTAAGAAACTTGAGGCTCCTATCATTCAGTAATAATATAGAGTGTCAGTCCTGAAATTACAGCCATAACTAAGATGCTAAGGAAGAGTACTCTATGGCTGCCATGATATTCTTTTACATTTAACAGGAGATTCCTTTAATTGTATATATGTCAAAGATTTATAACCACACATCATTTCAGGACCACAAATTAAGTGGCAATAATGTTGTTCTACCTCAAAAGTACTGACGTTTGTTATGTTACTATTAGACTATAAGAAATAAAAATGATGACTTGGGATGGCTTCCACAGGCATAACATTCACACCACAGTGCCTTGAAGTGGTCAGTTGCTTTCAAGTTGAAAAGGAGTACTCACAGACACAGTGGTACAAAGATAGGGTGGTATTCTGATAAGGGGGTACACTCAAAGAAGGGTGATATCATGAGGGGTACACACAGACAGCATGGTGATCTGATAAGGGGACACACATGAACATCATAGTAATATCACAAGGGTACACACAGACAGCATGGTGATTTCACAAGCCTAGCCTGATGAGTGAAACCATGGTTAAAACTGATCCATCAATTACCTGGGGAAACCTTGTACACTGCTCACCTTTCACCATTATGCCAGTTACTGCACACACATACTGATATTTCATGATTCTTGTTTGCTGTTTTCTAAGTTGTTATGTGTTAATACTGTGATAGCCACCGATTAGTGTAAATGTACAAAAACAAATGCTAAATCTTATACAACATGTCTGACCACACGGTTTTAACACAGGATGGGTTACATTGGACTTTCCTGCCCACAAGCCTTCGTGATTTAGACAACAATAAACCCTTAAGAAAATTAAGTATTAATGAACTACAGATAATAAAAGTATAAATTTTTCTCCACTTGCGTACAGAGACTGATGGGACAGAAAGGCGTACAAGGCCATAAAATGTGTGGCTAATCTGACCAAGAAAGAAAAGGAAACTGTTGAATTTCTTACCAGGATATGGATCAGCAAGTGTCATTTTCTCACTGTCCCATCGTCCAGCATCTAAGAACAACCCATGAACAATCACTCCATCCTCCGGTTGTACTATGTCACCATAAACAGCTGGCACCTGTGTAAATCAAATTATGTTTATTCAAAATGACTCAAACATGAAGAAAAAAATAAAATGTTTTTAGGTATGCAACAACACACAAGTAAGACAGAAGTATACAAAAAAATTCAGTGAAGCAGAGTAGCAGAGTTTAGAATAGAGACCTCAGGACAGGGTTACACAGCATCCCAGTTGGCTAGCAGTACAACAAAAGTTGGTAATATTTTGTAGATAATGTAGCCAAACATTTCAACTTACTAATGAAATGACTTTTGATATGGTCTGTACACTAGCTCATTTCTGATAATTATTGGGATTGCCTTCCTCTGTTGCAGCCTAAGCTGGAAAATCACTAGTACTGATGTAGGCATACTTTCAGTATTTTCTCTCTATATTTCTGATCAAGCATCCTGATGGTGATTTCCCTTTTCTCACATACAACAGAGAATATGAATTTCACTGGGTTTGCCTAAGGATGGCAGGAGAGTACCAATAAAATCTTTCTCAACTACAATTTTCATTCAAAATGAGACATGCATGCAAAAGTGGGCTGATTGATAGTGAAATGGTTCAGACAAACAAAAATAAGGGAATATGAAGGACTACTATGCAAGCCCAGAAAATATTTCTTAAAATTACATTAAATGCAAAAGAAAAATTAACCCACTTAAGACAGGTGGGATCCAACAACAAGGGCAAAGAAAAAGGTCAGTATGACTACAGAGGCAAAGCAAGCTGGTGCACAGGGCAGCAAGTCCTTCAGCAAGTCCTAGTAACTTATTTTGTTTGGCTTTTGTTGAAAGATTCTATCACAATATCTTTGAGTTTCATGTTTTTAATATGACAAATTTAGGAGAAAATTGAGCCATTTTTGAACGAGGGCAGAGCAGAATTTCTTGTCACCTTCAGCGGTATTTAGACTTATACCAGCCCCATTGGTGGTAACCCTGTCCTACATGAACATTTATACACTACAAGTGAAACTCACTTCATGTTGTTCATTCGCAATGTGAGCAGCATATATATTTTCTTGATCCAGAATCACTTTCAATACTACAAAGTCAAATTTCAGCTCATCAATTGGGTAATTGTATTTGCGAGCATGTGTCTGAAGAATACCAGCAAGAAACCCCTTTGGAGAGAAGAAACCAGACAGCCAATAAGATGGTGGTGCTCCTCCTGTTAACCAAACCTGTAACAATAATCACTATCCTGTTAGATGGTGCACTGGTATTAAAATAGAGTAAAAAATTATAACACATAAGCAGACATGAGAGTCCACAACAAGAATTTGTATTGTACAGAAGTCTTTCCCGATCTTTTGAAATCCACAGATCACCTGAGCAATCCTTCCTGGCCTAACCATCTTATTTACTGCACTTACAAACTTTGGCTATCTACATTACAAAAAGAAAAACAAGTCACTTGCTTATGCATCTTATTTACCCATTTTCTGATTTTCATATTACACATGATGTTTCCCAGGTCTTGGAGGAAGATCTGAGTAATTCTCTTAAATTCTATTCCCAAAATTATGTTCTTCAACATTTTTTCATAAGAAATTTGAGAAATCCAAAGCAGCTTCACAAACAAACACTGTAATGCAAAGAATATTGGGTGGGGGAAAAAAATTTAGAAGGGTGTTGTTCCTAATTCATTTTACTAAAATAAGCTTCATATCCCCAGGTTCATATTATCGCTTTGTGGAATGAAAATCTGGGGTAGATAGTCTCCAAATACATTTGCACCATCAAAGAAACAGTATGGGGTGCAGACAGGCCGAACTCCCAAGATCCAGAAACTTTATGGAATCAGGCTGCCACATGAAAAATCTTGAATTCTGGAATAGATACATTCCAGTCAACACTAACATTTTACAGCTACAGATAAATACAAATGCTTCATTGCTCCTCATCTAACATCCTTCAAGAAATTCTAAAATGTTTTACTGGCATCCAATGTTGAAACTTTGCATTAGAGGCATGTCACTGTGAACCTCCTTTATTGTACAGAAATATTTTTTTTTTTAATAATTACATATTTTAAAAAATAAAGAATTCAAAACCATGGATGCGACTTAATTCTCCGTATACTGAATAGTTCCAGTCATTTTCTAAACATACAAATATTTAAATTAAGTGTTAGTTACAATAACATAATCACAGTTTAAAGCAGCAGGAACAGAATCTTCAGATTCATCCACAACATCCACAATAAACTTCATATTGTCCAGTTTTAAGAATGCTGCACAACCCTGATGTGATGTGTCCTTGAGTCCCAACAAAATATTTGAAGGAATCAGCAACAATATGCAAATTTCTGATTAAGCTTATCTAGTGACACATATAAAATAGAAAAGTTACTAGCTAAAGAGTAGGCTGGGATAGCATAGTTGGTCTAGCAACATGCTACTGGCTGGAGAGTCTGGGGATTGAATCCTGGTGGGTTTTGAGATTTTCTGCACCTGTCCTGACCATTCCTAGGGACCACCCAGCCTCCTATACAATGGGAACTGGGGCATTCCAGGGGATAAATTGGCTGAGGAGTGGCGCTGACCATACACCCACATCTAGCGCCGAGGTTAAAGAAAGAGTAGAGCTATACCTCTACTCCCCCTCTGGGCCTTTGTGGCCTGTTTGAGGGTGAACTTTTTTACTAGCCAAAGAAGTGATTTTTCATAAGTTATTTCAAATAACAAGAAACATACACTTGAACCATTCAAATACTCAGGTTTTGCATAAAAATGTTTATCTGTCATTACAGTCCAAAATGTATGTACTTTCTTTTATACATGCATTTTACATTATCGAAGAAATATTTGTATCACCTTTATAAAATCAAGTCGTAACTCCAGGTCCCTTATCCAACTCCCCAAGCTTTTGAGTGACGGATAAGCAAATGCTTCCCACATTTTTGAAATCTGCAAAAGAAATATGAAATTATTTAGATCCAAGTTTCATATTAAGGGAAGAACATGAGCTGAGGGTGTTCATAACCAGGTACTGAGGAAGATATTTGGACCTAAGAGGGAGGAAGTAATGGGAGACTGGAGAAAACTGCTTTAGGAGGCACTTCACAATTTGTACTGCTCACCAGATATTATTCAGATGATAAAATGAAGGAGGATGAGATAAGTTTGGCATGTGGCATGTACGTGGAAAATGAGAGATGCATACAAGAAAGATACCACTAGGAAGATCTAGTTGTAGATGGGACAGAAATATTAAAATTGATCTTCAAGAAATATTATGGAACAGCATGGCCTACAGTGTTTAAGCAGGAGACCTTATAGAAATCCCACTTCACTTCTAAAAGCCAGTTGATAAAAATGTGTATGCATATAAGATCCTTCAATTTTGCTATAATACCGTACCTGGTTGTTCAGACATGAATTGAAAACTTCTTCTAAAGCCTCAGACATAACCACAAGTCCTTTAATGGCCTTCTTTAAGTTATCCAAGGATGCATGAACCTTGATGAGTAAATTATTGTATCGAACTACTTCTTGAAATAAAACTGATGACAGTGAGGGTTGGCGACCTTTCTCGTCATGCTGGAAATGGAAAACAGCAATTACACTAATAACTGCTTCTTAGAAAAGATATTCAGGAAACAATGATGAGTGCTTATGATATGAAAAAGTTACATCATGATACACAAATACTGCAAAGAAATGTTTCAAAACATTGTTATTGTGGGAATTAAACAGACCAAACATTAAATTGACTTATACTGAAATCTTTATTTGTGTCATTCTGTTGTGTGCTGTATAGAAAATCAAAATCAATATCTAAACATATTTTACTACTTCCATACTCAGCCTGAAAAAGAAGCTTTACTATAAAACTACAACGTGTGGTCATATATTTTTATGTATATTAAATTGTTGTGTTGACTGCAGTTCTCCCTTACTCAAATTACCGATTTATGTTGCACATGTGGAATCATAACTTTTAAACTAAAGTTATTAATGTAAAAATTGAACAATTTATTTACCCAGAGAAGTGGTGGCCAGCATTTACATACATCAATGCATTTCACTAGCTTTCCTCCAATTGTTTCTGCTATCTCATAAACAATATCATCACTTGATTTTTCAGTGGATTCAGATGATTCTCTTGGCTGAATATCCCTTATAGTCAAAATCATAGTGTGTGTCTCTTTAACCTTCAGACACAATGAAGAATGCCATTAGTTGTAAAAACAGTAAAGCTCTTGCCAACAGGGTAAAATGTTTGCAAAAGTAAAATTGTACTTTTAAACTTGACAGCATTTGTAAGATCTGCAATTTTCACACAAGTATTGATGAAGATTCAAGTCTTCTGAAATGTTACACCTAGTCAACTGGCAAATAGTTACTGACATTTCAGTGGAGCATACTGTCTCCTTCTTCAGTCTGAAGTGTTCCCTTTTGCTCTGTACAACTGCACTTATCACACAGGTTGTGAATCAACTATACACATCCACTAAACAATATAAATGCACATGATTTTATTGTATTTTTTCAAGAATGTTATAAAAGTCCTTTAGACCATAAGATTCCCTTGAAAATATCAAATGGATTAGTGAGTGGTTTTATTATCCATTTTTGTACTACTGTTTTCATAGTAACTGTATTCTTATTACATTCACAAGAGTGACTGAAATGTGTTGGCGAAGAAGAATAATATGTCATGGAACATTTTTATAAATATGCATTTGTTGGTTCATTATTTAAGTATACAAAAATTATGTGAAAGCTCAAAATATGCAATATAGCATACTCAAACATTTGTGTAAAAATCTCACATAATAAAGACACAAAACATAATCCTCACATTCTTTTACATATAACTTTTAATCATGTTCGTGTTTCAAAACATATAAGCATTATCGGTTAAAGGGAAATAACAGCAATTTGTTGTGCTAGAAGAAACAGCAGTGAATTCACAGTCCTGAAAAATAAAAAAATTACTTTCAAAACTGGTAAAGCTACAGTTGTGTGTAAACAACACACTTACAGCTTCATGCAGAGAATGTACTCGTAAGGTTCCAATGCAGTATCCTATTCAGTGTAATGGACAATTTTTCCCAGGGGCAAAATTGCCTGATGTGAAACTGACCACTTGCCCCAGTCTAGTTCCATCTTTTTTTGTTGTATTTACATGGCATAACGTTTAATTAAGCCAAAGAACATACTTAAAATATGAATCCCTCAACTCACCTGACAAGGAATATTAGCATTCTCATGCATCCCAAATATTTTTGGTTCCTCAGTTAGAGGCAGTTCGTCAATAAAGCTTCTGTACTTCACAAGTGTGGAACAAGTCACAGATTCAGGACAATAATATATTCCAGACTCAGAATAAAGGTATCCTAGAGGAGAAAATACAACTAAATGGTTGAAGAACATGGTGAACACACTAAGAGTTACATTATGAATGTCAAAAGTTTAAAATAAATTTAACACAATGGAGCAGAATAGTCACTTAGACCATTGAGAAATTTCCTGACATGCAGGAACATGATGAATCATTGCTGAATTCACACAAGCCTTGCCAATGGTGCCTGTCCTAACTAAGTTGAAGCCTGCCCCTTACCCACAGACTTCACTCATTATGATCCATTTTAATATCATATTATCAGCTAGTCTTATGTACCCCGAATCATCTCATGCTTTCAGATTTTTGGACTAACATTTTTATGCACTTCTCATATCCCCATATTATTATTATTTAATGAACAGCATGATGTATGAAGCTCTTAATATGTAATTATCTTTATTCCCCTTTTAATATCACTCTCTCAAATCCACATATTCCCCTCAGCATCTCTTAATCTGTGTTACATACACTTGGAGAGGGAGTGGAATCAAATTTCATCAGTACAAAACAAGAAGTAAAATGATACAGTACTGTCTTGTGGAATGTGTCACTGTGTAGTTTGGTAAAAATGTGCCAACTGGTTGCAGGAACTTTCTACCTCTGTCACCCTACTCTTCTAACCTGCAGATGGGACGTGGGACTCTCTCCTAGGGTGCAAACAGCAGATGTGGGATGCAGAAAACTAAACTCTACTTGGGGCCAAGGTTAAGAAAGTGCAGAGATACATCCCAGTCTCTGACAAATCTTCACAATGGTGTGAATAAATATTTTTTTTTATAAAGGGAACCTAAACTGCGAATATCATACAGAAAATACATGACATGACAGCATTTATATTTAAATCCATATTCCACATTTTTTCCCATACAACACGTTTCACGTGCAGAAGTTTTGATTGTTATAAATTTAAATATACAGCTCAAAACAGAAAATAGTTACTTAAAAACTGTACCATCCACCAGAGCAGAAGAAGCAAAGAAGTTTTTGAGAATGGTTTTAAGGCAACGCAGGTCCCAATAATCAGTCACCCTTCCACCATAAATGATTTCACCTGAAACATAAACGCATAAATAGCTTCTGTTGTAAGTGCTATGTGACATAAGCAACCTGAAACATAAAAAAAGTCACAGTATTGAAACATGGTCATATGAACATAATGGACTGAACTTTCATCCACTGCAAAAGTTAGCCTCAGACATCTGGAAATGGAAACTCATGTTTCAGAACTGCTAACTGGCCCCATCCTGAAAGTTCTTTAATCACAATATCACTGTTTCTTCTTCAGGTATTTAAAGAATATGGATGTAGGTGGTAAAGATAAAATTTCAGGTACAATCCCAGCATCAACCTGAAGGAAACAAGGAAAACTTTGTAATGGTCAGGATTTGAACCTGTGACCTCCAACATACGAAGCATGAGCACTATACACTCAGTTAAACAGTCAGGTCTTTCGTAACCCTTTAAGGGTGAGACATAATCTGCTGTAGTTAAAGAATCAGTTTGTAATTCAAAGTGCTCTCCATCTCGGTTAAAAAACCAACTGGTTGATGTATAGGGCAAAAAAAAGTGTTTGAAATCCATACAAAGCACATCAATATGTTGTGTGGGTACAATGTATACGGTTTGAAAGTTAAACATGGTTGTACCTAAAGTAACTACCAGGCTCCAAGTGTTAAACAAAAAATTAATATCAGTTATAGGCCCAACTCTTAAATTGTATACCAGTAATATACTCCAAAGCATCCCATGGAACTGTACTGTCAGTACAGAGCATCTTCATAGTATTCAGGGCACATTCTCGATCACCATAATTAAATTCATAAGTAACATTCCATCCTAGAGGACCAAATTTCTTTCTCTCTTGGATCACAGCATGAAAGAAGCATATACCAAAGATCATCTTCCTCCACTGAGGTTCAAGTGCTGCAACAGTTACAAATAAAATATTTAGGACTTAATTACACAACTATGAGCATTAACACTGAAGTATAGCAACAGCTCTTTTGTTTATTATACAAAATGAATTAAATCAAGATGTACAACACTGGACCACAGTAATATATTAAAATAATAAAACAAAAAACGAAATAATTTGGAATGCCAACTTGATGCAACAAGGTAATTTTATTAATATATTCTTAGCTCAACATGTTTCAGGTACATACGCCCATCATCAGGAGCATTGGATGTTGAGTTGCAGCATATGGTTTTCTGCACCGAGTTTTTGGATGTTTGGTGGTCTTGAGAGCCGCTGCGTAGGTTGTGTGTACGGTGTGGACGGTGCCGTGCGAGCAGCACGACACCATCTGCCCTGTACACACGACCCATACAGCGGCTCTCAAGACCATCACCCATCCAAAAACTCGGTGCAGAAAACCATATGCTGCAACTCAACATCTAATGCTCCTGATGATGGGCGTATGTACCCGAAACATGTCAAGCTCAGAATATATTAATAAAATGACCTTGTTGCATCAAGTTGGCATTCCACATTATTTCATGAGGAAGATGCAGGGTCAAACAACCCTCAAGTAATAAATCAAAGTTTTAAGAAGTGCTGAAAGTGTCCAGAATGCAATACATGTCCCTTATGGTAGTGATCTGGTTCCATCCAAGTTTGTTGTTTTTCTATGTTGAAGTAAACATGTGTCATTCAATTACATTTTTATGTAACTGGAACTTCAATTAGGCCAATATTTCAGATACCTTGAGGAACAATTTTTTTTTCCTTTACAAGCATAACATATGACAATCAAACTTTTTTGTCTGAAAAATTTCTAGAAGGAATCTTAGATTACATGAATAGTTCCAGTTCAGGAAGCATCTATTAGCTTGGTCAGAAAAAATTTAAAATTTACAACATTAGAGCATGGTCGTGTTACAAACGGTACATTGTCACTGCCCACACCATGAAGGCATGCAAGGCAGAACAGAGGTATAGCTTCTCCCATTCTTAACCTCAGTATTGGACAGAAGTGGTTAACTTCACGTCCCTGCCACTTTATCTCTGGGAAAGGCAGCTGTTACCCATTAAATATGGGGCTGGGTGGCTGCCAGAGACACTCTGTATGTCTTGGAGGAAAGAAAAATCTCTTGTCCCAATCAGGATTCAAACCCTGGAACATCCAACCCGTAGCTAGTTAGCTAGTTGCTTTACTGACTATGCTATCTTGGATTCTTGTTTACTTGCACTAACATACTTTATATGCACAAACCTAACATACTTACTAGTCTGTATTCTAGCTTCTCCTACTGATCACCAATTTTGCATTCTGATTTCCCTCTTGGTACTATACAAGTCCTGCTGAAATACATAATGAAGGATAGTCACATTCTGTTAGCCATCTCATTGTGGCTGGGATAGTGTAATTTTTGGAGCAACTCACTAAGAGCTGGACAGTTCAGGGTTGAAACCCTGATGGAGGCAAGACTCTCCATACACATCCACATAAGCCCTGAGGCCCATCCAGCCTCCTCTACAACAGCAACTGGTGACCTCTCGTGGGAGTAAACTGGCCGGGGAATGGCAATGACCACCCATTCCCATAAAGCACCAAGGTTAAGAAAGGGTAGAATTACGCCTGTACCTCCCCTCCATGCCTTCATGCTTGTTACAGGGTGAACTTTAAGGTTTATCTTTATCTGGTCATGTCAGTGTCTGAACAGAGATTTAATGATCCCAATGCGGAGAATCCCAGCTAATATAGGATGTTTGGTAACCCTACTCCTACAAAGTTTGTGCCAGGAGCTCTTACCCTGGAAGTAAAGTAGTCAGAACATGAAACTTTTCATGGACACCACCCAGTACCAAGGTTATGAATCTATACACATCCACTCTCCCAGACATCTTTATGACAATTCAGCACAGATAAAACTTTTAGCCAGTCATATGTTTGTTACATCACTATTCTTTACAATTAAAGGGATATCAACTTACGATGATCCTCAAAACCATCCGTAGTTAAGTCAAGAAAAGCTTGTTTCATATTAGCTCTCAAACCCTTTGGCGTTTCATTGGTCACTTTGACTGAATTCTGAAGTACAGAGACAGGGAAGGCTCTGGAAGGCATTGTGCTGAAATACAGTCGGAAGTCTGGATGAACATTCTCTTGAGCATTTGAGACCTTTTGAATTAATCTTTCCATCCGGGGCATCCAAGAAGTTGCCAAATGACAATTCTTCAACAAAGAAAATCACAACCAGCACTTATAATATTCTGTCAACAATCCAAATCCTACATTTACTCACTTTATACCTCACAGGGCCACATATGAATTATTACTGTGAGTTATGAAAATAAACTCATAAAATCACAAAACTTCTAATTTATAATTCTTTTTCAAGCTCCACGACAATTATTCATTGCCTCCCACTTAAAAAAAAAAAGCTTCCAAAATTATAAAGTGTCATAATGGTTGAAATTCTGAGAATTCAAAATTTTTGTACATTACTGCATGGAAATTATTTATTTAGGTGTTTCAAACAGTTTGCAATATATATGCACATATGTAACATGCATGTGTAAGTATTTACTGTGGCTATTTATTCATTCTTGGTTTAATTAACAATAATTTCAATAGGTCTGGCTATATGGGATCAAATGATCAGTTCATTCACATATGATATAGTCTGTGTGTGTGTGTTTGAATCGTATGGGGGAGGGGAGAGGTGTGTACAGGATTTTGGTGGGGAAACCTGAGGGAAAGAGACTACTGGGGAGAACCAGGCACAGATGGGAGGACAATATTAAGATAGATATTCAGGAAGTGGGATGTGGGGTTATGGACTAGATCGAGCTGGCTCAGGATAGGGACAGTTGGCGGGCATTTGTGAATGTGGTAATGAACCTTCTGGTTCCATAAAATGCAGGGAATTTCTTGACTAGCTGCAAACCGGTTAGCTTCCAACAAAGGACTCTGCTCCATGGAGTTAGTGAGTGAGTGAGTGAGTGAGTGAGTGAGTAGGTAAGTAAGTAAGTAAGTAAGTAAGTAAGTGTGTGAGAGTAATTTTTCACACAGAATGAGCCATCCTTTATATAAAGGCTTCATTATTCATAGTTTGACTGTACACACCTGAAGGAAGACCCAGTCTCCTTTGACTGCACCAAGGGAAATCATGTTCTCTGCAACAGGCCCCTGACCTTGACCAAGTGATATACACCGGAGTGTGTCCATTTTTTCCATTTCATTTGCAAAACAATGAAATGCTTCAAATGGATCAGACCCTGTGCTCAGCAAAAACACCATTGGGATGACAGTGGATGTGTCTTGGTACCTAACACCGAAAAAGAAGAGCCATAATTTGTTGCATATGAACATAAATCATTTTTAAAAAAAGTAAAAATCATCACAATATTTAAAGAACCTAATTATTTGGTCCTTTTCACACACAGAATATTTTAGGACTTCATTTCCTACTTTCAGGAGCTTATATCTGAGGCCAGTATTGATTCCAGAGCATTGCATGAACAGAGGTACAATTCTCTAATTCATTACAGAGCAGTGAATATTTTAATTATAGAATCATTTATACATGCTTAAGCTGTTTTCATTAACAAGTTCTGGCACTGTTAATTTTATGGTAAATATTAAAAGTTGCCAGTTTCAGTGCGAATACACATTCTGACCCATATCCTATTGAATGTTTAATGAAAAAATGATGTAGGAATGCACATTAGGCTTAAGAGATGAAGTATTCTGTGGAATTTTATATGTCAAAATTCAACAAAGGAGCTTATGTATCAGGTATAAAAGTTTTTAACCACCTGCCCCAATATATAAAAGCCTTGACTAATGATCACAAATACTTTAAATCCACTTTGAAAAGGTTCTTATATCATCATTTCTTCTACTCAATGAATGAATATTATGAATATAAGGATGA
>Ga0136643_10004221_pt1 | contig 19722 bp, 19 predicted proteins | sample TergutLab28metaG_FD_96883 | JGI IMG/M metagenome (GOLD analysis project Ga0136643, IMG submission 96883) | Labiotermes labralis P1 segment gut microbial communities from Petit-Saut dam, French Guiana - Lab288 P1 (version 3) (version 3) | ecosystem: Host-associated > Arthropoda: Insects >...
AACCCTTTCTTTTTTTTTTCTTTTATGGAATTCCTTCTCTCTCTCCATTTAATATTTGTTTTATCCCCCTTTTTTGTCTTACAACCCTTTTTTCCCCCCCCCCCCCCCCTTGTTATCACAGATATATATTATCTGTGCCCAACATCTCATTCCATTTCTGTGCAAAGGACTTCTCTTTATGCGTCTTTTTCATTCAAAATTTTTGTTATTTTATTTCTACAGGTAGCATTTCTTATTCATCTTAAATCTACTGTATTTCATTTGTGTGCATGACCTTTTTTTCATTGTGAATGTCTCACATTCTTTTATTTAATTTGTTTTATATTTCTTCCTGAATTTTACAAGTATTATATCAGTTCAAGATATTTCTCTTATTTTCTGCTCTTAATTTTGCTCTGTTCTAAGTATTTCACTTCAGTGCATGGCATTACTGTTACTGTTTTCAATCATACATGTGTTTTATTTAATTCAATTCTGTGCATTATATATACATATATCCCCCCCCCCTCCCCAGTCCTTCCTCTTTATCACAACATTTATCTATTCTGTGTGCATGAGATTTATGTAATGGTTCCTTCTTAATTTTACACCTGTATTGTTTCATTTCTGTGCAAGACTTTCCTCTTTATCTTTTTCAGCCTTCATTTGTTCTGTTTCAATTCTGTGCATGCATTCTACATATGTCTTATTTTCTGCATACTGGCATTTCTCTTAAATTTCCTTCTTCATTCTGTATGCGTTATGTTATTTCTGGACATAGAATTTCTCTTTCTTGTTCTTAATTGTGTAGCTCTTCTGTTTCATTTCTGTGGAAGCTATCTCTTACTTTCCATCCAACCTCTGTATCATATTTACTAAGTTATATCCTGTCTCATTCTCTCTCTTTGTTTTCAGATAATTCATTCTATATCTATTACATAACTATTTTTCCCCCTTCATTAAACACTGTTTCATTTCATTTATGCATATCACACATCCTTTATTCTTCTTCTTTCATTCTAAATCTGTTGTATTTAATTTTTATATAACATTTCACCAATTCTTTCCTTCTTGATCCTATTTTCATTTCATTTCTGTTATTTTTCTTCTTAATTCTATGTATGTTTTATTACATTTCTATTCATGGCAGTTTTCTCTCCATTAATATCCTACTCTTACTCTTCTCACTCTACTTTCAAGAACTGTATAACATATTGCATGGATCTCCTCTCATCTTTTCTCCCTTATTCAAAGGCTGCTTTATATCATTCCTATACCAATATGGCCTACTTTTCCCTTATACTCTGTTTCATGTTTTATTTTTCACTTCTATGCATGCCATTTCTTTTATGTCTCCTTCTTTCATTTAGATCCTATTTACTTGATGTACCTGCATGTTACCACTCTCATTCTTCTCTCTTACTTCCTCAACTTCTTTAGGTCTGTACAAGACATTTCTCATATACATTCTGAATTCTTCACATTGTATCTCATTTCTGCAAACGGTATTTCTTGTATCCCATCTCCACACTCCAGTGTTTTTTTACTTTATTTCTGTGCATTATATTTCTCTTACTTATCTTCCCAATTCTACTCCTGCATTATTTCATCTCTATGCATGGCATTTCAATTACATTTCCTACTATATTCTCCTTGCACTATTTCATTTCTGCATATTGCAGCTCTCTGTGCTTTTCACTTCTGATTCCACATCTGGTCTACTTGATTTTTGTTCATGTTATTTACTTTGTTTTTCTGTTTAGTTCTCTGTTCACTTCTGTGCATGCTACCCCTAGCTGTGCCATTCTGTACATTTCTCTAATGCTGCCTTCTAAATTTTCCTTTTCTTTTCTTGTCTGCAGTTCTGTGTATTCTTCATTTCTAATTTCACATATGCTGTATGTGATTTCCCTTATTTTTCCCTTTATTTGCCTTATTCCTTTTCTGTGCATGGTACCCCTTATTCTGTCAATGTCCTAAAGCTCCCCTTCTTTCTTTAATGTCACAAAAATCTACTTCCTCTTAATCACCTTTTTCTTCCCATTCTCAAATCTACATTAGTTTTTATCTCATTCCTCTGCCAGACATGTCTCTTTTTTTTTTCTTATCCTCTATCTATTTTATTTCGTTCCTGTATATGACACTTCTCCCTAATTTTCTGTCTTCACACTGTGTCTAATTTATTACACTCTTGTGCACATTATTTCTCATATCTTTCTTTCTTAATTCTACACCTTTTTCACCTATGCTGTATTTGGTATTTCTCCAAATTTTCTTGTATAGTTCCATATCTATACTGTTTCATTTATGTATGTGACATTTCTTTTGTTTCTCTTTGCAATTCTATATGATTGTTATTTAATTTTTATGCATAACTCTCTCTGCTGCTACATATGTCTGTTCTCTGTGGATTACATTACTATTACCTTTACTTCTTAATTCAGCACTATCACACCAATCTACTCCCAGGACAGAGCATGTCTCATCTCTCATTCTGCCTTCCTAATTTCGTATTTGTCTTGTTTAATAGATATGCATGCAATTTCTCTTACTTTTTCATAAAACCTTGCTCACTATTATTATAGTCAGATATATGTACTTACTGCATGGAAATCCTCTAGGTTTCCCCAATTAGTTCAATACCTGTTCCCTTTCACTTCCATAGCTCCCTGTCTTACTGTTTTTCTTTCTTCATTCTTTATCACATTTTATTTTTGTTAAAGACAGTTTCCCTTACTGTCCAGCAATGAAAAATGTGTTATTTTTTACTCTCAGATATGTTTGTTCTGTGTGCTTGTCATTTATCTCTCTTTCCTTTTTAAGTGCTTCTCTCTTTTATAACTTCATGTGCATGAAATTATCTTATTTTTCTCCCTTTATATAATTTTCCTGCATGTCATGTCTCATATTATTCATCATTAACTATTTATTCCTTTCATTTCACTTCTGTGCATGACAATTCCCTTCTTTTTTTTTTCCTCCTACTACTGGTTCATTTGATTTCTATGCATGTCATGTCTCTTATATTTCTTTCTTAACTGTTTGCTCCATTTATTTCATTTGTGTGCATTACATTTCTGTCACTATTCCTACTTCCTCCAGGAGCAGTTTAATTTTATTTCTATGCATATCATGTCTGTTTTTTTACTTCTTCCTAGAATAGTATCATTTGACTTCTATGCATGTAAATTCTCTTATTTTCTATCTTAAATTCTCATTTCTTTTATGTTGTTTCTATGCAAGACATTTCTCTTTATTTCTTCCTTCTGGAATCATTTCATTTCTTATTTTTTGTATTAATTGCCCATTCCCTTTATTTCATTTCTGAGGATGACAATTCTCTTACTCTTCTCTTTGTCCTAGAATTGTTCTTCTTGCTTAATTGATCACACCTGTTATTTCTTTTCTGTGCATGACAGTTCTGTTATTTCACTTTGTACCTACTAGAAATCTTTTATTTTATTATCATGCATGTCATGTCTTTTATTTTTCTTTCTTAATTGTTTGTTCCTTTTATTCCATTTGTGTATGTCACAATTCTGTTACTATTTTTTCTACCTCCTAGAGGACTTTAATTTTATTTCCTTGCATGTCATGTCTCTCTTTTTTTTTTAATTGTTCATTTTTTTTCTTCTTATCTGTGCAAGACATTTCTCTTATTTTGCTGTCTTCTTCCTAGAATAGTTCCATTTGACTTCCATGCATGTAAGTTCTCATATATTCCATCTTAATTTTCATTACTTTTATTTTTTGTTTCTATTCATGACATTTCCCTTACTTTAGTTCTTCCTTCTGGAATAGTTTCATTTCATTTCCATTCATATCACGTTTCTTATGTTTTGTCTTAATTTTCATTTCCCTTTATTTCGTTTCTGTTCATGACATTTCTTATATTATTCCTCTCTTCATCCTAGAATAGTTTCACTTGACTTCCATGCTTCCCATGGCTTTTATTCTTCTTTCTTAATTGCTCAATCCTTTTATTTCATTTCTGTGCATGACAGTTCTCTTAGGTTTCTTTCTTACTCCTAGAATTCTTTCATTTGATTCCCAAGCATGCCATGTTTCTTATTCTTCTATTTTAATTGCTCACTCCTTTAATTTCATTACTATGTACCAACTAGAATTCTTTCATTTGATTTCCATGCATGTCACATCTCTTTTTTTTTTTTAATTATTTCTTTTAATTCCTTCTATTTCATGTGTGTGCATGACAATTCTGTTACTATTCTTTCTTCCACCTAGAGTACTTTCATTTAATTTCCATGCATGTTATGTCCCCTCCCCCCCTTTTTTTTTAATTGTTCATTCTTTTTCTTTCATATTTATGCATGATATTTCTCTTATTTTTTCTTCATCTTCCTAGAATAGTTCCATTTGACTTCTTGGCATGATAATTCTTTTACTTTCTTTTTTCATTTCTCATTCCTTCTATTTTATTTCTATGCAAGATATTTCTGATACTTTATTTCTTCCTTCTGGAATAGTTTCATTTCATCTCCATGCATGTTAAGTTTCTTATGTTTTGTCTTAATTGTCTCTTCCCTTTTTTTCATTTCTGAGCATGACATTTCTTATATTAGTATTCTCTTCGTCCTAGAATTGTTTCATTTGACTCCCTTGCATCCCTTATCTTGTATTCTTGTTTCTTAATTACTTAATCCTTTTATTTAATTTCTGTGCATGACAGTTCTCTTAGGTTTCTTTCTTACTCCTAGAATTCTTTCATTTGATTCCCATGCATGCCATACCTCTTATACTTCTTTCTTAATTGCTCACTCCTTTAATGTCATTTCTGTGCATGACAATCCTTGTATTTTTCTTTGCACCTACTAGAATACTTTCATTTGATTTTGATGCATGTCATATCTCTCTCTCTCTCTCTTTTTAAATTCTTTCCTAATTCCTTCTATTTCATGTGTGTGCTTGATAATTCTGTTACTATTCTTACTACTTCCTAGAGGAGTTTAATTTTATTTCCATGCATGTCATGTCTCTCTTTTCTTTTCTTAATTGCTCATTTTTTTTATTTTGTATCTGTGTACGACATTTCTCTTATTTTTCTTTCTTCTTTCTAGAATAGTTTCATGTGACTTCCATGCATATAAACTTTATTTTCTTTCTTAGTTTCTCATTCCTTTTAGTTTGCTTCTATGCAAGACATTTCTCTTACTTTATTTCTTTCTTCTGGAATAGTGTCATTTGACTTCCATACATGTTGCATCTCTTATTTTTCTGTCTTAATTGCTAATTTCTTTCATTTCATTTCCGTGCATGACATTTCTCTTATTCATCTCTTTCTCCTAGAACAATTCCAGTTAATTTCCATGCATACTACATCTCTTATTCTTCTTTCTTCATTTCCCACATTTTTTATTTCATTTCCGTGCATGACAGTTTTATAATTTTTCTTTATACTTCCTAGAATTCTTTCATTTGATCTCCATTTATGTCATGTCTCTCATTCTTTCTTAATTGCTGTATGTGACAGTTCTATTATTTTTCTTTCTTTCTCCTACTATTGATTCATTTATTTCTGTGTACATTTTTTTTTTAATTTCTCATTCCTTTTATTTCATTTCTGTGCATGACAGTGCTCTTACTATTCTTTCTTCCTTCTAGAACTGTTTCATTTTATTTTCATGCATGTTATGTCCATTATATTTCTTTCTTAATTTCTCCTTCTTTTTATTTCATTTCTGTGCATGAAAATTGCCTTATTTTTCATTCTTAATTGATCATCTTTTTTGTTTCATTTACGTGCATGACAATTTTCTTACTCTTCCTTCTTCATCCTAGGATAGTTTCATTTCTTTGCATGGCATTGGTCTTATTCTTGTTTCTTAATTACTCATCATTTTTATTTCACTTATGTGCATGACAGTTCTCTTATGTTTCTTTCTTCCCCTTATAATTGTTTCATTTGATATCCTTTTATGGCATGTCCCTTTATTGTTCTTCTTAATTGCTCTTTCTTACATTTATGTGCATGATGTTTCTCTTACTTTTCCTTCTCCCTCTTGGAATAGTTTCATTTGATTTCTCTGCATGCTGCATGCTGCTTGTTTTTCTTTCTTAGTTGCTCATTCCTTTTAATTCATTTCTGTGCATGACAATCCTCATATTTTTCTTTCTTCCTCCTCGAATTGTTTCACTTTACTTCCATGCATGTCATGTGTATTTTTCTTGATTAATTGCTCTTTCCTTGTATTTAATTTCTGTGCATGACACTTCTCATATTTTTCTTTCTTAACTTTTCATCTCTTTTGTTTCATTTATGTGCATGGCATTTATCTTATTGTTTATTTTTTTCTTCTACAGCATTTTCATTTCAAATCTGTGCATGATACCTCTTTCCACATTGCTCATACCCCTCACCCTTCCACTGATTCAATTATTTACCATCACATATATTTATTCTCTGTGCAGGGTACTTCTCTTACTGGCCCTTCATAATCCTGTTGTTTTCTTATCTCATTTTGACGCATAGCATTTCTCTTGTATTTCGTTTTTAATTCTACATCAATCCATTTCATTTCTTGGCCTTCCTGTTACCTCCTGCTCAATTCTACTGCATATCTGTTTTAAATAATTTCTGCAAATAACATTCCTCTAACTTTCTGTTCTTCCTTCTGTAACTGTTGTATTGAATCTCTGCATATGACAAGTTTGTCTACCCATACATTAAACATACTCTTCCCCATCTCTTTACAATTACATATATCTATTCCCTGTGCATGACATCTCCCTTATATTCCTTTCTCAACCCTCTATGTTTTATTGTATTTCATTTCTGAGGATGACATTTCTCTTATTTTCCTTCTCACCCCTATATGATTGATTTTGTATCTTGGCATGACATGTATCTTGTTTTCCCTTCTCACTTTCATTTATTTTATTATATTTCTGAGCATGGCATCTCTCTTATCTTCCCTTATTATTTCTATGTATCGTTTTGTTTCATTTCTATGCATTAGAGCTCTCTCGTTGTCTTCAAACTTACACACTCTCTTGTTTCCTCTCATGTACAGCTACTGTCTATATGTGACATGCCTTATATTTTTCCTTCATAAATTCACACAAGTCTATTGAGTCCCTGTGCAAGGAATTTCTCTTCTTTTAGCTTCTTTATTTTACTCTTGTTCAACTACAATACTGTGCATCATTTGTATTTTCCTTACCCAATGATACGTCTGTTTTTATTTCATCTGTGTGCATGACATCACCCTCTCTCTATATCAAACAATTAAACTTACCTCCCTCTCCAATTACTGTCATGCACAACTATTGTGTGTGGATGACATTCTCTCTTTCTCTCTACTTTCTCTATTTTACATGTGTTCACTTCTCCTACCTTTTAAATTCCATATCTCTTTTATTTCATTTCTGTACATGGTAATCCCCTTTTTTGAATCATTGTAATTGTAAAATATTTTTATTTAACATTTTTATATAGCCTTTCCCTCTCTTCATATGACACCTGTTTCCTGTCCTTTCTGTGCTTGTCTGTATCTTCATTAACCTTCCAAATCTTTCTGTCTCTCTATTACCACATTATGGTGCATGACATTCTCTTAGTTTTATCTTCTTAATTCCACATGTGCTGTTATTTCACTTTTATCAATAACAGCACTATTTCTTTGTTATTTTTCCATACTCTTCTGTCTTTACTTCCGACAAATCTACATTCTGTACAAGCCATTTCTCTTGTTCTTCCCTCCATACAATTTACTTTCTATGCATGATGTTCCTCTCTGCATTGATATTGTTTCAAAATTGTTTGTTCTCCATGGCACAGTGTATTCTTTAGTTTATTTTTCCATCTTCATCCCAGAACATTGGTTATATGAAACCATTCTCATGCATGCTGTGTGTTTCTCATGACAACCAGTTCCAATCTCAGCTTTATTTTCTTTGTATGTATCACATGCATAGACAGACATACATACATACATATGTGCATTTTAGTACAATACATTTGCAAGCATACTTCCACTCTTGAACTCTATCATGCAATGTTCTAACAAATAAGAAAGTATGATACTGTGTTCATTTTATCTTCATTTTCCTTCAGTACTGTTCATATGAATAATGTCTCTCTTACTCTCCACTTTATTGTCAGAAACATTTCAGGCCTATGTTCCTTACTTCATATTAATTTTTCTTATTCATTCTTCAACTATAATCTGATTTATATCACATATCTCTGTATATTTACTCTTCATTTCCCTCTGTTTGTGCCACTACAGATTATGTCTTGTTTTATTCCACATTTTCTCTCACACTGCCACTTTTGATCTGTCTATCAGTCTCTGTATATACATCACTTCTTTATTCTATTCTTTGCCTATATTTTTGTGTTCCAAAATTCCCCTGGCAATTTTTCTTACTCTAGTCTCCCTTCTGTATGTGAAGCTGGTACTATGTATGGTCCCTCCTTTCCACTATTTCTTTACTGTTACAAACATTCCTAGCTTCTGCTCTGTTGTGAACCTTTCTAGTTTCTCTGTGCATGCAAGCTTTGAGCTTCCCACAGCAGTGTTGCCAGAGAGTCAGATCTTCTGGGAAGTAAACATAGCATAACATCCCAAGGATCTTCTCCATTCACATTCATACTTCATTACATGTCTACAGCTTGAGTACTCTATACTCTCTGCCCTCAGAAACATTTCTTACATTTATTGTGTCTTTGTCTACTCTTTCAGTCTCCCTCAATTTGATGCTGTTACCTAGGACACTACATGCATGCTTTGTGTCTCACATCACTCTAGTCTGCCTAGTCATCACAATTATTTAAAAATTAAGGAAATAGTGAAACATTGTGATTTAAAATGGATTATATGTAGAAAGGCCCATCTGCAGCCCAAATTCTGATTGATTTATTTATTTATTTATCACCCATTTGCTACATGTATAGCACTAGGACAAGTGCTGAATCTAATTCAGTGAGTTCTTACACACGTACATACACGTATATACATATAATTCTATCAAAACACTTCAGCTTTGATAAAACCTTCTCATCTATGGAAGACCTATTTGCCAAGGATGATCATGGAAATGATTAAGAAATCCTTTCTTTCTAGTCTCATTCACAAATGCAGAAATGCTGAATGAATTTCAGATCCTCATTTATTTCAGTTTACTTTCTTTTTTAAGTTCTTATCTAAATTTATCACTCATCATACTTTTTGTCCAGTACCTCCACTTTTTCTTAATCTTCATTTCTATGTCTGTACATTCTTTTCATCAGTACCTTCCTTCACTATTCTGTTTATCATCCAAAAATCAATACTTTTAGTTGTGTTTTCTGCAATAATTTCGTTCTCTCTCTCTCCTTCTGAAACTCCCCATATACCTCTTGTTCACACTATTTTCTCACGCCTTTCAAACATTACTCCCCTCTTGTTATCTAAGCAAGAACTGCCACTTAGTTCAAGATGAATGGATATGCTTAGACACGGTACAAATCACACTGCATTTTTGTGTTCCATTATTGTGTTCTGTGAGCACATGCTAAGTAAAATGTGATCAATACACGAGGTAAACTCAAGACCACAAACAATATTAATCAGCCAGATGCACATATAAACAGACCGAGTAACTAAACTATCATAACACATGAAGTTTGAACAACAAAGCAATAGCCACTCTATGTAGCATTCCATTCATACTCTCCTACCTGCAGATACATGTCACATGCATGACAAGTTGCATTAAACTACATTTGACATTCAGAATTATGGCCCACCTTTGTTTTTTAATAATCCAACACCTGTATTATAATATAATTCATCCCACTTTTTTTGGGGTCTCATTTCTTCATCTGTTCCCAGAATTTATCTTCAGAATCTGACAAATATGCACCACCACATTCAAATTGTTCCTGTAGAATCACAGCATGTTAATATTGCAAGGTTGGTTTAGTTTATTCATTGATATATATGATGTAAGTGCAGAAAAAAGTTTTCAATTAAATCACTTATTTGAGATGCATTTCTACTCATAATTAGCTATCAGTTCAACAAACTACAACTGTGAATCATAATTATGTTATTTATGGCTGTGGGTAAAACTTTCCATTCATGTAATATAACTACTTAATATAGACCTAGAGTAACATTGCCATTGTATCATGAAGATACATCCACAGTCATGCAGCAAGGAATACAAAACCAGAAGATGCATGCCATTTCCATTACCAAAAACAAACACAAGCATGTAGACAGAACACAGATGATTGATTATATTCCATCATATAACTTCCAAACTTACTGGACAACAGGGAACCATTACTGTATTCCACTGACTCCCAACTGTTGTAAATTCTGGAAAATATGGACAAGAAAAATGAGATTTAGATCAATGGTGGCATGGCTCAAATACACGCATGGTGGAAGACACCAGTCAGTTAACATGCAACGGAATGTGTCCTCAGGAAAAGAAGCACCTACAGATTTTAACTTATGGCAGGAAGACCACAACTTGGAGCTGAAGAACTCTAATGTAAGTAACACATAATCAGGCTTTTATATGTATAACATACAGTTCTGCAGAAACAATTATTCTCTGTTTTTAAGAGCACATGTTTATGTAACAGTCTAGGTAATTTAAAACATGCCCTCCTTAGAATTTGTCTGTCACATACAACTTGGCTGCATTTAACAAACCATCACAAAATTAAATGACAAAAAAGAATAGAATATTAACAACTTAACCATTTAAACGCCGAGTTAAATCCCATCTGCCATTTGCTGACATTATTAAGAGCTCTCCCTATACTCCATTTTATGAGGATAAGGGTTAATGAAACTTTTACACTGTCCTGCATCTGACTTCCATATGTGTCTCACCAATACTCTTTGCTCATAAACAAAAACTTTGTATATGTAGGCCTACATATAACCTTACAAGTAATTCATATGGCCCTGAACATCATTAACATGGATAAAGAAATGTAAATTCTTGTACGGTGTCACACCTATGCAAACAGTAACATTTCATATTACATTTGCACCAAAACATTGAAATAAATACTGTGTAAATTATCATGGGTAGGTTGTAGTAGTGATTTAGTCTTTGCAACTACCTTTTGCCATGTGGAGACGTGTTTACAACAACTACGGTAAAGGGAGTTTTATTCTTCCCCATGGAAAATGATTTCAGGCCTAAGCCATAAACTTACTAACTTGTATGTAAGACCGACAATGGTACAGAAGATGCAGCAGGGTACGTAGCTAAAAAAAGATCACTAAAACCTTCCCAAATGTAAAGCTTAAGCCAAAAACAGCAAATGAAATGAAAAATAGAATAAAGTCTCTCAAATCAAAACTTTCATGTGGTTATGATAGAATGTCAACCAAACTACTCAAAATCTGCACAAATTACATTAGTAATCCATGAAGATGCATTTCTAATCATTCAACACCAATGCAAATTTTCATAGACAGTCTCAAATATTGACAAGTTAGACCTCTGTATAAAAAGGGCAAAAAATCATGCATTTCCAGTTACAGACAAGTTTAATTACTAACTGCATTCTCTAAAACATCTGAGAGTTGTTCCAATGGAGTGACAAACATCTATGCAGATGTGCAATTTTTATTCAGAAAATGTTTCATTGTGGGAGAGGCTATGTCAACTTTACAGAAAAAAATTGTATGCGCTCTTAATAATAAAATGTATGTTGCTGGAATACCATGCAATCTAGCTAAAACATTCCATTGTGTAAGTAAATATTATGCTCATGAGACCTATGTTTTTATGGAATTCAGGGTACAGCAGGTCAATGGTTTAAATCATATATTCATGATAGAAAGAAAAAAGTAGGAAAAATTCACCACATTCAAACTATTCAAAATGCTCACAATGGAGGTCACAAAATACAGATTCCCTTGGGGTTTAATACTTGGTTCTCCATGTTCTTTCATATATGTGTATATATCTATATATATGATGTATTTCTTTCAATTTAAACCTACATCAGTGACACTAATGATACTAATATTATTCTAGTACTATTATTTCACATCCACAGATCGATCAAAAATTGCATTCATGGTGTCTTCAGTTACTCTAAAGATGGTTTAAAGTCAATACATGTACATTAAAATTTGACAACACAACTTTCTTGAGATTTTGTACTAACAACATGTGTTGATCTGAATACAGGATATAGAAATAAAACAACTGAAGAAGTAGAATAACTAAACTTCCTGGTCTGCACATTGACTATAATTTAAACTGGAAAACACAATGAATAGTTATCTGCAAATTAAATTCTGCATGCTTTTCAACAAGGACAGTAACATCACTCTAAAATGTGTCCATTTTGCTTACTTCCATTCCATCACGTCACACAAAACACTCCTATGTGGAAATCTAAAAGACACCAAGAAGGCATTTTAAATCCAAAACATTATTATTATAATAATGGCAGGCACAAAATACCTTGTAGGAAATTATTTAGGAAGTCCAACAGTCTTCCACTTGGTAGCGAATTCTTACTCTCAGTATTAAAATTCGACATGGACAACATGGAAAAATGTAAAACTAACTCAAACAAACATGACAAAATGCACAGATATGACCTATGTGTGCCAAGTACCAAATTCAGTATCAAATATCAGTTCATGATGCAGAAATAAGTCATTCAGTAGCCTTACACCAATCATTAAAAGTTTAAATCATGATATAACAGGATTTAAGACACCACTTAAAGTGTATCTATTAGCATATATCTTCTGTGCTATACAAGAATTTATGTCAAATGAAAATTCTAAATTTTCTCACATGCTAGAGAAAACTGTCAGTTTCCTGTAACACCATAGATACATAATTATTATGCATTTATCTATATATCTGAAAACATGTGCTATATTCTATATCATGTCCTCTTACACATCCATGGTTTAGTTCAATGAAGGATATATGGAATGAAATAAATTCTATCCTATTCTACCACCCTTCAACAATCATATAGCACAGAAGCATACACAGAAATCACTTTATTTTTGGCTGTCATTCTACCCTAAAAGTACGAAGCATGCATATAATAACCATTGTATTTGTGTAATATAGGTACCATGGGCTGTTGGTAGAAGAAAGGATTTGTAACTTACCCTGTGAAGTCTTCACTGATGTGAAAATGCAGATTACCTGCAGAAGCAACATGCTGAAGAAAGAAAGTCAGTCACAAGAAATACTTGCAATTCATTAATCTTGCTGATTAATTAAATAAAGCCTTACAATCACCACCAAAATGAAGCACATGGAAACCTCTGAATCCCAAAACTAGACTCCATCCATGAACATCAAAACAGAAAACAGTATGTCTGGCATCCACAACAATGAGTGTTTAACCATTTTCTGCTATTTATTTGAGCACTGTTAAAGAACTAAACAACTGTTGGATGTATTATGAAGTTACATAGCTCTCAACCAAATAAGCATATCACCACTTAGTGTTTCTAACCTCAAAATTTCTTTTACATTATCAGTGATAACATTTCTGGTTACAAGTAGAATGTTTTCTACCTGTGGGCTAATTAAGGAGTTACTGGAAGAGACTGTATTCTCAATTAAAGTTCTGTACTCCTAACGAATTGTGTGACAGCATATTTATGAAATATTAGTTGAACCACTTTAATCATGTCAATCATGACATCTTATACTCATATCCTTAAAATTAATGGATGAGTAACTTCCACACTCTAAATCCATATACTAAAAAATTATATTTCTGAAGTATTCGACAAGAATTCCTATGAAGCTTTTCAGTGAACAGGTAACTTATCTATAAAGGAATGAAATGACAAAATGAATAAAATTATAACTTTCTTTCCATATAACCATTATCTATATACACTGCACTACTCATTGCAACTCACAAACCATTCATTGTGCATTTACAAGAATAGAAAATTATTGCAAAATTAAATAATATTACATAGACCTGTACAAGCAATACATGCTTATATAGTTATTCTATCTCATCAATTTCAACATACAGGTATACAATAATTTCTACTGGCTGCTATGATTGTAATGTTACCATATAAATCAAGTATGAAACATCCTATATTGAATGTAGACCTTCTGAAACTGTAGTTTTTTTAATGTTTATTCTGAAGCTCACAAAATATGAACAACTGACTGGCACTGGTCAAGCACTTGTGGAAGTAGAGGTGAATTGACTTTATCCAGTCAGAGAATTTTAAGGTATTGGGATGACTGCCTGATATCACTGATAACTGGAAAAGTAACTCACAAGTGTCATACCACTTTCCTTTATGTAGATGAACTTCATTCATCAGCTATGCCAACATACTGCATATAAGACCTGATGTAATATACACTGCAAACGTGTTTTTATTTCCCTGTTTCATGATTGCACAACAAAATACACCCAATCACTAAATATTAATTATTGATCAAGTTTTTGAATCCACCCCTTTGACAGCACATTTTCCAGATCTTTAAAGTCTCATATTTATTATGAGAATACCTTATAGCTTTTCTTTAAGTCACAAACAGGGAATATTGTAGCCACTGTTTAAAAATTTATCTTCTTCCTATATAAGTAAACGGTCCTGCAATTTAAGACTGTTTCTAAAAACAGTTTCTTTGCCTTTAGTTTTCAAAATATGATCTGCTCTTTGTATGTGACTAAATTACTTTACAATGATAAAAATACTGCTGTGTGGTTTTAACACATAAGAAAATTGTGCATTTCACATAGGCATGTTATAATTGCCAATCAATCACACATGTGTGCATCACCATGAATTTCACAATTCACACGTGCAGCCTCAAGAAAGAAGCTTTTCTTGATAAGTAACTTGGTCTGTTACTGCTTATTAAGTGGTATGTAACCCTTCATCACTTTTTGAAACCCATATGTAAAGAAGAAATGTGATGGTGCAAAATTTTATGGAAATCATCATTCTATAGTAATGGTCTATTTTATAAACTTGCTATGGTCTCATATTACTAATTTTCATTTAAGAAAAATGTTAAACTTCTTCTTCAACTATATTGCTCCAGCTTATATTTTTATACACTTTTCTGCTTCTTAAATTCTCACACTTTGTTTAAACTAGTCTCAATATCCCTTTGAATTTCATGCACTTTTGTATGCCAATATAAGTATGATCAATATTCATAACATGAGGGTTTTTATGACAATGCAAACATAAGCCCTGTGATCACTTGTTCGAAGCAGATTTAAACATGTGTAATATGCAAATTCTTTTCACAGCCCTCCAACCCTTTTCACCATCATGTAAGTCATACTGTGATAAAAATAATGTACTTATTTTCCATAAATTGCTAATTTCCAGCTATCTGCACAATATAAAATACTCACTATTGTAAAATTCTGTAAAATCAGTTCCATGTGTGTATTACAAAAGCTAGTACTGAAAACACTGTTAATAAAATTGTTTCAAAATGTACTGTCTTTAGTATCACATTATTTTTGACCATAAAATGTGACTAAAAATGGGAAGACACACATATAAATGTGTATTCTAATCATGACCCCAAAATATGATAGGATGGAATATTAATGCAATAATCCATCCTGCCTTTCATCAGGCCTTACTGTAACAACTGAAACTTGAGTTTGATTTCACTCACAAATCAATCTCCATTATAACCACAGAAAACCAGTCCCCATTCAAACGCAGGTTTCATTCACAAACCAAGCAGTATGGGAGCCATTGGCACTTTTGTTGTGACATCACCCACAAACAAAGCTCTACCAAAACCATGCAACCCAGGTGCAAGTAAATCACTCATTCATAGAAACCCTGGCTGTGACCTGACCAGCAGCCATGAAAACCTGGGTGTCATACACTCACTGTTACCCAAGGTACTACATAACGTATAAACATACAAAGCAAATACCACATTAACACATCAAATTATTGTATTTATAAAGAAGCTTAAGGCTCATGATATTGAAGTAAATGATGAATGGGTATGAAAAATGGCTTCAAGAACGGATCATTTATAAGGCACATTTGCAAAATTGCAAAAAGCGACTATTAGCTTCATCATGTTTGTTCATATCCTCTGTAATATTGGTACTTATCCTCTGGACTACATGATCACTATAGATGAAACATTCACAAGGACTGTGTTGTTAACAAACCTGATATTCTTCCCATGGCAGAGATATGTTACATACTGCTGTTAGCTGCACAGACCTTGCTTTCATTTAATGTAAGTAAATCATCACAGTTTTTCATTTGTACATTATATATTTCAGTTCAATTACAAAGTTCAGTCAAAAATCATAGCATTACATGGCCGTATTATATTTCCAAAATGGCAGGTTTGTCTATTTTTCCCTTGTATTGTTCCAGAACTTGATGTACTTCCTCCTGAAGGAATTCAGTCACCTGAAACATATTTACATGTCAAGTGTGAATCATACAGGCTCTTGAAAATTTGCTTAAAAAAACCCTCAGGTTTCATACTGGGATGGAAATTTTATGACCAGCTAACCAACTACTGGTTTCTGAAGAAAGATTCTGCTCCATGAGGTTCTTGAAAAGTTTGTCAGGAAATTGCTTGCCTTTAATGGAACTTGGAGGTTTATTACTATGTTCACACTGCCTGCTCAATCCAGTCCACACCCTCACATTCCATTTCCATAGACATGTTTTCAACACTATTCTCCCATTTACACCTAGGTTTCCCAAGTGGTCACTTGTCTTCAGAACTTGTGTGATAGTTCTTTAAGAAATATTTCTTCAGAAGTACATTATGGTCATTATACAGTCATCAAATGCCCTACCTGGTCAGGAGCTCTTCCCACAAATGTTGATGGATCCAGCAGTGTTTCAAGTTGAGGCAAGATGGGAGCAAAATATGGAGAACTACATATTCTCTCCACAAGATCATTATCCAACCCATGCTGCTTCACCTGGGCTCCAGCTTCCTGGGAAAGTACTCGAATTTGCTCGTGGCACACCTATGGCATGTCCATAACCCATTCCAATACAGATATAAAATGTGCAAATGTCAGTAGCCCAGAAATTTTGTAAAGACTAAAACAAATGTTTATACACACAACTTCAGCATGAATGTTCTGGCAAATGAGAATCCTCTGTTGGAGGTAGAAAAGACAGTAACATGTCTATTGTTTCAAATCTGGCACAGCTAAAAGACGGTCTGCATGTAGAATGTGGTACAACTAACGGACAGTCAACATTCATGGTATCTTGAACACAGAATAGTCGACAGATAGTAGCATGCCTATGGTATCTACAATATCATACAGCTAACAGACACCCAAATCATTGTGTGTATTAAGGAAGAACAATAAAAAACAAACTGCATCACAACATAATGCTGTCTTTCTGAGATGTGTGAATTGCACAGGATATCACAATGTTCTGGTTCCTGGCAACAATGCACTAATATACAGTTTATACCACATACTCACTGTTAGCGATATACAGAAATTTAATGTGCTAAACTGCAGTTTTAGGGGTCTGGCAGCACACTCCTAGCCAGACCACAGAATTTGCCACAGTGGGAATTCTGCAGTCCTATTCGAACATAAAACCCTTACACTGGTATATCAGTATTTTGAAGATTACTTAATTACGTTAAGTTTAACATGTAACTTGTAATGGTGAATGCCTTACATAAAAATAGGAAGTGCTTCTCTTCTGCCAGAATGCAATGGTGTATTTAACAGGCACTTTTCACCTAATAAAATAACAAAATAATTTTTTATTATTCTCATATTTGTTATTAATTTTCCTAAAAATAAATGTTATTAAGACTTTTCTGATAATTATATTCTTGTCATGAAACACAAGGTTATACCCCTGTCCAAGTACCAGCGCTTGATGTGTGAACAATAACCTTCATAAAGATAAACAACATACCTGCCGGTCTCCACCAGCTCTCACCATGGCCATAATGATATTCTCTGTAGACATAAATGGAAGTTCTTGCCTGATATGACGTTCAATGACTTTAGGATATACAACAATACCTTCACAAATGTTCTGCAGCGTCAAAAGGATACTGTCAGCTGACAGGAAAGCCTCAGCCAATGTTATTCTCCTAGAGAACCACACCAAGGATCATACATATTTTAAATACTGCTTCCAATAAACCTAAGTAGACTTGTACATTGGTATTCACACTGTCCAGTATGAGACACAAGCACACCTCTCTTCACAAACTCACTTTTGTTTTACTGGTATAGGAATTACAAAAAAAATTAGCTACTGATATGTAAAAATAATGCCCTTCCTCACAAAATTGTGAGCAACATGTGGCTAAAATTACGAATTCAACTACCCTATTTATTTATTTCTCTGCAGTACACTGATAAACATGAATAGTTTTGTCATTATCCATTTTCCCTCTAAATTTTACATTTACATCATGTGAAATGTGTAAAAATGCTAGGGGATTTGAATACACATCCAGAGTTTCTAACATTTTATACACACAAGAATGGTAAAGAAGACATGAGATCATTACTTTAAAAAGAACAGATAAAAAAAAAGAGTCATAGATGGTGTCACTTCAAGTCATCATATTGCAGTATTCAATAGCCCACCTGTTTGCTGAATCATCAAGTGTACGTTCCATCCACTGGGTGGCTGCAGTTTGAATTGTGTTGCCTTGAAGAGTCATAAGATGACGAGCAATAGAGCATGCCCTCTCACAGCGCATGGGGTTGCGTTTGTATGGCATTGCACTAGACCCAATTTGAGTGGTTTCAAAGGGTTCCTCCAATTCCTTCATATTGGCCAGTAGTCTGATGTCTGAACAAATCTGTACAATGTATTATTGAAGGAAAGCAATGTAAGAAACACATTCACAACTTCAATCTTTGTATATAGATCTTCCTGCATGATCAATGTCTGTGTACCTTTTGCTTTTACTACTGTTTGGTATTAGTTTATGACTGATGGCCAGCCAGGCCAGATGAACACACTAGGAAATTTGTCTATACCAGAACACATGTAAGACATGAAGCACAGCTTTCCTAAACAAGAACTCAAATATTAAGTCACAATATGTAATTACCTTATGGACAGTGGCTCCTAGGCTGCTGAGAACAGCAACACTCTCCACATCCACCTTCCGTGTGTATGTCTGGCCACAGATGATAAAGGAGCGCTGGAAACCAGCCATCTTAGTCACAAGCTCATCGAGTGCTTTAACCTTAGAACTGTCTCCATTAAACAGCTGCAGAAATGATGCCTGAGTGCCGGTTGTACCCTTCACACCACGAAACCTTAAGTCATCTCTCGCTCGACGTAATGCCCTTTCATCCATCAGCAATTCTTGAAGCCAAAGACATGCACGCTTACCAACAGTTGTGAGCTGGGCAGGTCTGTGAAGAAATCGGAATCAGACAGCACTCATCAACATGTAAATGTATGCATCGGATATCCTCAAAACTGTTGGACTGAACTACTAAAGAAACAACAAGTACGAGTTTCCCCAAAATATTAGAAACTTATGTGTTACTTTCAATAACCTAGCCCAGCTTGTCTGGAAACATTTCTTGCCATCCAAACATAAAAGATAAAGTTGTCCCTGCACAAGCCATGAAAGCATATCAGGGAGTGGAAATATGGCAACATACCAGTACATTCTTAACCCTAGCACTATATGGAGGACCAGTGCTCAGTTTCATGCTCTGACAGCTACTTTAACACACCCTACCACTATGGAAAAGAGCCCCAGAAACCACTACAT
>Ga0136643_10004222_pt1 | contig 19721 bp, 18 predicted proteins | sample TergutLab28metaG_FD_96883 | JGI IMG/M metagenome (GOLD analysis project Ga0136643, IMG submission 96883) | Labiotermes labralis P1 segment gut microbial communities from Petit-Saut dam, French Guiana - Lab288 P1 (version 3) (version 3) | ecosystem: Host-associated > Arthropoda: Insects >...
TGCACATCAAATTTCTACTGGATGTTGTAAATTCAGCGAACCAACTGGAAGTGATTAGCACCAATTGTGAGATAAAGTAATGTCTTTTGTTATTGAAAGTAAGACTATTCAACACATGGAGAACTGTGGTGTGCTGTCACTGTGATTTCTGCCTTTTATTACTCACTGTGATCATGGTCAAATCAGAGCAAAAGTCACTATCAATTCCATATTTTATTATTTGTTCTTTCTGCTGTTCTTGAGAGGCTTGTATGTAAGTTGCATCGGGCATTGCATTCTAGAGAGAAAGGATCTGCACCAAGCTCCAAATCCCCAAGCTGAAGGAACAGTATTTGTTTACCAGCTGGACATTAAGCATATTAGCTGTATATTAGTTTGTAGGGCTGTCACCTGAAGTTGCAGCCTCAACATTTCACCACATGCTATCATGCCCGGTGATTATAATTATGCCAAGTGACTATTTAATTACTACTAAGGTGTAAAATGTAAGGTGTATGTGTGTTCTGCCATGTTCCCTTTGTTACAAGTCACTGGAAATACCACGCGCACCCACACCTCATCTGCTCATTAGGGAGACTTTGTCACATACCCCTTTGTTTTAAACTTGCCTCTAAGAGTTGCATGATTTAAGTATCCTGTTTTTGATACCAAAGCCAGGTGTTCAGATGCTGCTGCTTATTACCACATTTGGTTATGCTTGGGGTTTTGACAAACCCCTGTGACGTGATTTGCACCCAACCTTTGATTCTGTATAAACAGGTGGTTTGAAGGCTGTGGAGATCATTCTGATCATCACTTTCTGCAGGAATCTTTGTCTGAATAGATCACTAAAATTTCTTTGACAGAAGTCTCGCTAAAACTCAACTTCCAAGTTATTTAATAGTGCGATGCTTCATTATTCACCACAGCGCACTTTACTTTTGTTAATATCAACCAACAAAACCTACAGTAAACCAGCTATTCTACTCTTCAAGAATTGTACAGGGTTGGGCAATGAAACGGGAAAAAAATAAGGGGAGGTTGAGCTCACTGTAGTAGAGTGGGGAGGTTGGGAACTAGCCTCTCTCCTGTAGCTCCTACCATTTAGTAGCAATGCAGCAGTGGATAGGTGAGGAGTGTGCTTTCGCCGTTAAGGCTTCTTTTCAAAATGGAGAGAGTTTGGTGCGGGCTCGGTGCGCGTTCCACACTCATTTCAATGTTACGCGTAACCGACCAGTTCCATCAAACCATGCGATAAACACATGGGTAGACAACTTTGAGGTGATTGGATCAACATCTAAAAAAAGAGGTGGCAGTCAGAAAACTGTGCGAACCCCAGAGAACATTGAGAGGGTTAGAGAGGCATTTGAGAAAAGTCCGCGCCGATCTGTCGTGCGACACACAACCACTCTTGGAATAACTCCCAGGTCCATGCGAAGAATTCTTCACAACGATCTTCACTAGCACCCGTACAAGATCCAGATCGTTCAGGCTCTGAATACTCGCGATTATGGGGCTCGAGTACGCTTTTGTCAAGAGATGCTGGACCTAATCGGCGAAGACGAAGACCTTGTGAATAACATTTGGGTGAGTGTTGAAGCACATTTTCATGTAAAAGGATTTGTAAACAAGCAAAACTTCCGTTATTGGTCACAGGCTAACCCTCGAGAACTTCACGAAAAGCCTCTCCATTTCCAAAAAGTGACAGTATGGTGCGCTATGTCAACATCGGGAATCATCGGGCCCTACTTTTTTGAGAATTAGGCTGGCAATGCAGTTACTGTTAATGCGGTCCGCTATGTGGAAATGCTGCAAAATTTCTTCACCCCACAACTCACCCGTTTTCCTGTGAATGTAAACACATTATTCCAGCAGGATGGAACAACAAGTTACACAGCAAGAATGTCAATGAATGCAGTTAATGCTTTGTTCCCGAACCGAGTCATTTCCAGGAATGGGGATACCCCATGGCTCCCCCGCTTCCCCGACTTAACTCCTTGGGATTATTTTCTTTGGGGGTACCTGAAAACAAAATTGTTTGAAACAAGGCCAAGAACTATCGCGGATTTAAAACAGCTAATTCAAAATGAAGTGGCTGCAATTCCTGTGGAGATGCTGTGAGAGGTCATGAAGTTTCAGGTCCTGACTTGAGGAATGCGTGCGTCGAAACGGAAGCCACCTTGAGGGCGTTACTTTCAAAACATAAATTTTCAAACTGACATAAAACAAAATGGCTATTCATACAATTTTCATTTATGACCAATAAACAGATAAAAAATTCATGTGTCGCTTTTTATTAATATTTTGAAATTTTCCCGTTTCATTGCCTAACCCTGTAATTGGAGTCATGAATATCAATTCTAAAGTGTCCAGCACGAGCCTCCTACCAGTGGCCCTCAGTAACCAGCCTCTCAGTCAACACCAGTGTACCTGATTATGGCTGTCACACTCTGTATATGACACCCTGGGAGGGAGATGTGGTGTCAGCTTTTGGGGTTTGGACACAGTCTACCAACCAAATGCACAGATGTTGTCCTAGTCATCTGAGTGGTACATGGGGGACTAGCTTCACTTTCTTAGGGGAATAAGGTACCACCCAGCTCTGGTGAACCTCTGGGTAGTCACTGGGCAATGTTCATCTTATCTTCAACCCTCAGCAAGGCAAGATCACCATTGAGAAGCCACCAAAGAGCCTAACCAAGAAGCAGAAGCCAGGCTGTAGATCTGGACAGCAGCAACAGCCAGCTCCACTGCTTCATTGTAAGCAGTCTGCTGCCCCATCATCCAGTTTTGGGCCAATGTTCCAGGTTCAGCACAACGCTGCAAACTGCAGCTCAACCACAAGTCAGGAACTTCATGGAGTCCTCCTGTATGTCCACAACCACAAAGATGAGTCACACTCATTCTGATATTGTCCTTGGCATTAGGCAGTCCCATCAAGTTGTCTGTGTAGATAGTTCTGAATAATTATGGAAGTTGACCATGTCTGTGACTATTCTGATACCGCATATGATACCCACTACTTCAGTATAGCTGAAGCTGTGAAATTAATTACCCATCCATTCGACAGAGACAAGAAATGGTTATGGGAATTTATAGACAATGTAGATGTGGCTCTTGAGCTTGTGCATCCCACTAAACATGATATTTTATAGAAGTTTTTGAAGACAAAAATTACAGGAGACTCTAGGTCAAAACTGATAGTAAGAGATTTAACATACTTGGATCTTAGTGAAAGGGATCTTAGAGGAAAACTATGCTGTGTAATGCACACTAGTTTTTTATGCATATGGAATGTTTTAGTGTCAGACAAGAGAAGGAAGAAAGTGTTACTTCTTGGAGAAGTTGCATTTATGAGATGCAGGCTGAATTAAGGGAAGCAGCCAGGGAGTGTGTAAGCCTGAGGAAATGCTAGGGGCAGTATGGCTGATCAATCACTTAGGAAAGGCTTGCTTCATTCAAGTGTTACACAACGAGTGGATTCCAACCATTGTTCACAGTAGGGTAAATCAGTCTTGCTACTGCAGGCTGTGAAGATATCTCTAGAAGAAGAAGGCATTCTTCTCACCATTAGAGAAAAATCTGGAGCTGGTGGAAACAGCATCAGGTGTACTAATTGTATTAGGCTGGGCCACACAACCAGTAAATATATGTCTAAGGGTATAATGACAAGCTTAGAGAAGTATTTGCTAGACCAAGAATGCACAACTTGAAATTGCAACCAGAGAATTGTGAATTTTTAAAGCAAGAGATCACATACTTGGCACACAGATTAACTCCCCAAGGATTATTCCCTGCTTCTGATAAAGTAATAGCTGTAAAAAAATTTCCTATTCCAACCAACCCATGTCAACTCAAGGGACTGTTGGGTTTGGCTGTTTATTATGGGAGATTTATTCCAAATTTTAGCAGCATTGCTAACCCACTAACTGAACTATTAACCCTTTTGTGGGGAACAAGAAACAAATGAAACTTTTAATGCCTTAAAGGATTTGCTGAAAAGTGTACCATTACTGCATTTCCCAGATTTTACAAAACCATTTGTATTATCCACAGATGCTAGTAATGAGGCACTGGGCACGATTCTCAGTTAAGGTCCAACTGGACGAGAACTCCCAATCACTTATGCCAGTAGAACATTAATTAATGCAGAAAAGAATTACTGTACTACAGAGAAGGAGCTCTTGGCTATTGTTTGGGATTGTAAACAGTTAGGCAATATTTGTACAACAGGAAGTTTACCATTGTTACTGATCACAGACCTCTCACATAGGTCTCTAATATAAAGGACCCTAGTTCGAGACTACTGAGATGGAGGCTGAAGCTAGAGGAATATGATTATGAAGTAGTTTACAAGCCAGAATCAAGAAACACAAATGCTGATGCGCTAAGCAGAATAAACATGAGAGAAGTAAACTCTGCTGATGAAATTAATAATTCAGTACCTACAGAGGAGGAAAAAAAAACTTTTTACAGGAGTTTTTCAATAACCTACAGGAGGGCATTTGGGAATGGAAAGAACTTTCGAGAGAATAAAATTGTACACCTCTTGGCCATGTATGAAACAGGAGATTGAAAATTATGTAAAACATGAAATTTGTCAGTGGAACAAAATAACTCAAAAGCAAACTAATTTACCTCTACATTTTATGGGCACACCTAAAGTAGTTTGGCAAAACTGTAGTTTAGACATATTAGGACCTCTAACATAAGTCAGAAAACAGTAAATACTTACTGATATTTCAGGACGAGTTTTCTAAATATACAGAAGCTCTCCCCATACCACAGCGAGATGCCATGACCTGAGAAAATAGAGAAAATTGTTTTGAAATTTGGAATACCCCAAGTGATATTAACTGATAAGCGTTTCAACTTCCTTAGTGACTAATCTGCAAATATGTGCAAATTGTTAAGAATGAAAACCGGCCCATACCATCCTCAAACTGCAGATCTCTGGAAAGAACACACAGAATTCTAGTAGAATACCTACAGTGCTATGTTCTAGAATTCCAAACTGATTGGGATAAGTGGATACCATATGCCACTTTTGTGTTCAATACCATGCCACATTCCAGTACCAGGTTCACTCATATTGAGCTTCTTAGTGTTAGAAAACATAATATACCAGGTGTATTGCAGAAGGATTCCCCTGAGACTAAATACAGTTATAATGGGTATGTTCAGGAACTGCAGTCCTGAATACAATCATGTTACAAGTTAGCCAGAATAAACTTCTGAGCTGAGAAGGAAAAGAACAAGGAATATTACGACAGGAATACAAATGTCCCATTGTTTGTTGTAGGTGAGAAGGTGCATTGTGGTGAGTAAGTAAAATTGAACCAGCCTTATATTGGTCCATATGAAATAATATCTGTTTGATGATGCAAACATTATAGTGAGCTTACCCAGAAAGAAAATATTAAAGTATCATGCCAATAGATTAAAGCCATTTTTTTGGTTGAATTGCAGGACATAGATCACAAACTGTGGTTTGCCTGCGTGTTTTTTGTGACCTGTTTGATAGCCATAGCTTTGGATGTCACTGTGCAGCAATTTAAGGAATCTCCAGGACTGTATTATGACCTTATTGGAGAGATGCAGTTGATGACAGTTTCAGGACTGTTAGAAATTATGCACATATGTCCATTGACTTTAGCAAAAAGCAAGAACATAAATTCTGGGTTAATTACACTAGTTGTGTGAATGGCATATGTCAAACTGTCAGGCCCAATTAAGGAAGGTAGTGGCTTAAAATTAATAGTTAGACTTTTGACAAGGAACAAAGATGATTTAATTTGCACTCATAAATGAGGTGTATTTAATTTCATTGGAGGAATAAACAAAATTTTATTTGGAATTTTGAAGAATGAAGACACTAATTATTTTACTGACAAAATTACACATTTGGGAAATGAGCGGTTGGATTTTTTTAAACTCTCCAAGGAACAGATCATGGTAGCAAAAACAACCTTTAGGTCAATCAACTCTGCATTGCTAACAGTATCTGAAAATGAAGGACTTCTTTCTATGGGTGTGGAAGAAATTGCTCAGCATATTAATAAGCAAGGTGAAGAACTAAAATGTTCACTGCTTACTCCATGTTATTAACTATAAATGAGCATTCTGTGCATTTAAACAGGGCAATTGATTAGTGCCAGAGAGAATACATATTTTTGATTGATGCAGTTGTATAAATTCTCAGAAAGGTGTTATCCAGCCTCAGATTATTACTCCAGCCCAGATTTTGGAGCAAGGAAATATTAACCAAGCCAACATGCCAAACGACCTTCTTTACCTATTCCCACGAGTGCTACTCATCAAAATGTAGTGTTTAAAATTATTTCTATTGATGTGTTTTTGTAGGGTCTTTTCCTTGTGTATGTGATTTGCCTACCTCTAACTAAAAATGTACTTTACAATTTATTACATGTTTTACCCCTTCCAATTAAGATGAAGGGAACATATTCTAAATTTACATTCATTCAACCAGAACATGATTATTTACTAATTGATACTGCCAAATGGTATTTCACAAGGCTAGAGGTAGATGAAATTAATGATTGTAAAACTGTAGGTCATTTTCTTAGGGTATGTAAGCATGTGTAAAACTTACAGAAGCAGGATCTTCTTTTAAACTCACTAAACATTGGTTAGTAACTGTGCCTGTAAGGATAAAATTCCACTTTTTTTTTTCAGTTTTTCACCGTGCATATTCACATATATTCATACATATTCACCAACACATGCACACTTTTTAAATGACACTATAAAACTTTAATTTGTTAAAATAGTTAAAATCTCTGACATGTTTCGGTTTAAATATAAACTGAAACATGTCGGAGATTTTAACTGTTTTATCAAATTAAAGTTTTATAGTGTCATTTAAAAAGTGTGCATGTGTTGGTGAATATATATGAATAAAATTCCACCTTTGTCTTCAGAGTACGACTGTTGTGGAAGTGGAGACCAAAACTTTAAGTTATATGAATGAATTACACTTAAGTATACCTTTAAGAAGTGTTACTAATTCACTGGATGATTTGAGGATTGCTAGTCACAAGGTAGATAACATAGAGGATTTAATACTTGAGCAAGACTGGAAAATTAAGCATTCAACAGTACATTCCCATCTTTTGTTTATGTCTTGTATAGGAATGGTCACAACCAGTCTAACTTTAATTTGCTTGTGTTACTGTTGTTGTTCAGAGTGTTGCTGCAGACGATGTCCTAAATTTTCAGAATGGTGGAAGGACAATAATCCTTGCACCTGATTGTAGTTAAGCCTACGATTGTAAATTCAATCCATTCATCTAAGGAAAGTTTGAAATGTTCAGGATCCAAAGTAATTGTTAAACCAGAATACTCTTTAACTGATGCTTTAGAAGCTACCGAATTGGTCTCTTTAAATACAGATGTCAAACACACAATGCCTTGAGACAAACGATGAAGGTAAGGTAGCACAATTTTAAGAGCAGTGCTTGCTCGCTTCAACTTTGAAACTTTGCATATGGTAATTCTGCATAATCATATATTAATAATTGATAGTATGTGCAAATGTAATCATTCTTTTTCTTGTTTATTTAGTGTCGTATTAAATTTTGTATGCATGATTAATTATTTTGCTTTGTGAGTGTGCTCAACCTCTGAATTATTTAATAGTGTGCTGTTTCATTATTCACCACAGCGCACTTCATCAGTTACTTTTGTTAATATCAACCAACAAAACCTACAATAAACCAGCTATTTTCCCTTCAAGAGTTGTAATTGGAGTCATGAATATCAATTCTTAAGTGTCCAGCGTGAGCCTCATACCATTTTCCCTCAGTGACCAGCTGCATGGTCAACACCAGCATACCTCATTTCATCTATCACACTCACAATATAACAGTGCTTCATAATGTTGATCTGCAACCAACTGGAATTTCCAACACCCCTGTCATGGCATATGTTAGAGAAGTGTTTGGTATTGCTGTGTTCTTCAACAAACGGGACTTATTCTTCAACGAACATTCTGATGGAAAATCATGTTATTGTGTTTTCTGTTTATTTAATTGTACTCCGTAATATGAAGTAGAGGCACACAAGATATGGATGGTGATCAACAACATTGTCATAACCTGTGACAAACACTGTTCTGACATGTGTTTATGTTGTCTTCTTATTCTTCTCATCCTCCTTCCCCTCCTCCTCATTCTGCATGTCCTTCTCCTTTTTGTTGTCCTCCTTTTCTTCCTTGTCCTCCCATAGCATTTCCACTTCTGTATTGGTCGTATAGCAACCAGACTTTTTTGTGTGTGTCTTCCCAGAGCTCCTTGTCTCATTTCATTCCATGGGCATGACATCTATCCTAACCAGTTATTTCCATCTTGATTTTTGTATTCCTCTTCAGAATTTTCCTTTTAGTTACATGTTCGAGACTATTGGATCATAGCTTTATGCTATATTTAATATAATTACATTTACTCTTGCTATTTGCAAACTTTCAGCACTGCCATGTCATCTGTGCTTCTTCGTTGTGGGATGAAAATCACTTCTGGCTTTCTGTGCCTCTTACAGCTGCAGTGTAGCAGCACTAGCTGTTCATTTTCAAAGTTTTTGTTTGGACCTCAACCACCTTGAAGGTGCCAGTGACGATATCCCTATTGTAATTCATGATTCTGTTTATTAATATACGACACTATACCTTGACGTTGGTAGTGAAACTGTTGAAGGAGAAGCCTGATGGTTAACGTTGACTTGGAGGTCAGATATTTTGATTCTGTAGTGGCAGATTATGATATTTAATATGTAATTACATTGAATTTCTTAGACTGCAAGTTTTGAATGCTGTATGACCAAATAAATTTGTTCTGTGAACACAACATACATTCTGTTTCTCAATCATATCATTCAGGCTGTCTGAGGGTCAAATTGATCAGTTGCAGTATAATATCTCTGACAGTTTCTGTTTTCTTGTTTGTGGCCTGCAGTTTTCATCACATGTGCATAAGCCTGTTCTTTGTTGTACTGTATGTCAACCTTTCAGTTTCAGCAGTCATGAAAATGTTTTTCTTGTCACATGTATTAGTTTAATGGCTACATTTTTTGCTTTAATTTTTTGCCAGGTTCATTTTGAAGAGCAGAAATTTTCTACTATTCAAGCATCATAAGGCAGTGAAACATGGGATACAAGGAGAATTGTTAACTGAAGCCATATATGTCAGACACATATGAAAACTGGTTACAGACTTTCAGTCATAGAAGTGCCCATACATACATACATACACAGATTTTACTCAGTTTCATCTGTGCTGATATGCCCGAGTAAAAAATGTTTCCTGAAGTCTGAACACTACACAGATTTGTTTCTGCAGCTCATTACAGTTTACCTGTACACTTGGATTGAGCCATCATGCTGAACATAAAAAATGAAAACAGCACAAAGAAAATCATGTGTGATATCTACAGCAACTATTTAGAGGAATACATTTTCCTCATTTTAATTTGTTACAGAAGACTTAGCAGAATTACATCCATGTGGACCAGTATTTGAATCTTTCATTTACACGATCTTCATGAATAAAAAGAAAGGACACCCACATTACCTCTTGAGGGTCTGACTGCAACATTAAGATTCTTGGCAACCTTAAGTATTTAACTATAATCTTCGTATACACACCAGGAAGAATTGTGTGAGATGTGTCTTGCCATGTACAGTATAATGGAAAAGGACTTCCAGAAGCTAAGAGTATGTTTTTTGGTGTTTCTTAAAGCATTTATTAATGTATTTATAATGTAATATCTATTGTTAATAAAAACATTTACCAAATACTTCACAATTACTGGTAGCTGTTTATTGTAAGTAACTAAAATACAAGGTAGGTATGTTCACTACACCAAAATACAAGGTAGGTATGTTCACTACACCAAAATACAAGGAACATTTCCATGAGGTTGGGAATGGACCAAACAGGCAGCATGCATTATGACTTCCATTTAACAACTTTCATGAAACAGTAATGTTTGTGGTTTTGTGTCAGATTCCAAAGTTAAGCTTCAAGTTCAATATTGTTATTTTTCTGCAAAATTATATTGTTCCTTTGCCAGGGGTCTTAGTCTTACAGCCAAATTTTGTCCTTTTGTATGGAACTGAACTTCCTGCTTTACCACATGCAGGCTTTCAGTTCCAAGTGAGAGTATGGTGTCACTATTAATTAACCTGTGTATATTTGTTGCACCATTTTTTAATTGTTTGCAGTTTGTGTAGTTATGGGCTGTTGTGAGGACTGACATGTTGTCAATAGTTGCTATTCAGTTGCAGTGAAATTAGTAATTCAAGATGATTCATTTCTGAAAAATTGAAACCCTGAAGGAAAAGTGTCACTTCATCAGCGGGTGCAGTTAATGGGAAATAATTTTTTTTTTAGTATTAGTATTAGGTTGGCAGAATAAAATTGCTTCCCCCCCTCCCCCCCTTCTTTTTGCTTTGCCATATCATCTGAAGGTGAGTGGACACAAAGAATGTTGTGATAATTCTGCTGCCAACAGCTGATCTGTTTTCCACAGCAACAAAGACTTTTACACAGTCTTCTACTAATGGGAATCAGGAATACAGTTTATGAATTCATGTGTAAATTCTGGAACAAACAGGTGTACTTAGACAGTGGTGGATATAGAGAGTACAGTTTTGTGTGAGGAGTTGAAAAACAAATATTTAAGCATTCCAGACCTTGATTGGAATTTAATGAAACCATAGTACTGTACATGCTCATTGGAGACAGAGCATTCTGATTAAGAAAAATTAAATAAATTGTATGATTGAAAGGAATGGAATGATGAATGGCAGATTTTCAGTTATAAGCGGTCAAAAATTTCTGGACTTGTTAAAAATTTGTTCAAAATTATGAGTGCGAGATATTAGAATATTTAAGACTTGCATTATTCAACTTTACACGCACTTGAATAAAGCAGATATACGAGGGTGGGTCAAATGAAAACCTTGAGTATTTGTATTGTAACTTATTATAACTCTTAAGGTTTTCATTTGACTCTCCCTCATACATGAAAACCAGTGCTCTTTGGGACTTGCAATGAACCCAGCCAACATGATGGTTATTCAAAAGAAGTACAATAAAAAAATCCAAAAAAGAAAGCAAAAATTACAAGATGGAAGTTTCTCAATTATTTAAGGAATAAAAGACTACCCTTGTGGCAACACAAATTTTTTTGTTGTGCATCACAGGTGCATTTTTATCATGTGTCCCAAATTTGTAATAAATTTTTTGATAAATGGTACTTCACTGTAATAATGTTCTCACCTCATTTACTATGTATATTTGAGGCACATTTGCTTCTATGCATATTTGAGGCACAGCTAAGCGGAATGTCCTGGTCATTTTGGAAGGTAATATGAACCTAAGAGAATAATTACATTGTGTATACATCATTGGTACTTGACTCTTGTTCAGTGATTCACAAGTGGTCAACAGGTTGTAAATTTTATTTGCATTGGCAGCGCAATGTTCAATTGACCACTGAACAGCCATGGTAGGAAAGTGATGTGTACAAATACCATACCTACCCAAATATAAGACAGTGTCCCTTTGCAGTCTTCACTTTTCAGGAAAATGTGTGTACAGAACATGCTTAACTTTGTGTGCAAATATAAGATGCTCCTCTCCCCTCCCCCAAATTGAAATTAATAATTAGATTACATTGTATAATTAGGTAAATAGAGTACTGTATAGAATGCAGAAAACTAGATGAAGTCATAACGGTTTTTCCACACATACAGATATGTCCTCCTAGACATCAGCACAGATAAAATCCCCAGGGTATCTGGATTTTACTCAGACGAAAACTTCAGCCATGCCAACTGTTCAGTTTCCCCACATGCATTGATGTTGGCCTGTATGGACAAATCTTACGTATGTGTGGCCCCTGGAATGGAGATGGACAAGTAATGACAAATTCAGCTAATGATAGACTGTATTACACAGTGCAATAAACTGAAAACAGAATGTTCAGTGAAAAAGTTATGATCAGGTGATAAAAGAAACTGTAAAAGTATGAAGTTGTATCAGGAAGATGGAGTTCTGGTGACACTTCAGGAAGCCTGCAACTGATCAGAGTATGTGGACTGCTCAGATGCAGTGGACATCATGTCAGTCCCATGGAATGTTTTCATGTGCTGTATAAATGATTGGGTACAAAAATTAAAACTTGTTCAAAATCCTTTTTTCAGAATGGTAAAGCATTCCAGAACAATTTGGCCAATGAAATTAAGGATACTGCTTTGCCTTGAAATGTCAATCACCGATTGCCACAGTGTCATAAACAAGAAGAATGAAATCTTCATCAGTAAAGCATTGTTATATATTGTTCTTATAATGTGCCAAGCCTTAGTTTGTTACACAACTGATGTGATGTCTGATCCATATTCTGATGGTGTCTCCATATTCATATGGAATTTAAACCAATTATTCAGATATGTTTCAGTTTGGAAGATGAGAAATGATCATGGACATTCTAAGTACAGGATTTTAATTGAATCATTTAGTTGGAAAGTGGAATATGTCCATGCAAATAAATTTTGCAGGATAAAAGGAAACGGTTTTTTGGAAAATGAGCATGGGTTAAACAGATAAAAATTCTTTTTTTGCTGCTGTAATAACAACAGACATGCATATAATGCATGAAATTAGTACATCTTTCTTGGAACAAGTTGACCAACATGTTAAAAATGTTTCTGGAAGTTGTACCATTTTCCATGTTAACTTGCCATAGGTAATAAATAAACATGGGGAGAAAATAAACCGTCCAGTCAATCAGAGCTTTTCTTATCCAGAACAAAAGTACAATAACGAAAATATTTATATTAATGTAAAAGGTAAAGGTAAAGGTAAAGCTATCCCATTACAGGCCGTAAGGGTTCCAGGAGGTTGAAGCTCCCAGTTCTCAAGACGATTGGCATATGAAAGCGGTAAGAATGTCATCCCTCTGCACGGACTGTCTTTGCCCCCCCAAGAAATATTGCTGATACTCATTTCTGTTAGAGGTCGAGTTGGCCCCCTGGACTGTAGTGTGGCTGGAAGGATTATGTTCCAATGACACCATCAGGAATCAAACCCCGTGACCTGGCTTGTAGCACAGTGACTCAACCCAACTGAAATCTTTGGGAGGTCTGTAAGGTTCGTTTACTTGCCACTGATGTATTTATGTATATAAATATGTATTGATCAGTAATATCTTGCACATTAGCATTGTAAATTATTCTCTAATTTATTGGAAGTTGTCTTCTTTGAAATATTCTGTTGAGGGTAACTGTGGGGAAGTAATACTGACTTGTGACAGAGAAAATAACTCACTTGTAAGTCTGTCAATAAATGACCAATTAACAATCAGGATTGGAACAGTCAATTAACATTACTTTTATAAACTTTCACATCCCCAAGGACTTTATTGAATCTTCAACCACACTGCTGTGAGCAACTCAAATCTCTGTAATTACATCACTATTTTAGTGGCAAACCTTATTCCATTGGTGGTTCCTCTGCATAAATTTACCCTCTTCCCTTGCTATGAAAAGGGTGTAATATCCACTAGTGGAGGAATTTTCAATGTGGATGTTTGAAATGGTGAAACCATTCGAAGCTCCTTTCTGTTGGAACCACTTTGCAGGTTTAATTTATTCTTCTGGGTAAATAGCCATTCCTTTCTTAATGCACAAATTCCTTTCATACCCAGACTTTGTTGTAGTATGTGAGGATCTCTGAGATAGACATTTGAGATTTTCATTTATCTATACAAATTTCCATGTTTTACTGCCATGACATATATGTGTCTTAATGGCATGATGCTTATGCCACAAGATCAACTTCATACTATTGAATGAAATGCTTAGGATAATATCAAGCAACAGGAGAGCTGGAGAAAAACAATGAAACTGTTTGACAGAAATATTGATCTGTATATGTGATCAAAAGTTTAGTCCAACAGAGTACACATATTTTCCATATTTTGCACAATACACAGGAATTCGTATTATTTATATATAATTAAATATGTATCACATTAAAAATTTTCAAAATAAAGGTGAAGATACTAATTTTCTCTTTATAAGGCATACGTTTGCAAAGTTTTGGAACATTGAATTGTAAACATATGTCTGTTCAGCTTCCTCGTGTTTGTCTGTGTGTGCATGTAAGAACTAACTCCAGAACCGTCAAACACATTTTTATATCGCTTGACACAAACTCGCCTTTTTTATCACTGTGTGTCACTAAGTGCTCATAGTGCATATAGCAACTAAGAACAGTCTCGAAATCATATTCCCAAAATACAAACTATCCCCTCATGGAAGCTGTTTGAAGATTTAGTAAGTGCATACATTGGCGGCAACTTTTCGAATGTGCTAAATATCAAGTTTCCCAGATTAGCGTAAATGAGACTGGCATATTAACTGAAGAGAAAGTGAAATGGGCCTACACAAACGGCGTGTTCTAAAAGTAGTAAAAATCTAGGAAGTTGATTTTTAAGCCTCATTTATGTAGGAAATTAAACCTATATTGTCGATGAAAATTGTCTCATGCCACGAGGACATTATCATATGAAACAAATTAATGTAAACGGGCATCAGTCATACAAAGTACATGAATCTGCCGGTTTCCTTTTTGCATGGCGTTACGTAGCAAAGGAAACGAGTTACAATCCTGTATTTATTTGTTTATATTTTGTGATTATAGCACTGCGTGTCATGGATACCTTGGTCCCAAATTGAATTTTTCATTTAATTTTTTCCAAAAAAATTGTACCAGATGAAGAATTGAGGGAAATTTCTTATATCAAAGGGAAATCTTTCTGCGGTGTGTTAGTCAACTATTACCACGGCTATGAGTTTTGTCCTAATGTAGTGGTTTCTTTGAAATGCAGAGTGTATTTGACAACGTTGCGTGTAAAGTGTAACACTTTTTTCGCTGTACCTTTCGCTTCATTGTCCGAGTGTGAATAGATTCAAACTTACAGAATCTTATTTTCCTGCCAACCGTGTTAATTAATGGAATGGTAATGCCGTTAACGAATACATAATGTGAGAATGGTAGATAAGAGTCTTCTTGATATAAATTGCGCTTTAACCCAGCTGTTACTGAGTATCAGCTCAAAATTTCTGTTTACCGTAGACTTGTGTACGAATTCTGTGAAAGTGACATGTTCTCCATGTGCTGTCTTCCACGGATATTCATTTTGTTCCGTGAATGGTGTAGAGGTTACGCCCGAATTACATACAAGATTATCCTTTTCATGACCGAAGTCACACTGTACGTTCAGCATGTGCAGTATAAGCAGATTACGCTGCTTACGAGGGGCGTATCCTGTACCCCGATTTTCAGTCATGACACTGACTGTCATCATTGCACGAACATTAGTAATAACAAATGCATGTTCCTTGTCTGTATCTGTCATCTGTCCTGTGAGATGCGGGTAGAATAACCTACGTGGAGACTTAGTATTGAACTTGGTTAAAAGAGTTACTGGCACATGGTAGGGTGGTTCTTCAACTCTTCCACTGCTGTGCTTATTTTGGCACAATTTTTAAGGTTTGTTGTAAGGAGATAAAGAATGAGACCAGTAACTTTGTCTACTGCAGCAAACGTTACTAAATTTGAGTTTTCTTTGGGCCAACCCTAACAGTGCAAACATGTTTTGAGTAACAGAAAGCTTACATTTGTAACTGAATGTTTTGCTGTAGTAGGTCTGATTGGGTCATAGGAGGTCTGCAGTTTGAATTCCAGCTCAACTCAGAAGTTTTATTGTTGTCATCAGCAACCAAAGGAAAATGGTTAGTTTTCTTAAAACAGTTATTAAATTGTTTCCCTGCCCTTCTGGGCTATATGGTGTTGAGATGGAGAAAGTAAAGATTATCCACATCCCCCTAATCTGAGGTAATTATATAAAGACCATTGTGTGGGATTGTAAAATCACCCTAGAGCATAATGTGGTTAAAAGAGGTGTCTTGAAATTAATATTAAGAAGAGTGTGTAAATACACTAAACCTGGACTAAGCAGCTTTATTTATAAAGGGAATGTCTTGACATTTCAGGTCACTTAAGAAGCATGACAACGTCAGCCACTCGTTACAGTACTGCCTTTGCTCATGTAGTTTCTGCTGGTGCTTCCTTATGGGCATTGAGAGGAGTTGGGATTTCATACTTTTCAGTTGGAAGTTTTGGAATGTTTCTTCTTAATTCAGCAATAGGTATTATAACATTTGGTGAGTTGAAACCCCCATATCCAGTTTGTTTTGTATGCAAGTGAGCAGTGTTGTATGTTACAGTATTCAGAAGTCTGTGGACTATTATTTGAATTTTTTTTTATAAAACTTGTGAGTATGATGGTGTTAATTCCCTACATCACAGAAATCATGACATGCTATAAATAAATGTTACTGTTCTCACTGGTCAGAGTACAAATCATGTTTTACCCTGAAAATATACTAAGAGAAGAAAGTTTTCTTTAAATAAAAGCAAACAAGAGAACTGTTAACACACGTTTCATCTGTTGCTGATAACCAAAATTGATATGTTTAATCTTACACACATAATATCTGTCATAAGATTATGTCCCACGTTAAAATTCACCATTACACATGTGCTGGCTTTGGGTAGTTGGGAAAAACCTCACCAGGAGCAGCAGCTAAAATGATGGCCCTCTATCATGTCTGAGGCACACCATAATATCAGCCAGCAAAACAACTAATTTGCACTGGGTAGCCCATATGCTGGAGGTGGTAAAATGTCCGTTTCAATACCATACTTTGAACGACACAATATTGTGCACTTTCTCTAGTTTGAAGAATCTTGGGCAGTAGAAGTCAAAGTATGACAAATGGGACATGCTTGAGGAGTTCTTTTTTCATCCACAATGGATGAAAGCTGACAAGCTTTTGGGTTGTACACATGTGTTAGCTCTGGGTAGTTGGGTAGTTGCAGTGTACTGCAGTTAATATTATGATTTTACTCACAAAATTTAAAGAAGTTACTGGAAATGATTCTGATGAGAGCTGTTGCACTGTCTTGCTGAAAGATGGTGTTAGTTCTCTCAAAATTAGGTAATTGCAAAAATTTTCTCCGAATGTGCGTTACATGTCAGTGTGCGTATGTGTTCTCAGAAAAAGCAATGGACCCAATAATCCTTGTTACACTGATGCATATAACAGTTCACACATGAACCCTAACGTCATGAAAAGACACTTCATGAATTGATGTGGCATACCTCCTCCTCACCTTCACATTCTTCTGCTCCTCCTCCTTCTTCTATGGTGTGTTAGGCTGTTCTTAAACCATGAACTCCCAATTGTGGCAGACCACTGCCTGTTATTCTGAGAGTTTATGTATCCGCTGAGAAGAACTCAAGTTTTATCCCTCAATAGAATGAATACATGGTCAGTTTCTCCATTGTATGTAACAAGAAGGTACCAGTTCACAATATTCAGTTTTGCTTTATGATATGTGTCATAAAGTTTGTGATCTGCAGTTGTTTCATACAGATGAAAATTCAACACTTTTGTTTAATTTTGTGGCAGTGGTAAAGGCACACTTGTTTGGTGTGCAAGGCATGCCAAAGATATTCTTGAATTTGCCTCAAATCTGGCACTCATTTCATCCAGTTTTCCTCATTTAATATGTTTTCTGTCTGTTCTGTTACTGTCTGAAACAGAATATATTGTGGGCCTTTTCTCCTATAACTGTATAGAACTGGTGCATCTGGGATTTTTTTTTAATTTGTGGCAACACTGGTTGTTGTAACAGTATTTGGTGTATGTAGCTAAATAAATCTGCACATTGATTGCAGGTAAGTCACAGGAAGCTTGCAGCCTCTCTGATAAGTGGTGCTAGTTTGAACCTGTGAGTGCGGTAATTTAAAATAATGGCACTGTGTAAGGCCAATATGAACCAAAATTAAACTTGCCAAACTGATATTAGTTTAGGGCCCTCAACAAAAAATTGTATCCCATTAGTTTCAGAAATGAAATACATACATGAATATGGCATCCGTCTTTTGAAAAAAAATGCATAATACAGGTGATATGTAGGAATAAATTTTATTTCAGTGTCTGACATCTTGTGGCATTGCTTCAATGTTACTTCATGATTTTGTGAGTGAAGGTAACTAGCAAGTAGTTATGAAGTCAATAACACAACAATTGTTTAATTAGATGTTATATTCTAGGTCAAAAGACTACATGTTTCGGCCAGTAGTGGCCACCATCAGGTCTTTGTCATTTGACACACTTAAGATTATTTATATAATTGTGTGGCGGCTTGTTTGATGACGAAGTCTCTACATCAAGGCCTTTGTTTGAGTACAGTATATCTATATTAAGTGTGTGGGTGAACTGCTTTATAATACATAAATGTATGCTTTGATAATATCAACAAACCAAAGAAACAAGGAACCAAAAAAGGACCAAGAAAAAACCAAGAAACAAATACAACGAAACAAAACAAAACCAGGGGCAAAAAATCATAAAACACGAAACAAAAAATCACAAAAGGAGGACAGCCTGGAGGTCCTGTCGTGGGAAGGCTGCTATGTACTGTCTTCGTGCGGGTCTGGCTTATTGCGTGTTTCTTCATTCATCGTTGGTTCGCTGCGTATGGAAGGTCTGTGTGTGACCTGGTTATTGCCTGTGGGGGTTGGAGAGAGTGAAGGTAACTTTGCTTACAAATTGAGTTGTATGTGCAGCATGAGAAAAAAGCCCCTATACATGTTTGTAAGAAAGATGCTGTACTGTGCTGCAAGTTGGAAAGTCCCATACATAAAACACGTTAGGTGGCATTCTTGACATCTATCATTTGCTTGTTGGGGTTACTTCCAACATTTATTGTAACTGTAAGTATTGTACATTCACTCTGACTTCCACTGTAACCTGTATGCTACTTACAACAGGTGCACAGGGACTTTTGGCTCATCCTGTAGATTCTGATATTGCCTCCACACTTAATTAGTTACTACAAAGTGATTATATTACAATGGTTGCAAAAACGGGTGAGTCCAGCCTCACAATAGTATGTTTCTTGTATTTGGAACTACCTGGAACAAATCTTATCCAAGGAACCAGTTACCCAGAAACCTTTTTAAGCCAGGCTAGTGTATTATTTTGTGTACTTGCATGTGGGGTGCACACAGTTAGATGTATATCTTGGTGCAATTACTGGTTATCCTGATATTTTGTCATGATTTTTTTCTTTGTGTCCATTAAGTCTTAATGATATAGACTGCGTGTTCCTAAGTCTATGTCTATTTACCATGCATCATTTTTCCACCTTCTTGAACATAATTTCTGTAGTTGAAATGGAATCCTTAGTTAGTCTTTAGAAAAAATCATCACTGGGGGAATGGGGTATGATTTCCCTAAGTCAATTTGGGTAAATACCAGGCTACACCTTGCAATAGGCCATAGGCATGTCCCAACTCTTTCTCCCACCATGCACAACATTGTTACAGTTTCATCAACTCCATATAATATCTGCAGTTGATATAGAACCATTAAATAATGTAACAGGCTAATAATAATAATAATAATAACAACAACAACAGAGCTGATTGTGGGTATCAAGTACATGGAACTGAGAGGAAAATAAGTCACCTATTGTATATGGATGACCTGAAACTGCTAAGTAGAAATGAAAATGAGTTGAAGAACGAAATGAAAATTGTGCAAACAATTAGTAAAGATATGAATATGAATTTTGGTTTAGAAA
>Ga0136643_10004232_pt1 | contig 19700 bp, 15 predicted proteins | sample TergutLab28metaG_FD_96883 | JGI IMG/M metagenome (GOLD analysis project Ga0136643, IMG submission 96883) | Labiotermes labralis P1 segment gut microbial communities from Petit-Saut dam, French Guiana - Lab288 P1 (version 3) (version 3) | ecosystem: Host-associated > Arthropoda: Insects >...
CGTCACGACTACCCCCTAGCGGTGGAACCTGCAAGTACGCCAAGGCCCCTAGTACAAAAAAAAACTTGGAGAGATTCTCTACCTATTGATATGCTCCTTTCTGCCGTGTCTGTCTTGGTTGTTTCGCAGTTGAGTTTGGAAATCCCGGAGGGACTTATGAATAACCCTGTATAATCCCAATGAACTATGTGACTAGAATAACTCCGCTGTTGACTGTAAAGTGCAAATCAAAGTCACTTATATATTTTAAACATTTAAATTATTCAGCAGTGGTCTGGCACTGTAAGAAATATACATCAACTTGACTACAATTAAAAATATTATCACTCAAATCATCATTCATCCGTTCAAAGCTGGACATCCAAACTGTTACAATACACTAGTAGTCACACATTGGGTCCTGTCATACAAGTATATGCAAGCACTGGGGTATGATCATGTGTAAAGCACTGACAGCATTCATTCTGGAGGTGGGGAGGGGGGAGGGGGGGGGGAGAACGTTCACTGCACTTGTATTTTTAAACTAGCTATGGCAATTTGAATGTGATAAAGTTGTTTAACTACAAACAAATGTACTGAAAAAAATATATTAGCCTATTCAACATGAAGCAAAATGTTTACATGGGGAACACTTCTATATAAACATTTCAGAATTTCAGTTTGACCCTTTTGAGCAGTGCTTGACTATAATGTACCATTTACTTTACAGATAAACTGAAACAATTACCCTAACAGCATCACAGCAGTTGCATGGCCTTTGTAATGGAAATTGTCTTTTAAGGATGGTAAGGTCCCAGTTATTTATGTATGTATTATTATATTAAGTAACAACTCTGTTATTACCATCCAGAACATAATGTAAATAATTAATTATCCTGACCTATTTACATTATGTTCAGGATTCAAATTATTAACCAGCCCTCCCTTCCCCAGCTTGTATATCCAGATAATCAGAACCAGGAAGCTTCACATGTCATCAGGACTGCCCCAGATCCTAGCTATTTTAGCACAAAGTAACCTGTGCACTTTTTGAGGACAGTATTCAGTTTCAAGTGAAATTGTTTGGGAACTTTCAGATAAATGATTCAAGGGTCAGTTATGGAGGTTTCATATTTGTATGCTTAACAACTATTGAATTAAAAAAATACTAAGTGGCAAAATAAAATCATACTGAAAAATTATAAAGGTGAGTACACACAGTTATAAAGTTTGAACACACTGTTACCTTTTCACTCAGGTTGCACAATTTTTTTCATCTGGGTCACACAGTCCAGTAACAATTTCCAAACAGGCATAATTTCTACACTATAACATGATTTATTATTCTAAATCAAAAGTGTCCACAGTTCATTTTAATAAATGGTTCTATAAAACAAAATAAAGTTAAAAGGCAGAAAATCTGCAAAATGTGTAATGTTTCATGCAAGGTCACAAAATAACAGAATTTAACATACGACTAGAATATGCCCCAAGCACTGTCAAACACTAGACAAGTGTAACCCTGAAACTGGACAACAAATAATGGGAACAGAATTTCAAACAGCATTTGATGATGACAATAAATACCAGATAATGCTTGACTTTAAACTTACGAATATCATAATTATTAGCACCTAACATACCACATCTTACCATAAGTGAATCCTTGTTGTCAGCATGCAGTGTCCCAGGTCAACTTCCTGGTGACTTTCCTCAGTCTAAAGCTGGTGATATCCTACGGCCCTTGGAACAGCGACTCACCAATACCACATCATGACTGTCAACAAATGGATACAATCATAGTATATGAAGCAAGCATTACCATTAAAATAATCCACCTACTGGCATGCTGCATGCAGAACACAGCTCAGTAAAAGCAAAACTTTCTTGAAATCTCCAAACACAACAACACAAACAACAACAATCTCACATGGTACATGCCTTTATTCTAGGGCATTCAAATACTGATTAGCAGGAATATACAGAAATGTCAGTATAAAATTCATGACATTCATCATCACCTGAAACAGCAAAATACTTCACATTTAATTCCAGCACCACAAAATAATATGGTAATGTAAATTCTTACTACATTATTAACCCTCTGGCACTCGAACTAAATGCCCAGTGGGAAGGTGCACAAGCGACCAGAAATTAAAAAAAAACATCTGCGTAAAGAAGGTCAATAAATGCTGTCACCGATGCTAAGCGTCTTGAGCATCATAACGCGTGAGCAGTAAACCTGACATTAGATGCAAAGGTTTAACAAGTTACTGCAATTATTTGTGCTAATGTTATCTACTCCACCAAAATTAAAGCCACTTCTATATTACACAACCATTCAGAAACTAAACACAACATAAACTACCTGATAATTAGCCAAACACACACTTTTAATCCTGATGTTCCTCACGTTTGGTGGACTCGTTCTATAAGAACAGCTTTAACACCCAAAATGTGGTTCCTTCACTGTCACCCCTCCTACAATGTCAGCAGTTATGTAACAGTCACAACGCAGTCTTTCTTTATTACCACACTGAACATGGTCGCTTTAGTGCACAGTAAGCCTACATCCATGGTGCAACTCATGGCAACTGTACTGTTACGGGTAACAATAAAGGAGAGGCGAGGTGTTAGATAACAACTGTAATTTTACGTTCCCTTACATCAACTGTCGTTAAGTTCCAACCTCTCATACAAAGTTGCACACAAACACACACACAGCATTTGAAAGCCTGAAACTTATCCTAACCCACTGTGTAAGGGTTTTGGAAACTGTTTGCTTCAAAGTAGAGACAGAACCACGAATCAACCAGTGTGCAATGTTAGATGAATGGGCTTCTATCCAAAGAAAAACATTCCACATATGATTATTGACATAAAATTAGACACTGAAGAATGGGGAACACTAACCTGCTTAAGATACAATTATGTCAACAACCTTTGAGAAATCAGAGAAAATGCAATGATATCCATATACGAAGCATAACCCATTTTTCATTTGCAAAATATACAATGGTGATAAATTAGCTCATGTTGTCATAAAAGGATGGGATGAAAAGTTTTCCCTCCACTGTCATATTTTTTTATTAGAGTAATGAAAGCTGGATAAAACATGTTCCATCCAGTCATGTGATATCTCCCCTCCACCATATGTAACCTTGAACCCACAGCTGTCCATAACTCCGAATCAGTGCCAGTCAAAATGGAAGCCTGTGAGGATATGCAGTTCGGGTTCTTGACTGTAAACAAGATTCCTGCCATTGACATTCATCATCATATGCAGGCAGTGTATGGGATAAATGTGTTGATGTAAGTACAGTTAGACATTGGCTAGGGCATTTAAGGAAGGAGTGGAGGAAGGCAGTTTGGTGACAAAGAAAGGTTCGGGAGGCCAGTGACTGCATGTTGAAGAAGTTATTTGAAAAAATTGTCAAATCAAACAGAAAAACACTGCTCTTAAACTGGGAATCTCTATAGAGTAGGCCACATTATCAAACTTTTTGTATTCTGAAAAGCTTGTGCCAGGTGGGTACCAGGAAAATTAAGTGATAGATGAAAACTGAAAGATTCAGAGTTTCAATGGAACTTCTGGGTCATTTTGAAGAAGGTGAGGTATTTCTATGGCAGACACTAACCGGTGATGAAACCTGGGCACATCACTATGTTCCTGAGAACAAAAGACAGTCTATGGAATACCGCCGCAGAGGATCATCAGCGCCGAAGAAATGCAAAACCAAAACCCCCGCTGGAAAAGTCATACTGAATATATTCTGGGACTCTGAAGGTGTTGTGCTCACTGACTTCCTGGGAAAAGGTGCTACAGTGAACTCTGAACTCTACAATGAAACCCCCCCCCAAAAAAAGTATCACCAGGAAGGAGGCAGAAACTGATGTCTTGCTTCAACATGACAATGCCAGGACTCACACAAGTGCTGCCACAACTGATACCATTGCAAATTTGGGATTTACAGTGCTACCACATCCAGCCTACAGCCCGGATCTCACTCCTAGCAATTTCCCCAAATGGATGGATGACTTCAGGGTCCATAACTTCAGTTCTGATGAAGTCAAGGCTGCAGTACACAAGTAGTTTTGGGAGGGGGAGTAGGGGGAGGAGACTTTTTTTAGGGATGGAATTCAAAAACTTGTTAAACTTTGGCAAAAGTCTATTAAAGTTGGATGAGATTATGTGGAATAGCAATTATGCACAGTTGTAAATAAAGGTTAAAAGTACATTTATTTATTTGTTTCATTTAAATATCTCCCTTCCTTCATTTTTTATTTAGCTGGAGGAAAAACTTTTCAGCCCACCTTTGAACAAGAAGCTGAAGCTAGTTTCATATAATGATGTAAGATGTTCCACTACTTTCAAACTGTCACTGAAACTGCACTTACAACAACAGAGTAAATACACAGTGGCACAGGTCCATACCACACAGAGGTCAGCAGCATGTGATGATATGCAAGTCCATACTACACAAGGACAGCACTGAAGTATTAACAGGTTTGGTTAGTGCTATTGTGTTATCCAGGTGGTCACTATCATGACCTTCCTTCGCTTTACTGGATCAGTCATATTTAGTTTGGCTTATCTGTAGGTTTTTGTGATTCTGGAAAGCACAGCAAGGTAGATTAATTCAGAATTCCAGAAATACAAAGCACATTTGAAAATAACAAAATTCATACATTTATAATTCAGAGTGTGCTTTCCATCAATACACGTATGCTGGTAACAGGTATGGTTGATGAGAAACATATAAATTTCATGTAGAGGTCTGTTTCAGAGATTACAAATTTTTACCTTTTCCATTGAATGCATATTGTCGTTAATAAACTTGAATGTAAATAACCAAGGACAATTTCAAACAAATTCAGCTGTACACAGTAACAATACAAAGAATAAAAACCATCTTCACAGAGCAAGTGCCAGCCTTTTATGTTTACCACATGGACTCACAAAGCCTCAATAATGAAAAGACTCAATTTAAAACAGCAATAAGAAATATGCATTCATTTTATTCTGCATATATGTGGTGTACCATTTGAATAATACATGCAAGATACATAACACAGTTTAGTATTGTATATCCTGCATTTTATGACTCGTTCCACACTCTATTATCACACTGACCAAAGTCGGGATCCATGGAATGTGTAAGATATGTACATAGAGCCATCGTCTCCACACTGCACCAATTACAGCAACTGTGGAAAAACGTACTGTGAAATGTTTTCTGTATCGCGAACAGAATAAGTGGCCAGTACATGTGATACATCAAATACCAACACACAATTGCCACTTCCTTAAATACAAAATATTATGGCCAAACTCATTTAAAAGTTACTGCTAACATTTTTAACACCAAAGAACTTCCATCACAAGCATTAAACAGGAAAGAAACAGAAATCTTACTGTAATGGCAACCTCACTAGTTTACATTATGGGTCACGGATTACGCACAACCAATCAAACAGCTGTGCTAAAGACCTCTGTGCCAAAGATTACTTCCATGCGGGCAACCCGCTGTTCCAAAAGTATGAACACACTGTGAGTTTCTTTCCACTTCATTACAGATTTTGTGCTGTTTTTCAACTATTTTACAAACGAAGCTTGTAAAATTTTATGTTAAAATATGGTCCCTGCTTTTCCTCATATACATAGACAATCTACTTTCCCTTGTTAATTCAGAGTCCAAACCAATGTTTGTCACTGACAATCATTACGAATCACCCACAAGGCGACCGTTTCAAAAATTGCATTAATGATGCCTTTGCCAAGTAGAATGAATGGTTTAAATTAAATAAACTTACAATACATTCTGGCAAAGTAAACTCAGCAAAATATGTGACTTTACAATACAAATGTATTAATCTGGTAATAAAACATTTGAAGCAGTACTTCCAACAAGATTTCTTGACCCACGAACCGATAAAACCCTGAAACTAAAAAAGACATTTTGAATATATATTACCCCTAACCATAGTTCACCACACACTGCCATGAAGACAGTCATACCATTCATTGCACAAGATACTTTAAAATTAACTTTTTTGGTCATTTCCATTCCATTACTTCCTTGACAGTAATCTTTTTGATAAATTCAAGTAAGCAAAAAAGCATTAACCATCACAAATAAAAAGTGGATTATTGGCAGGCATAAAGAAAAGAGATGCTTGGAGGGAGTTATTGAAGAAATTTAATATACTTCCCTTTGTCTATGAATACTTAGGAGGCTACACTAACAGTTAAAAACATACATGTTTACATACAGCCAGTGGCATAGCTACATTTTTTGGTCCCTTAGATGAGTAATCACAATGGTCATCCCTAAAAGACATTAGGAATTTTAAACAAATCACAATTATACATTGATCTTCCTTTTACTTGCTCAATAATTTGAAATCATTCAGCACAAAGAATCAATTCTTGTCAATTAAGATATCCATTTTGTTGCCCCTTGGACTCAGCTGCTTGAAGTGGCTACACCACTCACTCCCTTCCCCAACCACCATCAATGACTTTGTAAAATAAAATGCCATCAAAACAATTTCGCATGTGTCTATCAAATAGATTCGTGTCATATGGACATGTTCCCACATCTATGTGGTGATCCTCAGGAGAAGTCACTTTTGATCAGTGTGTGTGGTAGGGTTACATGGCTCAAAACTGGCATTTTATACAGATAAAAATACAGTATGGTATAAACTTGATCATAAAATTTATTTAATATCCTGTGTGTATTCTGAAGGTTTAACATCACTGTATAGTAAATATCAAAACAGAGGTTTTGATATTCATAAGTGAAGTTGTTAACCATACACATAATTCATTCAAGGTTTTATTACATCTGACACCACAATTTCTTAAAAACCATAATTAGCTGAAAATGGGTGAGGGGACACACAAAAATAGGACTACCAAAATTTAAAGGGCCAATTTATTTTAAAAACAACATAGGTAGCAACTGCAAACTCAAAGAATGGCCAAGCACACCTTTCAACATGCAACATTTAATGTATGGAAAGGCAAAGTTTCCAAATTAGCCGTAATATCCTATAGCACAATAAAGTAAATGATATGCATCAACCGCCAACGGAATAATAACAGTTTCTGGGTATGAAGTTTGGCTAACATCAACAATCACGGAATTAATAGTTCAAAATTAGGCACAGCTTTTCAGTCACTTAAAATCAACGACCACAGTTTAATCATACCACACGTTTATGCATACACTCCTAAAACCTCCATTATCTTTCCTTCTTCCTTTTCTTAAGCAAAATTATATTCTGGGGCAGCTCTACAGATTGCAAGTCTTTCAGTTCCAAAAGAAAACTGTGAGAATTATGACAGGACATAAATCTAGAATTTCATGTAAACCTTCGTTCAAGGCATCGGAAATACTAATTCTACCTGCTTAAGATATACTATCTTTAATGACTTTTTAGTATATAATTTAGAATATTTCACTTTTAACTTTTCGGGCCACTGTATCTACACAAGAAAGAAAGTACAACTAGAGAGACCACCAACTGCAACTTCTGAACATATCAGAGGGATGTGTAGTATGCAAGCATAAGATTTTTAACGAATTACCATCATCCACTGCAGAATTCGTAAATGACAAGAAGCATTTTATATTGGCGTTGAAAAGGTTTTTAATTGCCAAATCCTTTTATTCAATTAATGAATGGTACATTCCGTTGTATTTTAGTACTTTTGATTCAGGCAAAATGGCGATCTCTCCGCTTCAAGCTGACAAACGCATCCTAACATGGGAATAAAAATGTTGATAACCACATAAAGTTTATGTAATTTACTATAAATATTTTCAACTTACCTTCAACATGTTAATTACGGTAAAGACCAGATTTACCATGTTTATGTAGCGAAGAGTAATGTAAATTGATCAAGTACCGAAAGTTGGGCATAGTATAGTTCCACCATAGGTAATGTAAATCATCCTGAGAATAAAATCGAGTATTGATTAATGTAACATATACCTTAATTTAAAAAATATGATACGCTGTTTAAAAAAAACTAATAACCAATAAAGATCTTAAAACACATTCAAAATACACACATCACCAACTACCTTTTGCCGCCGGCAACTCATGCACCGGTGCGCACTTCGCGAGGCATCATGGTAGCTCGCTCACCGCACCGCCCTGTACGTGGTGGGGAGCAGTGACAGCATGCACAGAGTATAGATGTTAACACATCATCTAGGCGTTTCAATAGGGGCAGAGACTGAGGAAAATCATGGAATCTGCCCTCTGTGCAAGCTTGTGATTGATAATGAGACATTTAACAACGCTGTGACAGCTATACTGGTTTGTGGAGACGAATGAATTGTGAAAATCTTCGTGAATTGTACGTAATGTTTCAAGGAGGCGGTGGCGGTCTATTTGAAGATACTATCTCAGTATTTTCCTGTAAAGGCTGAATAATACATCGAACGTCTTCATAACAGGCGTTAATTTGACTGAGATCATAATTCTACCGATAGGCCTTCCCCAATGAGTCACCAGACGAGAGTTATCTACTGCTGTAACCTGCTCAGTAAGTTGTGCGTAGATACTAAAAGACATGGCACAGCAGGTCAGTATTGCCAAGTGACTTCAGATTTGTAGTCAGGTAGGAACTGCATTGAGGAAGTGCTGTTTGGTTCACGTTAAACCATGGGTCTCCAACTCATGGTCTTTCATTGCATTTGTAAATTATGTTTACTCTGTAAGAATTACACTATAATTTAGGTGGTTAGATATACCACTTATTTTTACACATGCAAACTATGAACCAACCCATAATAGGGGTATGGTGCTCTACCATAGAAAGGTTGGTTGCCCATAAACAGAATTAACTTAGCATCTCCAGTAGGGACTGCACTTTCATTTAAAAAACAAAACTTGCAGGTCCTATCACATTCAAAAAATACAATATAGTCGTGACGTGTTTTTAACTTTTTGTGATCTATCACCCACTTTAATATCATTGCTTTGACCTTTCTTGACTGGTTGCAACAAATCATGATCAGAATACATGACTGGCAAGTTCACATCCCCCCACTGTTTTGCTGTTGCACTGATGATTACTGCCAGTAAACATCAGTCCAGCTCTTGTCTCATTCAGTGAGGTTGACTGCTTTCATGCTGTACATAGTGAGATTGTTCATACTTCCACTGAAAGTTTGTACTTTCTGTATGCGAGCCAAATATGTTATATATTGCATTTGGACTCCAATGTTACGTGACAGTTTTGTCGATCACAATGAATCTCTCCACTAGTTGAGATATTGTCCATGTTTTATGGAACTTGAATGTTCATCACTGTTTTCACAATAACCTGCCACTTGTCCCTATCCATAACCAGATCAATCTAGTCCAGGCCCTCATATCCTATGTATTAAAGAACTTTTTTTAACTTACCTTCCCACATATACCTTTGTCTTCAAAGTGGCCACATTCCTTCAGGTTTCCCCCATCAAAATCCTGTATGCATTTCCCTTCTTCCCATACATGCCACATGCCCTGCCTGTCTCATTCTCCTCAATTTGATTGCATAATATTCGGTGAGTACAAGTCTTGCAGATCCTCTATATGCAATTTTCTGCAGTGTTTTATTACATCTGCCCCCTTAGGCCAAAATATCTTCCTCAGCACCCTTTTCTCAAACACCTTTAAAAACATGCATGCAAGAATCATAAAATTCCTCCTGAGGATGCAATGATTCATAATATGTACCTACCTGTACATTGTAATACTATTCAATGTTAAAGTTCGATTACCTCATTGTCTAATGGAAGAAAGTGTTATAAAACACTCTTTCATACATATTGTGGGACCAACACCTGACCTTACTCAAAACAAGTCATTTGTGGCAGTAACGAGCAGTAAGCTATCTCCTTTTTCTCCCATTTAGTTGCACCTAGAAATGTGAACTGTGCACACATTTCACTTTGAAGCAATACCAGTGACAATGAAAGCACAATTCTGAAATTCTGTATCAAGACTCCCGTCAGAAAAGCCATTGGCTATGGGCTGTGTGACAAGGACCTGGTTCTTGGCAGAAGCAAAAATATCAGACAGGCTCTGAGGCCTGCCCAGCCTCCTATCCAGTGGGTACTGAGGATTCCCTTCCCAGACAGAAAACTGCCAAAGTGGGGAGCTGACAATTCACCATCTGTAATGATGTAAAGGATTCATGAACTCTACCTCCATTTCACCAAGCATCTTTGAGTATGGAGCTTTTAAGCTAAGGAACAAATTTTATCATCCTTTAATTTTTTAAAGTACACAGTCATATAAGCTTACTCTGAAACAGAAAAAAATCTTCCACTGCATAAAATGATTATAAGGCATGCGATTATAATAAGGAGTGTTTTCTGAATATATTCAGATTTTTAACCTTTTGGCACTGAACAATGCATACACTGCATCAGAGGATGTTGGGTTCATTTGTCTAAAGACATAGCACATGCACTGGCCAATTAAGGCCAATGTTGCACACAACCATTTACCCCCCCCCCTGCTTTTTTTGCATTTGTTATTTTTATTTGGGGGGGAGGAGGGGTTATAGATTGCATGAAAAAATTAAGTGCTGTAATTTAAGTCCAATGTTTTGCAGACTGCACAGGGAATTTAGTTCTGGCACCATGGGGTTAGTGTTTAAATGTGTCAGTAGTGCAAAAGAATAAACTCTTAAGGTAACGTATGCCTTCTTTACAGGATGTGAATTGCACAAACTACAAAAGTTTTTCACATTTCATATAGAAACATATTGGAAACCAGACACGTTCAGATTTTCACAGAACTTACAATACTTGTGTACACACACACACACACACACACACTAATAATAATAATAATAATAATAATAATAATAATAGAGAAGCTCCTGCAGTTTTCTAAATGTGTTTACTTCAAATTCTTGAATTAATGTGATCGCGCTATTTCTGAAAAGAATTCCAAAATATTTTGAATGGAGAAATCTAACACAATCATAGAACCAGGATAACAACGTTGTATTAATTCTTCAATATATTTATATTGCTGTATGAACTCTTCCTGCATTGCTCTCCACACCACCTGTAAACAACCATAAACATTTGGCCATAAACACTGTTAACACACAAAATGTGACATGACAATGCCCTACTGCACTGTGCCATGGAGATAACACTGCCCAGAGCACTTGTGATTCTCTGCCAGGTCATGTTTGTTTGCTGACCTGGAACCTCTCTTACTGCTAAAATTCATATCTTATGTGAAAAATTAAATCAGATAAACAAAAATAAACTAAACTGAGTCTAGTAATTTTTCTTCTCTTTCCATATGTTGTAATATGCCAGGATGTGAAAAGGACTTCATATATGCAGAATAATTCACACCATGGTGTCTTAACTGCATGTGTTTATTCACGAGGTAATTCCCAGTCAGAAATAGCATATTGACATCAGTCTATTCACCTTACAACTATGCAGTATGTCATTAGAATAATACCCACAAGCTTTGAGAGCAAGGGAGAGTGAGGGGGTTAGATATGGAAGATTCATGTATGTGTGTCCGCACACACCCACACCAACCCCCAAACATGCATGCACATGCACATATGTATACACACACAGAAAGAAACAAACCTGAAGCAGATTTTCCTCTTCACACAAGTGTTTTTCAACTTTACGGTACAAACTGTCAAGGCCTTTCTTAACCTCTCTGGCAGGATATTCTCTGATCACTTTCCGCAACTCTGGTTTGCTGTAAGCCATCTGATAACTTATTTCAGATTCTTTAACACCCTGTGCTACTTTGGCTTGTACGCCTTCAAAGAAGAGCTGTAACGTAATTAATTTTCTCAGACATGCTTATACTGTTAAAATTGAAAATGACATTTTCTTATGACATTTTATATAATTTATTATGATCAACTTATCTTTCATTAGTTGAACTTTTAAGCTGCTGACACAATTATTTTTGGTTTGAAACATCTATTTATTTACGGTTTATTGAACATCTATTCCCACTGCCCCTTTGTACAAATGAAAAAATATTCCACTCCAACCCTACAGTTCTTCATGAAATTTAATATTCATTTTGTTTTTCAAGTTTTACTGAAAAATAGTCTTTAATTCACATTATACAGTGTGACTACTACATATAAATAACAATATAACAGAGCTTCAGCTTGTACATCTACTAATACCAAAGTCTGCCAACATACACGAGTTTAAGCCAATCCCATTCACTTGCCATCCTTATGATCCTTCTCCCTAAGATCCATTCAAACATTATTCTCCCTTAACGGAAATTCTGAACTATAATGGAGAATTTTAACAAATATTTTAAATCTGAAATTGGGCATGGGACAATCTTCATTGCCTTACACCATATATTGAAAGAATTTGAAACTGTGGCTCCATTCCCATAAATTATGACAATTGCAGGTAACTTACATTAAGCTTCTCAAGTGGTCTTCCAAAGTACTGGGTCACATATGCCTTCAAAGCATCACTGTATTTCTGCTTGGCTTCCTTTCTTAATCCATCCAGAACTCCTACTTTCAGTTCTGAGAGAATAGCATAAAGATGATGAAAATTCTCTGCAAGAAGAGAAAACTGCAATAGTTCCAGTTGTCTATGCAGTCATGAAACCACAAGTGTAGCATGACTAGCATCTCAACTTCTCTTCTCATCTGATGCTATAAGGTAAAGCAATCCCATTACAGGACTGGACAGGCCCAGAGGGTTCCAGGAAGTTAAGGTTCCCAGATTTCGTGACAACGGCACAGGATGGTGGTAGGTTCTCAGCCTTATGCACCGGCCGCCTTTACCCCAGGAAATACTCCTGGTACTCATTTCTGTTAGAGGCTGAGTCGACCCCAGGGCCATAGTGCGATCGGAAGGATTTTATGTGAATGAAAAATCTACTGACACCAGCTGGGATCGAACCAGCGACCTTTCGATTTGTAGCACAGCACCTTAACTACTGTGCTACCGCGTTCCCCCCATCTGATGCTATATAACCTCTAAAACTTTACTGAAGCAGCATGGTTACATAACCAACAAATCAATAAATTTGATTGACACTTCATGTGCAATATATGTAACAACAAAAAAATAAATTACACCAAAGAAAAAAGTTCTAACTAATGATATGACACAAGAAACCAAAAGTGATAGTACTGCCACTTGATACAATCCTGAACTAATTCCATTCCCTTCCCATCTCCACTGTGCCATTCCAAGTCGATGTTACTTAAAAGTGCTCTCCCCACAAACCTGCAAGTTCTCTTTGTCTCCTCCATGCTACTCACCTATCCCATCCATTGCAGCCTTCTAGATTGCAATTTCCTAACAAAAGACTAGAAAACTGTAAGGCTCCTTATCCTTTAGAATTTAACACAGCTCACACTTCAATCATATTTTGATACTACAAAAATACTCCTCTTTGTTACTTTCAGATCTCAACATAAGACCTTAAGGAAAGAGTGTATGGTAAACACAAATTATTTTTGTCTGCTGCAAAATATCAAGAAAATCTGTAATTCATTTTTCTTTTAATTAAATTACTCTTCCGTCTGTGAGGGAAACATCTGAAATTTCTTCTATTAGATCACAGTCTCATAGCACAGCTCAGCTGAATCTTCTGAACTCCAATAGCTGTCATAATAAACACAGAACCCAAAAACATTATTTTTTCAGGGACTGTAGTCTTATATTCCCAACAGTAAGCCTACAGACTGACAGCTGTGGTGGAGTCACTAAAATTTTCTTCAGCTATCCATTCAAAATGCTAATTCTCCCCTTTATCCATTAAATATTCTCTTGCAGCAGTCCTCCACATTCTCCCATTCTCCACCAGCTCTGTCACTGTTACAAGTAACACACATATATCCACTGTTATTCACCAGAACACTACATATTACCACAGAATGTTTTAAGGAATAAAATGAACTCACCCATTTTCACCACTTCTTGTGGGGTTCTGTGGTGTTCAGTTGCATTACGTGGAATTGCTTCAAACATCGCACCAACCAACTTTGTATACCACTTATCCAAATCAGTTCGGCGATCTGTGTTCTTGAATATAGCCTCAGCTGTCTTTGAAAAATCCTATAGTAAAATTCCAGATATGTTAACATATGGCAACTAGAGAAAAATGATCATACTTCGTACACTGGGTTTCTGGGTATCATGCACTATCTCATACTCTGAACTAGAATATGGACAAAACCCAGAATCCCAATAATACTAGGTAAGTGTACTATATCATCGTCAGAACCTTTCAGAACTGAATAAAACACAATGCTAAGAACTTACAGGGAATGTGTTACATGAGGATTTTCACAGTATTGTTGATGAAGATCACAGTATACTAGAATATGTACACTGTGTTTATTTAAAATAATTTGCTACCAATGTTTCAAACAAGCTTGCTGCTTCCATCTTCATGGCAGCTAAAGAGAAATAAGTTGATGGGAGAACTGGTTGAATTATACAGGGAAAGAGCAGGTTAGGCCACAGTTACAGTCAACAAACAGGATGGGAGGTGCTGTGGGATGGATGAGGCCATATGTAGAGCCAACTAAGGCATTAATATACACTGGTCTTACCTCAAAATTAGCCACATATGGGAGGAGGCCACACTTGGTCTTGCGATTAACTTTAGTTTCTTCAATAGACTTGAGCTGGGCTTGCATGAAACGATCAAAGTTTCTTTTCACTTGCACCAAGGCTGATGCAAAGCTCATGCTAAGAAATGAACCTGTATCTTGTGCTGACATTACATGTTGGCTTAATCGCACCAATACATACATGCAGTAACTGGAAAATAAAAATTTCAGTGCAAGTTACTTTACACATAATCTAAAGCTTTAACAATGACTGAATTCAGTAAAACTTTCTTGAGCTACCAGCTGCATCCAGTGGTTGAATGGTAAGAAAACTTGTTGTTTGACTACCTGATGTGGCTGCTAGCCCAAGGAAGTTTTATTAAATCACTTCATACGGATTATAATCCACTGATTATATAACAAGTAACATCACACAGTTTTCTAATTTTCAACTTAAAATAATCATTTTATTTTCAGAATGTGATGATTTTCACCTACACGTCCTGTCCCAGTGCCACTTTGTGCACCAGGGACTGGCCTGGGAATGAACCCTGATCTCCACGGTCAGGAACTGATGACCAACCTCCTGAGCCATGGCATGGCCTTTCTTTCATATTAATCAAGGCAATAAGAATGACTAAAGTAATTATGAAATAAAATTACACAGTTGTGTCAGTTTACTGCCTTCAGGTGTTCTACATGTAAGCAGTTCAAAATACTCACAAGCTGTCCATCTTCTCATAATACGCAATAAAGCTGACTAACTCCGGTTCCAAACAGCCAAACAAATCGCCCATCATACGACGGACCTCTTCATTGATTTGCTTTTCCATCTTTTTTAGAGGCAGAGCAACTGTAGATGCAGCATCAGTTTCAGTTTTGGAATCTGTTCCCAGACCATCTAGAGTTGTCTGGGTGTTCTGAAACCATTCACCTTCATTTTATTTTATGTCCTTTTTAACAGCGCCAAAGGGACGTACAGTTTTACAGAGTATAATTTACACAGGCTAATACAACACAAATTTGTCCAGAGTGAGCTCATGGCCAAAATGCATTATACACAATAAAATACCTTTGTTGTCGGACTGAGGACATCTAACTGAAAGAAGCTAACACAGAAATTTTGCTCTGCTAGGCAAACAGGTTCCAGTTCAGCCAGTGCTCTTTCCAGAACCTCATCAAAGCGCTGTCTCTCAGCTGCATCCACATCAACACACCACTGATCACGCTCCACCCCAAGTAAACCTGCGGGCAGGGGGGATTTGGCTGGTCCTCCAAAATTTTGGGCCTGCTGTTTCAGCTTCCCAGTGATATCTTGATTAGAACCACTTCCTTTTCCTAGTGCAAATATGACAAGTACAAACACTACGTCATATAATAATGTTATATTTCTATATATTCATAATTTATGACAAATGGTTGTGTACAGTTTTCCTTGAATATAAAATCTGTCATCGGACTAGTGAAAAATAACTTCTAAAAGGGAAAAACTTCTTATAAGAGAAATGTAAAAATTACATTCATTTTTCAGATCCATTTTGTATTTTGATTCCAGGTAATTATTGCTAAATATTTCAATTACGATGAGCACAGATGTATATTATCAGGACAACGTGGCTATGCAGTTGCTCAAGTACTCAAGAAAAGTTCATAAAACACAAGTCATAATGGTCCATGTAACAAATACAGTGCAAAGTCACTTGCCATTGGCATAGGTGCACTTACGTCATTTACTGCTCCAATCAGGCCTTTCAATTTAAGGTCCTTTGTGAATGTATTACTCACATAAATATTTGACAGTACTGGTTAAAAATTCTATGTCTGAACTCCAAGCTAAGCTGCCACCCCCGTCAGCTGTCTGCAGATGTTTCCTCAGTACATTCACAGCAACTCTGCACATATGGAGGTATTGTGGGACATAGTACTGAATTAAATGCACTTACCTTTCTTTTCCCTCATCCCTGAAATCTGTTGCTTTGCTTCCTCAAAGAACTGTTTGATATCTCGATCATACAGTTTACTAAGAGAGTTGGTATACACCTTGGTAAGGGCAGTGTACGCCTTACGATCCATAGCTTTGCACCAGTGCATCAATTCTGTGTATACTTCCAATTCTCTATGGACTGAGTTATGTTTTGGTAAAGTTAAATCACTGGCATGGAAACTCAAAGTCTCACCAGCATCATTACCCTGTACAAAATAATTACATAATTTTCAGTGGTAATAACACATTTATGACAAGTCCTGTCAATGTATTTTGTGATGCAAGTCTTGGTTGTGACCCTGGGTTTGACAATCCCTGGTCTACACCAATGAAAAATAAGGCTACAAGGTGAGAATGAAGTTGGAAACCCACATATACTCTATAATTTAGTATAAATCAAAATTCTCAGGTTTACTGTGCAAACAGACAGCATCCATAGCTTACCAGATGTATGAAGAGATTATTGAGATGCCTCGATATAGTTTGTGAGAACTTGGTCTTCCACTTGTCAAACCTTTTCCTCTGCTCCTGCACTGCAGCCAAGCGTACCAGTGCTGGGTGAATCTCTGCATTCATTGCTGCCAACAAAGCTTTGCCTGCTGCCACTGCATTCTGTAGACCCTGAGCACTTGTCAGGTCAGAATCAATGAGTGCCATTTGGTGCTTGTGTGGTAAATCCAACTGAGACTAAAAGATGCAAGATAAGTCATGCAAGTGAGATTTCTCTATTCTGACAGGAAAGAAAGTGGATAATATGCAAAACAGCTATTTATGCCATACAATATATCAGTATTAGTGTGTCAAAAGTATGACATATAAAAAACTGTAATTATTTTCAATTAAACACATGTGAACTTTGCTGTGCACACATTCAATGTTGCATGGGGCCAGTCCATAACACTACAACACATCAACTATTGATGATTAATCCTTCAGTTTTTAATGACACTGTTCAAACTGACGGAAGGTGATAATGAAACTGAATGGCAAACAGATAAGGATATCAAACATGTCAGTTATGGCCTATATGAATGAATAAAGTGAGGATCACAAGCATGTCTGCAACGGTAATAGTTATGAGGCTGAGGTATGAATCAAATACTTCCTCAACAGAAGTCAAATATGTTCAGTCATTTAGGTGAAGTATAACATACAAATAGCACCATATCTGAATGTGTAAACAGTGTCCACAGTGCAACAAACACAGTGAACAATCAGTCTCTTTTAACTGGTTTTTCTGTAGGTTATTTAAGAGTGCTGTTTCAACTGCAGATGTTATTTAACCCTTTAACGCCGAATGACTGCTCAAGACGTCGTGCGGTGAGCCCTTTAAATAGTCAAACAACTTCTAAAGACGTCACAAACAGTGTATCGAAGTTTGGAGGAATTTTGTTCACTCCTTTTTGGTTAACTGCTTTGTCTTGCTATGCTGCGGGACCCTTGAAGGTCAGGTTTTCATTCAGGAGCCACAATGTACCCCCTCCACCTCCTAAACCCCTCCACAAACACCGATATATATGCAGATGCTTAGTAACTGTGCATTTTTCCCAGCTGACTAATATGGTTCTGACATGGCTTGCTTTGATTATCGCTTGCTCTGGAGTTCACTGTGGGCTGAAATATCAACACTGGCCTAGGAAGAGAAAAATCTTTCTTGACCAGAAAGGTTGTCAGTGGCGTACTGTACTCATATAATTCAGACAAAACTAATGCTCTAAAATTGGAAATATACACAAAAATCGATGTTTACAGCTACAGGAGGTTCCACAGACATGCCTCTTGTAGTGCTGGGGTACTCTGTAGGGGTTGTGGGGTAGTAACATACAACATACAGCCATCAATCTAGTAACAATGCCTTGGGCACCCTCGAATAGCTGGAGGTTTTATGCAGCAGTCACATCGTAGCTTTCAATCTGTTTTGACGTCACTGTAGAAGACATTAATATCTCATTGTTAGTACATTTCTGAAACTGTGCCATGTCATACATAGTAGTCCAAACAAGGCAGATGATTATAGGTATCAAGCAATGGCCAGAAAAATATAAATAAAACCTGAGGAGGAAGCCAACAGTGAAATTCTGGTTCCTAACACCGATTCGGAATCAGGTGCAGAGGCTAGCGATGTTAAAAGACTATTTTGAGGAAGAAGAAGAAGAAGAAGAAGAAGAAGAAGAAGAAGAAGAAGAAGAAGAAGAAGAAGAAGAAGAAGAACAACAACAACAACAACAACAACAACAACAGCGCAAGCCTCAGCAGAAGTCGCCATAACAAACACAGGCCAGCGAAATTATCAACCAACTGCACTGCCGTCTGCGTTCTTCTCGCAACCAAAGAAAGGGCACAGCGTACAAGTGCGCCAGATGTGACGTGGGCCTTTGCGTGGTGTGTTGTTTCATGGAATATCACACAAAAGTAAATTTGTAATGTATCACCCTCTTTGTGAATACTGTGTCATGATAAAACAGTGATCCAAGGTGCCACAGACCTTATGCAGCAGCCAGAATTATGTGAGTAATGAACTGTTTACACCACATTTCATATAATGTATGCAATTCACAGGCATAAATTTATTATATAAATAGATGAACATTTTATCCTGGATTAACTAACAGAGTGCAAAATTTTATTTCATTGGAAATGTGAAGGAAAAGTCTATGAGATATGCTTTTTTTCTAAGAGTAAGCAATAAAATTTAAAATCCCCAGTAAAAATCCCGGCAGGCAGCGTTGCTTCGAGGGATTTAATTCCGGTGTCAAAGGGATAATGGCAAATGAGATGGGTAGACGATGTGTATATTGAGTATGGGAGGATTCAAAGGTGGTTGTCACAGCCTGTTTGAAAAGTTCTGTTCTGGAGTTCACCTTGAGACACTGATAGAAACCATCAACCTCAATCACAACAACAAAAAACTCAGATGAAATATGGGTAAGTTTTTCTCTCAAATATCATGTGGATGCTTCAGCTACTACAGCAAACTTGTCAACACAATGAAACAAGACTGAAGCTTCATGTATGTAAAATAAATTGAGACTGTGGTTTTCAGCGTTATGACACGTGTAATAGGAAGGGGGGGGGGGGAAAAAAAGACCCCATTTTTTGGGAAAGAGGTGAGAAAAGTGAAAAAAG
>Ga0136643_10004233_pt1 | contig 19698 bp, 9 predicted proteins | sample TergutLab28metaG_FD_96883 | JGI IMG/M metagenome (GOLD analysis project Ga0136643, IMG submission 96883) | Labiotermes labralis P1 segment gut microbial communities from Petit-Saut dam, French Guiana - Lab288 P1 (version 3) (version 3) | ecosystem: Host-associated > Arthropoda: Insects >...
CGGCTCTCAAGACCACCACCCATCCAAAAACTCGGTGCAGAAAACCATATGCTGCAACTCAACATCTAATGCTCCTGATGATGGGCGTATGTACCCGAAATATCTCGAGCTAAGAATACATGAATAAAATTACCTTGTTGCATCAAGTTGGCATTTCACATTATTTCATTAAAAAAGTTTACTAACATCAGTACCAATTAAGTGCACTGCAGAATTAATATAACTTGATATATCTCTTCAGAAATTAAAGTCACTTACGGAATAATTCTGCGAAGTAAACTCTGAAGTTGGACAAGGTATATGCGGGCCCTTTTCTTCCTTGCAGCACAGTTTAAGAACAGCTAATTTATTGAACATAACTTGCAGTGTTAAACTGCCGTAACACAAACCCAGAAACACAAACACGGCAGGAGATACATGTTTAAACGTGTTGCAAGATAAGGAGACTGGAGTCCCGAGAGTTGGCAAGCAGCCTTCAGCCGTGTAAGTTACAATCGTTGCTTAAGTTCTGCAGTCTGCAGGGACATATGAAGGTCGCGTTATTATGACCGTACACAGTTGTTTGAACCTGACTGCTACACAAAGCACAGGAACACTTAATTAGCAGTAACTGGGTCTCATTCAATTTAGTTTGGACAGAATACTCCGAATAGTGCTCGAAACTCTCTTTACTTACAAAGAGAAATCAGGTCCACAGGGCGCCCCTAACAAACTCTTGCAGTATCAGAAGCTACACTGGGCCTTCAAGGGGTAACTAACATCATCATTTGATAGGAATACACGAATGACAACAAGTGAAGAACAGTTATGGTTAGAAAACAATAAATATTCTTATGACGTAACTGAATTTCATCTTGGGATAAAAATATCAGAATATTTATTTCCAATCATGAGTACGCAGGTTGATGGTTAAAACCGACAGATTTGTATCAAATATGCACGGAATAGTTTTCTTGAACTTAACTCCTTTCCTGTTACAATCGATCTGCATGGAGTTGAAACATTCATTTCCTCCCTGTACAGTTTTTGACTCCTCTGACCATCTGCAGCAAACTACAGAATGGATTTCAACATAAGGAAGTAAACATTCAAGAGCTTAATATAATCATATTAATACTGCGGTGGTTATTTTGTGACGTGACTTGTAACAGCCAATAGACAAGAGAAACTAACTTCTTTAATAATGTCAAAGTTTCAAAAGACTGACATAGAATCGCTGACTGGTCCATCATGTCTCTGATAAAAAAAATCTACCACAGACCAATACCACTGCAGGATTTAGCCAGTACACTCAATTCGTATGGCTACGAAGCTCTAATGGTGTTTACGTTTTTGATATTATCGCACCTCCTACCCAGTTGTGAGATTTGAGGTTCTCACAGCCGTATTGTAAAGGATTTAGTTCTTATTGGATGGCATGCCGCGTTGTTGGGTTAGTGTCTCCCATATTTAAAAGGAAGCTAGTGTCTTGACATCCTTTTTTACCCCTCACTGAACATGAAGCCACTTCGTTCCTTTGAAATGTCGGGCGACACTAATCCAGCGACACGGCGTCACACCAGAAGAACCGAATCATCTGTATCTCGGTTGTTTACAAATTGCATGTAGTACTGTTGACATACTGTAAGTGTGAAAGGTAGCAGAGCTGCTGAGAGCACTAAAATGGTCGTACACTTCTGTCAGTAATTATACGAAATATGTTCACCTAGCGAATGAAAATTAGTTCGAACATGCAAGGACTGAAGCGACCAGAGAAGTGGAAGTGACCTCGGTCTTCCTATCGATATATCGATCTATGACATGCCGCAGTTCAATGGTGTGTTACAACTGACTAGGTTTCAGTACTAATAATGAAGACGTAGGCACGTGTTAATTTATACTCCGATGTAGCACGTGTGCAACATAATTTAGTATCGTAAAATCCTGGTGACCGTAATAATGAAACGTCGATGGCACCTGTTAAAGCAGAGGTGAGCTAGGCTTATGTTAGATGAAAAACATTTGTGAAATACAACAGGGTAATTATGCATAAATATACATAACACGTTATCCTCTTACATTGCTTGCCAAAAGAGGAAAAGAAGTTGCCCCATACTATCACTGAGGAATGTGTTTTGTCTGTAGGTCACCCTTTTCAGCACTAAAACTATTCGGCCGAGTTTCGTGCAAGGTATATTAATAATATGCCATTGTATAACATTCAAACGCGGTACTTCTTAATTGATTACAATCAGTAATAAAGAAACAGCGATCGCGCGAACTTTTGAGGTAGGAGCGAATGTAGCGTCATTTACTGCAAGGTCGCGAAGTTACACAAGATGACAAACTTTGCACAATATGCAACACTTTAAAGGTGACAGCTTTTGTACAGGTCGAAAGACGAGGGAAGCGGCCATATGAATATTTTATTTAGGATTCGGTTTGAAGGAGACAACTATCGAAATAATGGAGATAGTTACGTGAAAGTTTGTAAAGACAAAAGTACATCACCACATCTATACATTTTGTTTGACAATGTACTTACAAGTCAACCATTATGAACATGAAAACCATAATGTTTTAGCCGGCACACAAAATCCATATTTAAGTATAACCTAACTAACCAAACAAGTATCAAGCTCTAAGCACCAGAGTACTTCATGAAAAGCTCAAAATTCCTAGGTTATTCAAGAACTTCCCAGAATTTTATGTTCAATGGTCCACGCATTGCGTAATGTGTGTCAATAATTGTCCAACAAGATGCAACAATATACAGTTTATTTCTATCTGCAAACCGCTCTACATGTTTCGGATGATATTTCCACCCATCATCAGGAACTCATATCACTGTACCTGCAGTATCTGGCATTATTGCGATCGTTACTTCAGTCTGTCGTGAACGTGACTGGACGACAGGTAGCAGTACCGGTTTTACTAATGCAAGATACTGTAGATACAATGATACGAGCTCCTGATGATGGGTGGAGATACCATCCGGAACATGTACAGCAGTTTACAGATATATTTAAACTGTATATTGCTGCATCTTGTTGGACAATTATTGACACATTTCCCATAATTTTATGCAAATGGTAGTGTCATTACCGTCTTCATAACAGCCGGCCGACTGTCCCTATCCTGAGCCACATCAGTCCAGTTCACACTTTCCTAGCGAATTTCTTTAATATCCTCTTAAATATTTTACTCCCATCGGCGACTAAGTTTTCGAAGTGTCTCATTTCTTTCGTTTGCTGACCAAAGCCAAGTTTGTACCTCCCCTCAGTCCCACACGTGCCACATACTCCGCCCATCTCATTTTTCTTGATTTGATCACTTGGATAATATAGGTGAGAAGTACAGATCATGAAGCTTCTCAATGTGCAACTTCCTCCTTTCGCCTATTATCTCGCTCCTCTTAGGCTCAGATATTTTCCTCAGCAACCCATTTAAGTATAATATCAAAACATAAATGAAATAATAATGATCTTGCTATTATATATTTGAAAGTCGAAATGTATATGAAGTAGTAAAGCACAGGTGTGGTCTTCGAACTGTGCTCTACACTCCTGCATATGGCCGATAGTTTGTCTAAGCAAGTCAGAAACGCGAAAAATCTTAGTCAACAAATTCGATACGAGGATGGAAATTCGAACCAAGCGCCTCCCAAAAGCCTGTCAAGTCCGGTATTCTCTCAGACAAAGTTACTACAGTTGTGGTTCTTCTTGCTGGATGTTTCTGAATAATGAGTCATGAATACCGTTCTATCCAGCAAAGGCGCACGTCATGCGATTAAATTCGATCATTCCAAGCCAAAAAAAAAATAGCTTTTATAAACAAAATTTGAACTTACTCATGAGACGGAACGTATAAGTGAAATTTAATCCCACTTTTTTTTCCTCCACATCTAATATCAAGTCCGTTCGTATAATGTAAATATAGTCGTGTCCCAGTTACTCGGTCGCCCCCTATCTCTGAGAACAAGCACATAAAATAAATTTTAGCTGTGGTGCAATATTTTTTGGAGATTGGATGGAGCGCCAGATGTGCCTCCTGACTATCGATTTTCTTTAGCACTGGCCTGGTTAGCAGCTTAATAACTAACCATCGTCTTGTAATTCCTGATGAGAGATTTGATTATCAGCTTTTCCTTCGTAAAATATATTAAAATACATATATTATCATTACTATAAGGCCATTAGGATAACGATATACCAGGTTGGTGTTTTTTGTGGTACGAGGTGAAAATGGTGTTAAAATTGAATTTGCGAGAAAAGTAAACACAGACAACGGTTGTCAAACGCTGGTACTTTCTAACAAGGATTTAATATTCTGCGACATTCAGTAACAGTAGCACTGTTATGCGTACTTCCTCAGAACATACAGAGAGATAACTCTTATTAATCTGTGATGAAATTTAAAACATACAAAGAGTATTAACTGACATAAATGTCTAGAATTATACTAGACTAACTACTGGTACGAACGGAATAAAGAATGTTGTATTATTCAAAGCGCCGTTATTACACAAGTTTTCACTTTTTCGTATCAGTGAATGTTGTATTGTGGGTAGTGACATCGTAAAGTCTTATACATGTATATCAGTGTTCCGCAAAATTTGGTATCCACCTAAAAGGCCAAATGGTATCACAACGAAGAATATTCTAACGAAAGTTACGAAATCAACGACAGTTACCTGACAGAGACACAGGGGGATTACGAAAGCGCATACTTTGGGCTGAGAAACTGGTGACCAGTGATCGGGTGCAACGAAACTTCAACCAGACTGAAAGACATGTGTATGAAGGTACACACTGTATTGAAGTTAATAATAATGTCGAAAGCCGGGCTATTGTTTTGAAGTTGGTGAATATTCTGTATTATTCTGGAACTCGTGTGCAGATCACATAAATTCTACCGTGCAGAACTGCGAAAGCGGTAACGCGCCTGACACTCTTCTTACAGACTTCAATGATTCGAACTTCGGCCGCAACACCAGCTAATCTGACGCAGGTTTATGGTGTCTGACAAGAAACATACTGGGACAGTACCTGAAATTTGGCTGCGATAATTTCTTGCACACCAGTTCCAATTCACTTTCAAAATAATGATAACATGCAACACTAGGATTATAGTGTGAGCTACTAAGAGTAGAAAATATGCCATAAATAACAAACACACGACTTGCCGATACTAAAGAAGTATCCTATTACACGGAATAACATTTAACCTTTAACAAACTCGGCAGTTAGTCACGTCATGTGTTAGCCTTCAGCCATTATTACGAGACTGGCCGCGTGTAAACCGGACATAGCTGCTATTAAGGGCTAACACAAGCTAGCAAGCCATAATACAGGCACAAAATCTTACAGTTTTCCAGTATTTTCTTAAAACCACGTCACATTAGCCCGAATTCAACGATGTTTTACACATACGTTACGTTTCCTGTGAATTTTGTGGTAGTGTAGTCAGTATACAGACAAGCCTAAGGGATGTATAGTCGAGAAATCACGGTTGGATTTCCGGCATAGAAGACCCGATATTTTTCTTCTCCACAAGGTCCATACCGGCTCTCAGGCCCAACCAGCTTTCTATTCAGGCGGTACGCGGACTCTGCCGAGGCCCAGAATGGGTGGAACATCACACCACTCACCCACACGCCTTCATGACTTACTCATGGACCACTCTACAGTTAACGTGTGTGCACTGTTTTCTATTACGGTCTTCTCCATTATTACACCGTGTAGTCTGGTAGGTGCATACTAACGTTTCTACCTTCACGAGAGAAGTAACCTCTTTCAACCCAAAAGGCGAAGGAAATATATTGCTCGAAACACTCATAAGAACCCGGCAGACCATGAAGTTGTGTAGCCCAGACGAATACAGTATGTATGATCTTCAACGCGGTAAAACCCCAAAGATCACATAAGTTTAGTGTCTCTTTAAACACTGGCCCAATAATTTTAAATGAAGATGAATAAGTCAGACACAACTACAGCATGTATTATTTATTTACAATGTGTAGTTTAGAAGTGACTACATGTTTCTGCTCTCTTCACTAGGCCATCATTAGGTCGTAAGTTTTATCGAGGAAACTATACAATATATGATATGATACAATATGTGAAATTAAATTATTATTATTATTATTTTTCAACGAGATCTCGTATTTGTCTATAGATCTTGTTGAATAATAATAATAATATAATTTCACATATTGTGTCATATAATATATTGTATAGTTTCCTCGATAAAGAATGATGACCTAGTGAAGAGAGCCGAAACACGTAGTCTGTAGTCGCTTCTAGGCTACACCTTGTAAATAAATAATGCATGCTGTAGTTGTGTCTGACTTGTTTATCTTCATTTAAAATTGTATCTAACACAACGGGGATGGCCCATGTAAAGACTGGCCTAACAAATAACCTGCTGACCATACCTCTTATTTAGTTAAATCATGACGACTTAACTATGTTTTTCATGACTTTCAAATACCAACATGACAAATCTGGAACTATCCGGAGAATTATTTTGATAAATACTTTCTTAAAGTCCTCAGTTGAATGAGGGATTGTCCTCATATTCATAAAGTAAACGCGTATTTGGACGTAATTAGATAAGTAGAGTGGTAATGTCAATGTTATTCATCTTACAACACTGTTAGTACAAAAGAGTAGCCGAGATAACGTAGAATAATCAGAAGACGGTAAAGGATAAAGAGCAAGAAATGTGAAGGATGCAACTGCAGACCATTCATTAGGCCTACTACCGCTACAAACACGTCTAGAGAAACTAAGAGCACCAGGAGGGGCGGAGGTAATACAGACGGTGTCCCTCCTGAGATTCAAACGAGAGACTTCCTAATTCAGAAGCTGTACGGCCTGACACAGCTCGGTCGGTAAACACCGATGAGTTAATTACAACATTTTTAATTGAAATCTGTTGGTTTTTATTTCGCGCGGTCACTAAAATTCATTTACACTTGAACGCTTTATCGGATAATTGCGTATAAGCCACAACGGTTTCTCACATACGTCACTGGCACAGCATAATAATTACCTCAAATTTATTTCTTGCTGTTTTAATTTTTTTACGGCAAAACGTCATAATCCCACATATTTCAGTAAAATTCAAATTCAGTGAATGTCCTCTCAGAAGGTTTAATTAAGCCACACTTTTCGTTATTTATATACTGAATGGCCACATTCTAACCACTGTAACTGATTAAGTTTTGTAACATTCAAACTGATGATAAACAGATTCGGAAATCAGCATGGACCTTTTAATGCATGCTTTAGCTGGCCAATCGCCTACATACATTAAATAGATACAGCCGAAATGATACTAAAACATGGTTCGAATCCTGTACACTTCATACAAGAATAAGGAATTGTAAAGCCGCCATGCTTTACAAAGTAGTAGTAGTAGTAGTAGTAGTAGTAGTAGTAGTAGTAATCAAAGAAGACTGCGGCTAGGAGAAGCGCAATTACCAATTCCTCCATTCACAGTAGCAATTTTATGAAGCTTAGTGACATTTATAAACAACGCCACGCTCTGCGGTTATGTGGCTAGGCACACACGCTGGTCAGAAACGTGTCTATCTAATGGGCACTGTAAAGACGGTCTTGGAGAAAAAACACAAATGCTTTTACAAATCACCGCACAGAAAGATACAGAGAAGCCTCAAATATATGAGTGCCAAGTTTTAAAATGGTAGAGCTTTTGGGCGTGTCTAAGATTAATAAATTTAACATTAACATGATAAGACTTTCAATTACCCTTTAAGAAAATTCTCTGTAAGCAGCGGATTTAAAGACGGAATATTTGTCAGAACATATTAAGCTTAATTCCTAGCTTATTTAAAGATGCCAACATACAAGTCAACACAGACCATCTGGAACATAAATATTGAGTGTCCCAGCATTCCAAATATTTCTTTTTACTTCCCGCCACTTTGCATTCCGTTTCAGACTTCCATTTTCATAAAGTAGCACACTCTCTTTTCTGGAAACATTTTTCACATTCTCACACTGAAGTACTGAACATTATCAACTGAGAAATACGCAGCGGTTTGGATCTTTTCTCTTAGAATTCCACAAAACACGATTACAGAGTCTTAAGAAATTCAAGCAAACTGTAAATCTTCTCTTAAAGTGGTGGCGCATGAAGAATTCAAAGAAACTTGTGAGGAATATTTGCAGCTCAGCAGTCCTTCTTACTTGGAAAGCAATAAAGCTTAGACGAAATACATCAGTATATGCTTCAGGTAAGAAAACTAATGCATTCACAATACAAATAAAATTTGGTGTTTGAGGTACCATATTGTACATTTCAAGAAAAAGACAGTAGAGAATATGCGGCAGTACAAGCACGTACAAGCAGCACTGATACAGAGCTTAGAAAATATTGTTTAAATTCACAAGTCAAAAAAGAATATTACACTTTTATCCTCACGGAAAATCGCACCTGTTCTAATGTGCTGCTACGGAGCCATACATTTCTGTAACATACAAGTGCATGACTTACGTATAAAACACACTTACTGCCGTTACATATCATGTATACACACTACAACTCAAGACTTGCTCTCCGACGTCTACCTAGGCATTAAAAACATGGCTGGGACTAATAACTGATGAATACATTCGAAGATTTATCTACTCAGCTTCCTTACTGTTTACGTCTTACTAGCGACAGCGTAAGCGCTTCTGTTGAGTTTGTGCGTGCGTCTAGGTATGTGCTTACATATGTATATATATATATATATATATATATATATACACATACGCACAGTAATATACAAAACGGAAATAGACTACTTCTTTTATATGGGAGTGGATTCAGGTGGATCAGAACCGGCAGATTTGTGGCCACACGCCAGCTGAACAGTAACTCTTTTCCAAGGAGCTTCTTATGATATTTCCGTATTTGTATTCAATATGTTTGCGGATACGTGTATGTATTTGCTTACTTATCTGCCTCAAGTTACGTACGCGCTTTTGATAATCAATGACCAAAGACCGTATCTTAATTGCATTTGATAGTAGCATGTTAGCGTGTAACAAGAAATTAGAAGGAAGTGCACGAAAGCGGAATGACCTAGTATACGGTAATACTCCACCATTTTCCTGCAGGCATAGGGAAAAAGAATGAAGAAACCTTAATGAAAGCAGACAGTGTCCCGACCAAGAGTCGAAACATGCCCCACGCATGTCAGAAACGTTTTGCTCCAGCAACCTTTCTCGGTTTACTGAGTTTCAACTCAAATTCATGATTAATTCAGTACGGTTATTGCGAAATACGCCCATTTAATGGGCTCTGTGCAAATTATGCAATCAACGGATCAGAAAAAGCATTATCAGCAGCAATTTCTATCACTTTTTAATTCGTAATCAGCTTCAGCACGAATGACAAAACTTCCCAAAAACGTAATGCAATTTAACGCAAGCTATGAAAACAATGAAATAAATTAGCAGTAAATATAGAAATATCTGATCTAAAGATGTCGACAACATAAATGTCTGGACCATGCACAGCTGTCCCCACACCAGACCACCAGCCGCCCTGTTTATTGTTATTCCACCTTTGTAATGAACAGCTCGATAATAGGACTAAGCTATTTATGATATTGCAGCTGGATAGCTCACTGGTGTGCAATTCTGTTTACAAAGAAGGCAATGTTCCATGGTTGTTCGCGCGAGTTCCTCTTCATTCTGGCAGATGGAACGAACAAAACAGCCCCCTGTTGTCCAATGTTTCACCGTGAAACTTCGCACAAAGTCGTCTGTTTCATACAAACTTCCACGCCATCGAGCAAAGTGCGGCGCCTTTTTTGATAGCTGAAATTCTCATCAGGTCCATCCGGGTTCAGTTTATGATTAATTCAGCTGCACGTCATTTAGCAACGATGTACGAACGGAGTTTATTACTCTACGTTAGGAACATACCAGTAACAATGGCTGGCCAGTGGAGATTCGGTTGATTTGGTGGGCGTAAAATTTAGACGAACACCGATAAATGCCACCAAACACCGCGGTAAAGGTAACGTTAAAGGCTGCCCGACTGTTCCATTTATAATCACAGATATAAGTCCAGAAATGCACTTGCAGATGATTGGCATACATTATAAAAATGTTCTCTCAATGAAGGCATCACGATGTGCTTGCAATTCAATTAACGTTACACAGTATACGTCAGCACAATCTTTTTTATTCTTAAGCAAGGCTACATGTTTCGACTAAAAGTTAGTCATTTTCAGGCCCATACAACATTTTCGTTACCAGATGCTTTGCCCACTTTGGGATCCCATAGTGTATACAATTGTGGGCCCTTTAAATTTGAAGCTGCCGCTTCTTCTCACGTCCATTCCAGTTCATTTGTACACATTCTTTGCATGATGCGATGCTACAAAACGCAATCAACTGAGACGTAATTGCTAAATACTTGAAGAATAAATAGTAAAGGTAAATCAGTCCCATTACAGGCCTGGAGTAACCCAGAGGGTTCCAGGAAGTTAAGGTTCCCATATTTCATGACAACGGCACAGGATGGTGGTAAGCTTGTCAGCCTTACGCACTGGCTGCCTTTACCCCCACGAAATGCTCCTGGTGCTCATTTCTGTTAGAGTCTGAGTCGAGACATACATTATACCCGTAATTAAATATCACTTCCTTCTACATATTTCGGCCCTTCTGTGCCATCAACAGGGAGATTCAAATACAAGAGAATATTTTAATATTATTATGAAAAATAACAAGCAGAAATATCAAAAGACAAACAAATCACCTGAATACGGAAATATCGAAACGTCGTGTATTTTAATATATCTCAGCATCCAAAATCAATGGCGTATGAGAGAGAGAGAGAGAGAGTTGATGGTCTATGTCAAATTACAATCCTGATATTGCAATGCAGATATTCACAATAACGATAACAAATTGTTTTGTAAAAGTGAGTCCATTTGTCTTCATTGTAAATCGTTAAGTTTCTCTCATAGGGAAATTATTAGTAAATACCAAGAAGCATGCTAGATGGAACCATGCATAAAAAGCCTACAAATAAAGCATTATTGTTTAAAAAATACGGGTACACAAACATATTTTCGAAACATTCAATAGATATTCTGTCTCACAAAACGCAATTGTCATCTTTAACCTGTATATGACATTCTGTTACTCCAGTTGATTTGCAGTTAACAGTAAGTCCAAAAATTAATTTATGACTCGGACAGCGGCCTCTTTAATTTTCCGCTAGACAAACGGAATTAAACAAAAGGTACAGAGTCACTTCCTTTACAATTACGAGAATTTGCCGGACACGAATTGAGTTTCGTTCCAGTTGGTTTTGTGTAGAGACACATACAGTGGAAGGTGCTCAAACGCTGGTAGATAAAGGACACGTTTTCACTTACAGTTCGTCTGGTAATGCGCGAGCTTCCAACCGTTGTACGACAAAGGTTCACACAGTTATAGCGTGCTGGTTCGCAGGCCGCACGTAGAAAATTACAATAAATCTCTATACCTGACGCCTAATTGACTGTGTAATTTTAATAGTGTATATATATATATATATATATATATATGTGTGTGTAGTTTACAAATATGACTGCGGGCCGCATACTTAACCTGGCGGACCGCGGGTTGAATGTCCATGTGCTAACGGAAGCATGGTACTTTATGCTGCAGAAATGTAGGCAAAATAAGGCAGATTCGAAATTCTGAAGGCGGTTCAAATGCAAATTGCCGTCTTCTGGGAGATAACGCCGTTTTATATTAGACACTTCAAACGTATCGAGCGTCCAGCACATGGAGGTGGCAGATTACGCCTTAATGTCGACTACACGGCTTTTCATCCCAGGATGCAGCAGTCACTGGATATTAAACAAATCGTACCATAGACAGTCGAAGACTACCTTATAAAGATGAATTACTCATATCTAAAAGCTAAATAATAGAGGTGAAAGATGAAAAACGGTGGAATCCTATATCATGCTACATATTTCAGAAATATAAATGACCTCTCTCCGCTACGTAAATGAGGGAAGTGCGTTAAAAAGTATACCATTAAAAAACTAATAAAAATTATAGCCTAATTATCGTTACTTAAGTGTTTTTCGTAAAACAAACATAATTCGGAATTTTTTTTGTCGTTAAGTGTTTCATGAACCACTTTTTCTTCCGCTAGTGGGAAGTTCCGTATCACGACTACACAATTCTAACGGTTCACACAAAATATATGCCAGCCAATGTCATTCTAATCCACCAAATTAATGTTTCTAGGCTTCAACTGTGTGAATCTTCAGGAATGTGTATCGGTAACAAATGTAAGTCCCATCAAAGTAATGTGTTTTGGTTCAGTCACTCCGCGTAACGAAGCCAAATTACTGTGTCAGATTTTAAACACATCCCAAAATCCCGTTAATCAGTGATCACGCATGTTCGGTCTTGAAGAGAGGAATGGCTGGAAAGCTGGTTGGTGGTCCGTCAGAACTGCAAAGTGCCTACTCACGACATCTCCACTCAGTGTTGTTCATGTCATTTAAATGACTTCCATCACAACAAAATAATCCTCAATAGAATACATAAAAGTTGTATGTAATAAAATTTATTTTATTACTTACAACGTTAAACCTTATTACTTCTTTTATTTTTCGTTGGTTCGATCCCAGATGGCGTCACTGGAATTTTTCTTTGACATATTCCTTCCGATCACACTATGGCTCTGGGGTCAACTCAGGCTCTAGCAGAAATGAGTACCAGGAGTATTTCCTAAGGGTAAAATGCGGCCGGTGCGTAAGGCTGACAACCTTACAACCATCCTTGGCCACTGTTACGTAATCTGGGAACCTTAACTTCCTGGAACCCTCTGGGCACCTCAGTCCTGTAATGGGACTGATTTACATTTTTTACCTATATTATCTTACATTTGAAATTACATTTATTTTTAAGTCATAATATATATTAATAACTTTTAAATCAGATCTCGTACTGTATGCAGCATTGCTAATTGTATATAACACTTTTTGGGGCTCAGTCTGAAGATGGCTCTATAAGAGAAGCCGAAAATATTGCTTTTAGAAATGATTTAAGTATCTTTAATTGTAATTACTTAATAAAAGATGTGTTAGACTGTGCAATTACACACACACACACACACACATATATATATATATATATATGTAAAATCATCATCATCTTCCTCCATGGATTAGGTCGTTTGACCTGTGCCGGCATCGACGCATTGCCATCGTTTCCTGGGGCGTCCACGGTCTCTTCTTCCTCGAGGTTTGTAGTTGAGGGCGTGTTTCGGGAGTCTGGTGTTATTCATTCTTTCAAGGTGGTTGATCCAGTTTTGTTTGTATTTGAGTCTCACGTCTTGTGTTCCAGAGATCTCTAGTTCTTTCCTTATGACTTCGCTTCTTATTTTATCCAGTCTTGTGTATCCCGTAATACTTCTTAGAAAGCGCATTTCTGCAGCTTCTAGGGGAGTCATATATATACATATATGTGTATGTGTGTGTGTGTGTATGTATATATATATATATATATATATATATATATATATATATATTCTATTGATTGTTGAACACAACGGAAATGTCTCACCTGAAAAAATGATTCTCATCTTTCGAATTGCTATCAGTCAACTTATTATAATTCATTGCACAGCCCAATTTGAAAGCTTAACTTCTGATTCATTAACTTCAAGGTGATAAAAACCAATCCCAAGGTAGCTTTGCATTAGTTTTGAATGCTTTAAAAACGTTCATATCCCATTACTTCATACCCAGCATATCTCCCACAAGTATATAACATATGCATCTTTATTAAGCATTCCTACAAACTAAAATTTCGTACATCCAACTGCCGATTTCAAAGACGGTTAACACAAAGGGTCACTTCCTCAACGTCAAAACAGAAAGCTGTACTTGCAGTAACAGAAAATTTCTATACAAAGTACGTCGACAAAATTCTCCAGAATTTCCAAGAGGCTACATTTCTCTAAGGACATATTCAAGAACACAATAAAATAAAGTAAAATTAACTTAAATTAATGATGAATGAACAGTAAGTATGTCTACAAATTTCCTCAAACACTCTTTCCGGCACAGCAGATTTCTATATGTTACTCGACTTCTAGAAATACACGCCTCAGCATGTCTGGATTTACCTCAAAATAACAGGCTTGGGGGTGTTAAATCTGATATCACATAGGCTCCTCCATCCTCCAACTAACAGGAAATCTGTCATTAGGTGCATAACAAGCAAGAATACTGTGACGAGGCGCCACTCGATATTGCTGCAAAATTTCAGCTTCAACTTATTCAAACTACAAAAGACGAATTTCTCCAGGTTATCAAATTAAATACTCCCCCTGGTCATGCCCTTATCAAAAGAAAAGGGCCCTATGATTTTACCGTAAAGCGGGCCGCTCCAGGCGGCACAAACTTTTCCAGCAAACTTTCAAGTTAGCGGATTGATTTTATCCATATTCGTTGTAATGGTCACTGCAATACTACATTCTATAGCTCCGTAGTAACTTTCTTGCACATATCGTATTTTTTGCAACAAATGTCAACGGAGTGAACTCACTGGCTCGTTAAAGAAAACATCACAGGTAATACACGTATGAACTAAAATGAAGCACATTCTCATAGCCATTGCTACTGTGGAAAAGAAATAATTATTACATACTCTGTGTACGTTTATGTGGCCTTCATTATCCAACATGAAATGCGCATGTGCCGTACTATATTATCTGTGACCTGTCTGGGTCTACCATATATTTTCCACATAATCTCATGAATGGCAAAACTCCCAGAAAAAAATTATGGAACGCAAAATATGTATTTTGATTTTATTTACAAATTTTGTCTGAAAAATTACTCATTCTAAGAAGAGTTCAGCGAGATATTGTCATAAATGTACAAACGTCTTCAAGTAAAGTACCCATTTCTCTTGTCAGACTTGAATCAAACCTAAATTTTCTCTACATGATCCTTTCAAATAACAACTTGAAGCACAATTCTTTTTTCTTATATTTGTTTACTCCAATTCTCTACATGTTTCGAGCAACCATGTGCTCATCATCAGGAGAGTCAATTGTATCAATACGATCTCTGGTGACCGTGTGGTGTGCAGGTTTGGATGTTCATCCAAACCTATCTTTAGCCAGAGGCAGATCAATCCAGTCCAAGCATTCCCATCTCATTTCTTTCGGATACATTTTAATACTGTCCTACCATCTAGGCCTAGGTATTCCAAGTGGTCTCTTTCTCTCAGGCCTCCCCACCAGAATCGTGTATGCACCTCTCTTGTCTCCCATACGTGCCACATGTCCTGCCTATCTCATTCATCTTTATTTGATAAACCTAATAATATCTGGTGAGGAGTACAAAACACAAAATTCCTTGTTATGTAGTCTTTCCACTCCCCTGTTATCTTATCCCTCTTGGGTCAAAATATTTTCCTTAACGCCTTACCTTCGGACACCCTCAACCTGTTCCTCCCGCAATGTGAGAAACTAAGTTTCACACCCTTACAGAACCACCTATCTAAAGGTAAAGCAGTCCCGTTACAGGCCTGGGGTGGTCCAGAGGGTTCCAGGAAGTTAAGGTTCCCACATTTCATGACGTCACAGGATGGTGGTAAGGTTGTCAGACTTGCTCACCGGCCGCCTTTACCCCTGGTACTCATTTCTGTTAGAGGCTGAGTCGACCCCAGGGCCACAATGCGATCGGAAAGATTATGTCAATGAAATTTTCCTATGACACCAGCTGGGATGGAAACAGCGACTTTCCGATTTGTAGCACAGCACCTTAACCACTGCGCCACCGCTGTCCTCGGAACCACATATCTATCTGCATTGTTATTAGGACAACTGGTATGCGTCTCTGATTCCATTCTGCACTGCCGATCATTCGCTGCATTGTCGAATTAGCAGATCTGTAGTTTGAAGGCGAATGTGATGACATTTCGAAATCAAGGCAAGAACTGTCTATATTAGTTTCGCGAGCACTTAGTAGTGTAAATATTTACGCAACGACGTCTGTAGCAACATCCAGCACAAAATAGATAATTTCAAGCTGCCGCTAATTCACCTTTGAAAGATACTGGCTTCTGGTCGCGGATACAGTCTGTGTCACCTTGTCAGACGTACCACTTGATACAAAGAGGGAGGAACGTTTGCTGTACATTTATAGTCATTTACATGTTTTTTAGATGGAATACCGACTAATTAATAACGCTACTTGTTACAGAAATCCAGCCGTTTTAGCATTGAAACCAACTTAATTAATTCCCCTATATATATTATGTAATTTATTCAAACAGGGAGAGATTAGGAGAACACTTAGAACGACGAAGTAATTTAATCTACTAATTATTTAATGGAAATAGTAATAATAACAACAACAATTAAGAAGCCATATTTTACCTGTTAACATGTAGAGTTTTGGTGCAGTTTTGATATGGTTTTTCTTCCACACGTTCTGAGAGGAAAAACACAAAACCTACTTTTATTGAAAGCGTGGTAATTAAACCTCCTTGAGCATTTCAAGCCATTCCACATCCAACTGCTGAAGAGTGAGTGAGGCGGATACATTTAAGGCGATTTTTCTGCACCACACTTTCCAATTAGACGCCATCTGCTAGTAACTCTGGAGCAAAGACCCTTGAAACTAGTACTTTAACCAGTACAAATGATAAACACTGAAGTCGAAATAGAAATGTGTAAGGTCTAGCTTCTAACGGACATGTCTGAGAAAATCGCTGTCTTACGGGACATAATATTCAGGACAGAATAAGGAGGTAGCTGTTTTCTCTGAAACGTTAGTACGCACCTACCAAATCACACGTACTCACATCTCAGGATTCTGTAATTTTAACATAAAAATTAGGATCTAAGTTATGTAATTCCCTGGTATAGTACTTCTCATCGCGTGTTATAGCACATTTACGTATTAAAAGCCCGCCCACAAATGGCAAGCAACAAATGAGGACCTGTGGAAAACAAAAATTATCCCCTAAGTTCAAATATAGGCTTCTCATGATTTAAATATTCTGCTTTACATCTTATGAGGATAAAATTTTATTTTAAATTATTCGCATTTCAAGAATACTACCCTAGAATTTTAATTTCGCACCCTAACACATTTTTTAAACTGTACAGCGCAAAGTGCCTTCGAGTTATCTTCGTAAAATGAGAATAAAAATTCAACAACACATCCAGTCCATTAAAGAGAACATTCAGTGTGAATCTCCCACGTTCAACAGCAAAAAAAAAAAACATGACATACAGAGTCCAATTGTCGTGGGTGTTAAATTTCAGTGACATTATGACGTCAAAAAACTTCAAACTAATACAAAATTCTCTGTTGCGGAAAATGGTTTGTTTAAAACAGCAGACGCCTTGCATGATATCGCTGGTACCACAGTTTCTGTGTACACTGCAGCTGCCACGTAATTGCCGGCATACTGGATTCTACTGATAGGAGATTCACATTTTCTACCAACTACATTAGTAACTATGGAATGAAACTCGAATTTTCACTGGTGAAATACAAACGAATGGACTTTACAAATCCATAGACGTTATTATATTTACTGTAAATATGCATGTTAGAAAATTGGATACTTAAAAATCTTCACCATCACACAATTTCATTATTAATAGTTAGGATTATTACACGCTGGCCACGATGCAGACGTTTCCTATTGCTTTGGAGAAAAGCAGTACACAATTTCTGGGTGGGGGGGGGGGTTTGAAACTTAAAAAAATAAAGGCTTTCTTCACTTACAAGCGAGAATATAAAAATAAAAATAAATTACAAGATAATAACGTGTGAAAAGAGAGAAAACCAACAAGATGCAACAATAAGATGTTTATTATCAAGTTCTGTCTCAACATGTTTCGGGCATCATTATGCCCATCTTCAGGAGAACAAAAACCGTATGTTACTGCATGTGGTGTGCTGCGCTGGTTCTGCTGGATGTGGTTGGTAGTGGTTGTGGGGCGCTGCGTTGTAGGGTGCGAGCACTGTGAAGGTTACTGTTCGACTCGAGTCGAACCACATCCAGCAGAACCAGCGCAGCACACCACATGCAGTAACACACGGTCTTTGTTCTCCTGAAGATGGGGATAATGATGCCCGAAACACGTTGAGACAGAAGTTGATAATAGAATTCTGATTGTCGCATCTGTTTGGTTTTCTCTCTCTTCACACTTTGCTCACGATGCACGGTCAGAGGAACTAAAAGATAATAACGTGTTTCGAAAAATTACTATTTATTCTTCGGGGACTGCGGTAGCACAGTGGTTAAGGTGCTGTGTTACGAATCGGAAAGTCGCTGGTTCGATTCCAGATGGTGTCACTGGAATTTTTTATTGACATAATCCTTCCGATCGCACTATGGCCCTAGGATCGACTCAACCTCCAACAGAAATGAATACCAGGAGTATTTCTTGGGGGTAGAAGCGGCCGGTGCGTAAGGCTGACAACCTTGCCACCATCCTGGGCCATTGTCACGTAATCTGGGAACCTTAACTTCCTGGAACCCTCTGGGTTACGCCAAGCCTGTAATGGGACTGATTTACCTTTACTATTTATTCTTCAAGTATTTAGCCATTACGTCTCAATTAATTGTGTTTTGTAACATCGCTTCATGCAAAGAATGTGTACAAATGAACTGGAATGGACGTGGAAAGTAGAGCCAGCTTCAAATTTAAAGGGCCCAGCTTTTGCCTGCAAGGTTTAAAGAAATCAATGCAACCTGATTGACTTTGGGACTACCAGAGAACCGCGATGCAAAGGGCGGGTTCCCAAATGTAAAGTGAGAGTGTAAACTAATCGACCGTGACACTCGGTTCGATTTTTTTTTCCATATACCAAACAACGAGAAGACAAAATATTGAGAGACAACTTATGGCCTATATTAATGAACCAGTCCTGATTTCAGGTACGTCCGTGCCTGCTTGCTAAATTTATAGCAAACATGTTAAGCACTAAAATGTTCAATTGTACAACATCATTGTACATGAAAATATGAGTAAATCATCAATTTACGTAAGGAATAACTTTCCATATATTTCGGTCTTCAAACACTATTCTCGGGAGATAGCCCAGTACAACAATAAGGCATTACTGAATATTTAACATTAATAAGGTTATTATTATTATATTTTAAATTATCATCTCATTTTCAAAATCTTTCTTAAAATTTTCGTTCAAACGTAGCCAGTCGTTTAGCAACATTTTTTTTTCAATGTCCAAGATTCTGCTCTGTATGTTGCCACTGCCCTCAATAATGCCTAACAAACTATTTTTTCTGCTCTGAATACCGATTGGCTTTTTAGTACAGGAAGAAGTTCATGAAACCTAATACTTTCATTCGTAATTCTTATTTCAATCTCTGGTCTTAATTTATTTTTATTTCTCAGAACTGTACCAAGATATGCATAAGTCTTTCACTATTTCAAAATTATATGGACCAAGTTTTATATATTCAATTTCGTTGTAAGGCTTTGCGGGGCATTATCATAAATTTTGTCTTTCTTCCACTCCCAATTTCGTATTATTTGTTTGCTCGATCAGTCATGTAAACACTTCTTCAACATCTTGTAATCTTCTTCCCATTATAACCACATTATCAGCAAGTGTCACAATTTGACTACATTTGTCAAATGTGGTTCCCTGCGTTTCCACTTAACACCTTAACAGCCAAG
>Ga0136643_10004238_pt1 | contig 19696 bp, 8 predicted proteins | sample TergutLab28metaG_FD_96883 | JGI IMG/M metagenome (GOLD analysis project Ga0136643, IMG submission 96883) | Labiotermes labralis P1 segment gut microbial communities from Petit-Saut dam, French Guiana - Lab288 P1 (version 3) (version 3) | ecosystem: Host-associated > Arthropoda: Insects >...
ACTGCAGAGTCACTCTACATGTTTCGGGTGTCACAGCACCCATCATCAGGAGTACTAAAAACTGTAACCGCAGCCTCCGGTACAGCTACTTCCCTCCAACGTGGCCGATCAGGGAAGTAGCTGTACCAGTATTATGACCTGTACCGGAGGCTGCGGTTACAGTTTTTAGTACTCCTGATGACGGGTGCTGTGACACCCGAAACATGTAGAGTGACTCTGCAGTAAATAAATATCTGCATATTGTTGCATCTGGTTGGATTTTTATTAACACTGAATTACGATGCACGGAACCATGAGCTTAAAATAAATACTTTCTTTTCATTCATTGAAATGAGCCGTCTTTAACACAACATACAAATAACAGTTGCAATCTACAACTGGTTAATTAAGCGACATGTTTCGGCCTTGTTCGGCCATCATCAGGCTTACAGAGGAAAGGTGTTAATTAAGGTACATTCGTTCGCTATACCGATGGGATCCCATGGTTGACATTGATCTTATGTCTTTTTTAAAATATTTACTAGTGGTTAAAACGATATAATACAATAAAATGTAAAATGTTATGTAATTTTAATATCCTAACTGGGATGGACGTAAGTTGTGCAGTCGGCTGTGGTGACACTTGATTGCCTGGTTGTATAAGGGGTACTCAAACAGATGTACCCTAACCTTTTGACGCCTAATGTCAACTATAGTGGTCGTACCGCACCGCTAACCTCTAAAGCTGCATTTTATATATTTATTCAAGAAATATAGGTACTGAATATTTTAAACATGGTACACACTCTCCGTTCTTTTCTCTTCAAAATGCAGTTTGTTTCATAATTCTAACGTATTTGGTACCTGTATTATTCACATTTTATATACAGTGTGTGCTAAAATTAAAAAAATAATTCCGGCGCCAAAAGGTTAATTAACACCATCTCTTTGTAAGCCTGATGATGGCCGAACAAGGCCGAAACATGTCGCTTAATTAACCAGTTGTAGATTTACAACTGTTATTTGTATGTTGGGTAAAGACGGCTCATTTCAATAAATTTGTTTCATATACACAACGGGATGAAAACAATCAAATTCAAGTAATACACTTTCCTTGTCCAATGCTGAGGACAGCTTCCTTCATTATCTATGTACAGACCCTCATTCATCTGTGAGATACTGTCTAAATCACAAACTGTGGATTTTTTCTTGGCACGAGTTTCCATCTAACACTCAGTCCTGATGCCCTGCCAATCACACAAATGCGATCGGCTGCCCGATTTGGTGACAAATTGGCGTCCTGAACACGTTGTGGGGGGGGGGGCAGAGAACGCCTCTGAAATTCGTTTATACATGCCTGCAAATGTACAGGGCGTCAAATACCAGGAGACCCGGAATTTTCAAGCGAATTTCACTGCATCAAGTGCAACACCGCGATTTTCTACGAAGTAATCTGTTACTTTTTGCAGACAAACGTCTAATGCCCAGTGGTTACTTTTATGTACCACCGTGTTCAAGGTTAAAAAATTCTAAGTTCTGCTCACACAGTGTATTTATATGTTTTGCACAGATCTCGGAACACTGATAATTTCCCCACACAGCATCAACCGACTGGTCGTTACAACCGACAACTGTATCTTGCACAGTATGCACAACATTTTGTATCTCAGCTTAGAACTGCGTTGGAAAAGCCGGGGCCCACAAATTCCACAAAATTCTAGAAGCCATTTCCAAATTCTAGGCGCCAGAAGGGTGACAAGACACAAGCCCCACACTGAAGAGGCGCCATTCCGCAGTGACCTTAGAATCTTCACACTTTCTGCTCGGGCCCTGTCAATGGCACGTAATTTTGCAAATACGGGGCAACAACTGCAAATTGTGAAAATATCGCGCGCCACGCTCAAAAATCGGTCGCCCAACTTCTGTGCACATCTGATTAAAGGGTGAAAGTGTTAACTGTATCAGAAACCCATTACCCCAACTTGACACACACACACACACACACACGCACGCACGCACAGTACGGATCCTTCCAGGCCTTCATGCCGAGCGAATGCTAACTGCTGACAGTCGCGGAAGGTTGTGGTATAGAACAAAGGTTTCCTGATGCTTTGCAAGTACTCTCACGTACTCGAACTCTGGTAAATCAAGCACTCAAATCCGACTCGATCAAACCCAGTTCTCCGATCCACGACTTCGCCGGAAGAATCTAACGGCACAGCCATTACTAACTCGGACATGTAAACAAATCTGAATGCAGCTTAGGGTGTTTCTCTCGCAATACTAAACGCCAAACAAATAACAACTAAAATCCACAAATTAAGAAACAAAAATCGCCAGAGACGCCGATTTCGTACTCAGGTGATTTGAATCACCGCTTTCCCCACTTATCTGCGTTTTATGGGTTCGTAATTCTGTGCGCACAATTGCGTAAACCGGCTAACAGACTTATGGCAGTCAAGCAGTACGCTGCAACCAATTTACTGTCAACGTCACTTTTTTTTTTTGTCTACAATTCCAGGCCTTGCCACGGCCCTTAGGACTGCAGGTGGATGAGGTTCACAGAATTTCTACAGAATTGGCACATAAAAGTGTCGCCAGCCCCACGCACCGGCCGTCCTGCTGATAGTGGCTGAAGTCGACCGACGGGGCCATAGCGCGGCCGAGAAACGATGAAGTCGATTCAAATATCCCACTGAACCCAATCGAACCCGCGACCTACCGGCTTGCAGCGCAGTGTCGCAACCGACTGCGTCACCGCGTACATGGAAAATGAAAACAGGTTTATAGTTGTACATTGAAACTACATGAGGTAGGAGCATCGCCCGGGGTTGTTTCTGAAAAACATGACAGCTGGCAAAAATCGCGGTTAGAAAGACAAAAGACTTATGGGAAATTCGGGTTAAGAGAAATCACGGCTGTTAATAATACCCATTAGATGCTAAGTTACCTGTCCTGCGCCCCTCACAAAAACTATGCACGCCTAATAACACTACACATGATATGTAAAAGGCATCACAAAAAGGCGCACCGCAATGAAAACCTAGCAGTCAGAAAACTGGTTTCAGACGCCATTACTTCCTTGCCCCCAGCAAATACGGGGGGGGGGCTCTTAAGCGATGAAACCACGAAGTTCTCAGTACGTGCCCGAGGAACACCATGAGCACTAAAAGCAACCGTTGTCAAACCTGGATACAATCCCAAAACAGAGTATACTTAAAATTCGCAAACGGCAAAAACCGAAGTCAGCAGGGAACTGATTTACTGCCTAACGGGCTGCCCAGTTGCTGACGTCATGACAGATACAGATATTAACCATGGCGACGACAGTGAGGCAAGTCACATCAGGAAGTTAACTTCCACATTACCAGATTCACGAAACTGCCGCAAAACGGCAGTAAAACTGTGGATCTGTCTGACCAATCAACTTATTTAAAGTTCCGGTCGCAGGAGTTTCCTTCTACGACCTAACATACGCAGGAATATACTGACAAGAGGTTCCGAACCGGCCATGACGGGAATCAGTTGCTATACTACATCAACCAAACCTCTGCCCAAACAGATCTCAAAACGCGAACAGTCCTACAGTCAGCCGCTCAGTTCCGCCCCCACAACACCGAATCAATCTGTAAGGACTGTAATTTGCTTTCGTATTGCAAACCCAACCGCAATGCTCCTCCTCCACATCGGCCCGGGCACCTTCAACGTGCGGGGTTTCGAAGTTTTCCTCACATCTGCATAAGACCTCACAAATGCCACGAACTGGGTCTCTTCCTTCCTCTGATGACCTCACCGTGCATAATAAATTCCTAGGGCGTCAAAAACAAACGAAACGATGCCGTCCAGCGCAATGCCTTACTGTCACGTCACACATTGCTACACTCTCCGGCTCACATAAACCATCATCAGGCACTTCTCTTTACAATAACTAAAAAGCACACATTTCAGTCGACGCCATATTTTGATTTGTTTATGATTCGAATGCAGATCCTCACCACACCAGCCTGCCGTCTGTTGGTGTCCAGCAGACACAAGATGACACTGCTGTTGCCTTCAGGATCCAAACTCATACCCTACTCGCCGATACTTTCCACTTGAAGTGGATTCTTTCAATGAGGTTTTCTAACCAAAATTTTGCTTTCCTCTTGTTCAGTGCTGTTCAAAATATCCATCAAATATCACAACACTTTATGAAGGGTACAAGTAACAAACTCGCAGGTGCCCTGCACTAAACTGCATTTTCCCAAACGGCAAGAAATTCTTCCCAACTTTGTATCCACCACCACGACCTCCCCGAAAGCCACGTTCTATGTACGACAGAAGCTACGATCCGTGGCACAGCAAGGAGGGGGTAGGGGGGGGGGCGAGTGGTGCGACCGCCCCGGGCAGCAGAGTCTAAGAGGCGAGAACAAATATTTTAAATTTAAAAAAAAAATGATTTTTTTTGTACTCAACAAATTTTAAATTACACAAATAAAAGGAAATTTAATAAAAGCAATTTTTTTTTCAAAGTTCCTAATTTCTCCTGAGGGGCGGCAACTGTGATCGCTCGCCCCGGGAGTCAAAAAAACCTCACTACGCCACTGGCTACAATTAAGACAGCAGATACAAATACAATGATTGTATACACACGCTACAAGCGATTATGAGGCACACCGACACCTGCACGTTCAATGCTGCCAACATAAACAAACCGTAGGCTCATCATCAGTTTATGGACACGGGGAAATGTCTGTACTTCAGTCAGTCGGCTGATAAACACTACATAACCCTAATACTGCCACACACACAGGCGACACCCTGGTGTATGCAATAAGAACACAAATAATTTTTCATCCGTTATTGTCTGTAAAAATAACTGGCAGGTATTTAAGGTTGTTCTACACACAAAATCCCAAGCCTAGACAACAAGGCACACCGAAAGCCTTTAAACACATTGAACCAAACACTAACCATAACGCCAAACCTTAGTTTATACAGCAGAGAAAGATATTCCTGACATTCGTTTCTAAGTTGTAAAAAATGGCAGAAATTTGACACTATTTCTTACTGACGCAAACCCAATACAACGATAATACTAACCTTACCAGCCTAATGCAGGGGCTATACACACCCCACAGTCTCAGCCTGGTTCACACACACACACACACACACACAGGTCACTAGGGGGTTCACATCTTCTACTTAATGTATATTGTACGTTGCAAAACGTTCCTTGGACTCGGGGCTTTTGTTACTGACCGAATATGACGACAACCGTACAACACACGGCATTAAAGAATGGCAGACCCGTTGGAACGTACGGAATACATCAACACGTTCGCATATAAATACTGCTTTCGTTAATGCTGTTTGGAACAGTTAGCGAACGGAGAATTCTGAACACGGTAAGTGCTAGAACACGACAAACTGAAGACACAAATTTGATGCAGAACAATACATCACCTTGTGCAATAACTTCAGTCAGTATTTACCTCGGTGCGTGTCGTTACTGTATGAAGCTAGTGCAGTTGTGATACAGAAGGGGGTGAGATTCAAAGCGATCTGGCATATCCGAGAGCCGAGAAACACGCAGCCGAGCGCCTGGAAGCATAATCCCAAGTAAGCTCCTGTCGTGCGGCAGTTGTTTACAAATCTCGCATGAAAGGTGGGATGTATCGATCGCATCCCCTATCGAGATGGCCAAGATGGGAGATGCAACAAGGCGGATGAAAACCGACCGCCTGTAACAAGACACAAATCCGCTGTAACGCATTCACACACCGAAAACAATATCCTGACACAGCCGGCTGCATTCTGAACAGGCACTAAACATGTCACGCACTTCGACAAGGAAAGAACTTGTTCTAAACAACTCTTTCAAAAGACGCACAAAGCGACGCTTTCTTCGGATTCTAAGAAGAGGAATTCAGTAAATAGGTCACAGTTACCTTACCCTCTTCCGTTAACCCTTTATAGACCAAGTAAAACAGTTTTCTATCCTATGTTCCCCGATTTCCGAAGCAGCACTACTTTTGCGAAAGTTCCCAGGCTGAGCCCGTTTGTCCTGGGAAGAACAACATGTAAATAAAGATAAGTATGGAGCATTAGTGAAATGATACTAACGGGGGGAAATTAAAGTATCCGGGGAAATTAAAGTATCCGGGGAAAAAAAACTGTCCCTGTGCCACTCTGTCCATCACAAATCTCACATGGTCTCACCTGGGATTGAACCCGTGCAACTCATGAAATATATTTCAGTCCGTACCGCGCAGTAAACACTCTCCGTCTCGGTTATAAAAACCAGTCAGTTAATGTTGTATAGGGAAACAATCGCTGTTTGTTCTCAGATCCACACAAAACACATAAATACAGCTGTGTGGGCAGAACGTAGAATCTGTGAATGTTAAACTGGTGGTACGTAAAAATCCACTGGGCTTTACACAGTTCATACGTTTTATAACAAAACACACGAAATTCATTTTTAATGTTTGCCATCCCGCAGTGTTTAACACATATAAATATATAATGCATCAGCCAAACACAACAAAACTTTATTATGTTTATTATTGTAATGGGGAAACATGTTTCGACTCTTATAGAGTCATCTTCAGGCCCTTCTAAGATACAGATCCTTACTTAGCAATGTTTAAAATGCACAGTGGGATCCCAAACGCTTACATTCTTGATATAACTATGTATAAAATGCATGAGTCATTATGTTCTTATTGTACAATCAGGATACTTACTTCTAAAACCTTAACCGGTACAAATGAAGGAACTTACACGTATGTATTTGAGATGTGTTGTTATAGAACTTTGGATATTGTTATATATGTTGTTGCTAATTACAAAATATGCATATAAGCGTTAAAACATTAGAAACATTAAGAAACTATGCAGTAATGTTGCGCTTGGTAAGTGATATCTTTGCTATGTTGATATTATACTCTTGAGGAACTGTTAGGCTCTTATTTCCAGCGTTGAGTGGCTGGAGATAAGAGCCTGAAAATGACTCTATAAGAGTCGAAACATGTTGTCCTAATACAATAATAAACATAATTAAGTTTTGTTGCGCAACACTGACACATCAATGTATATTTATATACACGAAATCCAGCCCGGATAGCTCAGTCAGTACAGCGATTCGCTGGACGGTGCGGGGATCGAATCCCGGTGGGGGTGAGATTTTCCGAGCCCTTCAGACCAGCCCTGGGGCCCACCCAGGCTATAAAATGGGTACCGCGTCTCCTTCCTGGGGGTAAAGCGGCCGGGGCGTGGAGTTTACCACCCACCACCATCTAGCACCCAGGTCTGAGAGTACAGCTATACCTCTTCTTCCTCTGGGGCCTTTCCTGTCCCGCTCTAGGGTGAACTTTCACAGTCACTTTCCGCTGGTTACACAGTACAGGCGCATCACCTCACAGCCACACCAAACTCGGTCCGGTCCAGCACAGCCCACATTTCGATCTCACACAACGCAAACCTTCCTAGCACTCCCATCGACTGTTGTGTCTTCAAAATGACAATGCCCGCTCACAAATTCTCCAACAATATTTTCTGTAAATTTTCTCACATCCTACATTTCCAGGCACCACACAAACGTCCACAAAACACACACTTCAACAACACCGTCGGTTCATGGTAAGGACGATATACACAGACTGTTTCTTTCCGACGCACCGACCACCGCACGGTAAAGGTTATATCTGCACATAAGCATATGAAGACATCCACTAATAATCTCTCCTTGTCGCAACGACTTCCCTAACCAAACGTTTTTGCGAGAATCGCTGACACGCGGAGTTGTGTCCTGCTTTACATCATTCCTGATTCACGGCATTCCAAGCACAGGGGTGCATAAAGCTGCGATTTGGGTTCTGGAATGTAACCCGGCGACAGACCGCAAGTAACCGCACAGCCAATAAATCCGCTGCAGGAGACTCAAAACCTCATATATGAAGTTTCTCAGTTAAATTACCCGAACAGCTTCTAGAGTGAGAAGGTCGGTTCGCTCGTTACGTCAGAAGAGTGACACATCCACACACGTGATTCCATTACGGTGAGCTCAAAACGATCCGTCATAACTATGATCATAATTTTACACTATAATTTGACTCATCTAAGCATACGTCACGCTCACCAAACCTCTTATCCCTAATAGCTCAACAATTTATAGAATGCTGCGTAAAAACAGCACGGTGTGCGGAATATGACGGACAGTCACATCCACTATGCGTTATGGCCAACCTGGAAAACCACAGTGCACTTGCTTACCCTACAAAGTTCGGCCAAAATCCGTAAAGATTATACTGCATACGTCTAAATCCACGTTCCAAGAAACATTTTGTCAAAAAGCAACTAGACACAACGCCGACCCCCTGCACTGACTGACTATTGCGTTCTTACTGTCATATTCTCAGTTCCGCACTACGTAGTATTACAGTAATGCTCTAAAAAACACACATTACAGCGTGGGACTTGTGAAAATGCAGCAACCATGACAGGAACTCTGGCCTTCTGGGATGAAACAATGTCCTTCGGCAAGTGCCTACCGACGTTTCGAACTACCGGACCACTTGACCCTGAAAGGTTAAGGCACACATTCCTTCGACAGGTCGGTAGACAACAAACGAGAATGTGACATCCAACAAGCCCTGAATCTTCCAAGTTCACCGCAGTGAAGGTCTTAAAATTCTAATATAATAACATCACTGAACATAAGAGTCACTTCAATGTTCACAATTAGGTTTACATTCGGAATTACTTGTCTGCACAGTATCTTACAAACAGCTCTGAACTATCAGCAGTATAGCCAACACAATTTATGAAAATGTTATACAATTCCTTTAAAAAAAAATTCAGAATATATGACAGTCATCTTAAATATAACGTGAAGACTGCAATGTATTTACTGGAAATTCTGTATTTTGGTGCGGGGAAAACTAAAATACATGAAACCTTTACATGTTAATCCTACGCCACAAATCGAGCACAGCGACGCCGAGCGCTTGGCTACCGAAACAGCCGGCTGCAGAGCCAGCTCACAGCGAGCGGCCCGGCCGAATCCCTTCGCGTCAAACCTCGCGTCCAACCCGTCCTCAGCAACATCGAACTGACGGTGCTCCGAACACCTTGAGCGGGGCACTTGTCATCAAAAACGAATCTGATCCCCCACGTCACATCTATTAGAATTATGGCTGCCCAAACCACAAGAAGAAACCAATACATAACCCTACAATCTAGTTAACATTGCACCAACAATTCCTACCTGATTTCAGGTAGAACAGCGACCAAGGATTGTGGCGACGTACGAAACACTACACATCACAGTACAATCACACACACACATACACACACACATGGTGAGACGCTAACATGTTGGTTACTGCATACCTCCTGCACTTTTCACACTATCGTTGTGACACGCACAGGCTCCGTGGGCCTAGTCATCCTAGGGAGCATCCAGCAACGCTATCCACACGGAGTTCCATATAAATTAACTCTTCCCACTGATCAGGCCTTCCGGTCCGTCAGCTGCAGAAACACTCAACGAACTCCTTTGTTCACACGTCGGTGTGCTCTCCGCAGTCACGAAACACACAACACAATGCTACTGGGCGCAGTGTGTTTATCCAGCACCCATCAACACATGCTTCCGACACCTTGCGGTCCTCACAATTCAGTTCCGCTTACTGAAGTGGACATTCCACAACCTCAGTCACGCCAAAGATAAGATAACGTCCCACTCAACAACCACAAAAAGAAACATCACACATAGGAATGTTATGGTATTCCACTGACACAACACTTCTTCCCTCCTCCCTAGCCGTTCTCCAACTGGCACCAAAGCAATATTCAGAGTGGTTTTGCTTCTACTGGAGTACAACGGAAGAGGCGGATCTTCAGCTACGGCCGACAGAGGTCATCAGCGTTTCATTCCGAGTCTGCGTCCTGCCTACGTTGCCAGTTGTACTGCGCATCCGTAGGAGAATGGTGGGGAGCGTACGGTACAAGAGAGCCTGGCAATGAAATGTGTTCGTGTTCAATCCTCTTACATTGCCTGCCGTTCGTCATTACGCGTACGTACGTGGGAATTTGCTCTCCTTTCTCGCATATGAAGTAAATTTCCAATAGTGATCGTATTATCGCCTTGCTGATAAAGACATTAGTAAGGGGCATTCTTCCAGCTCGTGTTTCCAGACTGAAGTACCGAGCGATCGGGAACAGGAATGATGAGTGTGGCTGTATTAAATGATTGTACCCACGTTCCGCTATGTCGACCATCTGGCTTCTCCAGAATCAAAATCCAGCCCTCACCCGCAAGAACCATCACAGCATAGAAACACGTCGCAACCTTGGGGCCTGTGTTCGGCCGGTCCACAAACTGCTGTTAACACTAACGACTGACACCGAGGTATTGTTTAAAATGTTTATACACAGCCCCTGTGTTACGCCTTTTTCCTTTAACGCCCCCTGCCAATTTACAACACTTCTTAATTTGCGCTCTCTCGTTTTCGGTTTAGAGCCCTTAGGCTCGCTGCGTTCTGTTATGGTAACCCCTTATTTATCACGGAAATATTTTCGATTTACGCTTTTTATAACACAAACAACAAGCAAAATGATACAGGCAGTTTAGCGGGTGTGTTGACGGCATTTGTATCATATCTAACACAACGGGATAAAAACGTAAAAAAATAAGCCTTTTTTAAATTACGCGCACTTTTTCAGGGACGCAACTAAGGAGAGTATATGTATAGCTGTACTCTTTCTTTAACCTCGGCGCTAGATGGAGGTGGGTGGTCCACTCCACGCCCCGGCCGCTTTATCCCCGAGGAAGAGGCCTGCTACCCACTGCACGGACCCCAGAGCCGGTCTGTGCGGTTGCGGAAAATCTCGCCCCCCACCGGGATTTAAACCCCAGACCGCAGCGAGTCGCTCTACCGATCGCGCTACCCCGGCCCACTCTACAGAACCCTGCGCCACGCAGTTGGTTCGCTGGAATTTCACAGTCGGCCAAACAGCATTCGGCGATTTGAAAACAGGGTAATCGGTAAACAGTGGTGACACAAAGAGTGGTGAATCACAACACACACAAGAATAACCGGTCAGAAGGAGCGTCATTATCCCCTTGTTCCAAACGACAGTTTCGAGTGGCATTTCCTGTCACATCCAGGTGTACGTACGACATTCCAAGCACCTGGCGACACACACTGGTTATAATAATATCGTCCAGACGGAATTCCAGGAGTTTACTCGCAGATACAGACACGTTATGCCACGCTGATTCATTCTGCAACAGAAATATTCACTGAACTCAATGTCGCTAGGCCTATGAATACCGAAGGTTCATCACCGGCACAAAAAAGCATGCGAATGAATTCTATCTCCAGCCAGTACAGTCCACTTCATATCACCACATATCTGAAACGCTCTCAAATCACTTGATCCGCCACCATTCACAGTCCCACACACCCCACGCCTGTGATAATTCTTTCCCTGTAGTCATAATTTTGCAAATCAATGTGTGGAACTTGTTGGATAAATACTATTATTTTGTAACACTCCGTAATGGACCGGAATCGAAGACTCCAGGGTCACAAGAACAACACATTTATGAATTCAGCTGAAATCAATACGAGCTACAGAAGCGAATCTCCCACATTACGGTATACGAAACGTGATAGCCGGCCTGATACATTGCGTTAGGTTAGGGGACAAGGTTGCCCTGTGGAGTTGGATGGGGCGAAGAATCTACCTCAGGATGCAAATAAAACAGGGGGATAAGAGAATGACAACAGGACACTGCGACACTTCAGGTTCTCACAGCGGTCTTGCTTGCGGTTCAAGTTTCTACGGGATGGACAGTCCGGGGATCGAATCCCAGTGGTGGCAAGATTTTCCGCACCCGTCCAGACCGGTCCTGGGTCCTACCCAGCCTCCTATACAAGGGGTACTGGGTATTTCCCAGGGGGTAAAGGGGTCGAGGCATGGTGTTGACCACCCACCCACATCTAGCGCCTAGGTTAAAGAAAGGGTACAGCTACACCTCTACTCCTCCCCCCCCCCTGGCCTGTTCTGGGGCGAACTGTACAGTATTTCGAAAGATCGCAGTGACTTGTTCAGGGTCAAGCAGTTAGCGTTGGTCCCCTAAACTGGGTGCAGAAAGGGTGCAGCCCTGTAAGTGGGCAGGCAAAAAGATTTCTACGGAGTAGTCAGCGGATGAGAGGCAGTCACGAAGGGCTAACAAACTGTTATCGGAGTCATCAGCTGCTGCAGGCAAGTCCTCGGTCAACGTTTCCGACGACCGACGCTGTTCATCTCTAACGTCGACAAACTTTAAGATGGCGGAATCTTCAACGACCAGACAGGCAGGCATTTTAATTAATTCCTGACGGGGAGGGCGGGGGGGGGCTCCTTTCTGCGCTGTGTTTCTCCAGAACATGATGCCAATGTTAAACAAGGGCATACTGAATTACTTAAACTGTTGTAACTCGAACAGATTAACTCTTTGTGTTGTGATTTTGTGAACGTCTTACCTACGTAACTTCCGCCTGCCTACCAAGCGCTTCTTTATTCTTCAGTACCCAAGTACTATTTAATATCTGTCCCAGTCCCGAGAGTGTGGGCAGGGATATCTCAGTAGGTATGGCGACTCGCTACGAGCTGGACGGTCCGGGTATCGAATTCCGGTGCGGGCGAGATTTTCCGCACCTGTCCAGCCCAGACCGGCTCTGGGGCCCACCCAGCCTCCTATACAACGGGTACCAGGTCTTTCCCGGGGGTAAAGAGGCCGGGGCGTGGAGTTGACCACCCACCCCCATCTAGCGCCGAGGTTAAAGAAAGAGCACAGCTGTACTTCTACTCCCCCTATGGGCCTTAGTGGCATGTTATAGAGTTAACTTCACCTTTACTTCACTTTACTACACCTCACAATTCCGAAGAGTTCTCTCAAATACTTTGCCTGTCCCTGTGGTTAGAGAGAACCTTTGGGTGAGGTTGAAATAACAAAATTGCTAAAAACAAAAGCGATGCCACAAATATGTGTTCGGTCTGAGGGAGGCTGCAGCAGGCAGCTGTGCTAACCATTACATTCCTCAGCCTTTCTGCTAAAAACACGGTGATTCTCTTGCCTTCCCTGGTTGTGCCCTTTGGTCTTTCTGTCGCATACCACAATTCAGCTCTTGCTGAGAGAGGGCTTTTTCATAAAATTTAATACAGCGAACTCTATTCAATTTATTGACCATTTGCAAACCCTACCGACACCGCACACAGCATATTAAGTCAGAAGTGCATAAATTTTTCCAAAAAAAAAAAAAACAGGAGCCACGTCAAAATTCTAAGGGCCAAAAGGGGCATACAAAAAGGGTCCACAAATATTGGGCACCGCCACAGAAAATTCAGTTGCCACGGCAACCTGGGGCCTGGGATTTTTGTACCGCTGCAGGCGAGTCTACATACTGCAAACTGCACTCGATGCAAGGTCTATCCACTAAGGCATGTAAGGCCATATTTAGAATGTCCGTCCCTCCAGACTTCCCAGCCAAATCTGTTAAGTATGGTACTGTCTCGAATCGTGTCTAGGAAATTTGATCCAATCCTGAAGCTCCAATTTTCTGTTGCTTTGTTATCATAAACACTCGGTCCTCGGTCCTGTAGCAAAAACATGGTCCTTCGAATAATGATGTGCATCTAGTTTACACTAAATAAAACCCTAGGTCGCACCTCACAAGGAAATACTATTCTCCAGTACATAGACCGGTTATCAAATGCTGCTTGGGTAAACACTGACGGTACGCTCTCAGACTCACACGAAGCACAAACAGTAACCAGTGACGGTACGCTCTCAGACTCACACGAAGCACAAACAGTAACCAGTGACGGTACGCTCTCAGACTCACACGAAGCACAAACAGTAACCAGTGACGGTACGCTCTCAGACTCACACGAAGCTCTGGAAGAACCTCGGGTACCGACCGACTATTAAGCCTGGTATATCCTTATTCTGCTGTCCGCACACAATGTGAATGATGTGAATGTGTGTTTGTGTGGTGCACTACGGAACACCTCGTCATTTTCATACTGTAAATGGGCATCAAAGAGACAGCAGAATCTTCTGCCTTCCTGGTAGCTATATAAGAACATAATCTACAGACTGAAACATCAATAAATGTAATTTAGCCCATTAAGGTCCTCGCTCTTCTGTGATGTTACGCGGAGTAAGATGGTATTGGCTTACCGACGTTTCGGGACAGCCTACCGAGCCCATCTGTAATGTTAAAGCGTTGTCGGTAACCAACTGACATCCTACTCCGCGCAACGTCCCAGACGAAACCACAGAGCAGCGGCGGCCTGAAATCTCGTACCTTTGCCCGTTGTTTGATATGGGCGTCGAATATTGAGGGACGAGGGCGTTAGAGAATATGGCGCGGTGGGATACATCGGGACCTCACAGACAGCACACAGCAGACGACAGGAAAAAGATGCATAATGAGGAGCTCCAAAGTTTACAGTTTCTACTCCTCACCAAATATTATTGGGTGATCAATACAAGGGGTGAGATTGGTGGGGCATGTGGCACGTGTGGAGGAGAAGAGAAATGACTACAGATATCTGGTGTGGAAACATAAAGGTATGTGACCATTCGGAAAACACAAGTGTAGATAGGAGGATAATATTAAAGAGGATGCGTAAGAAAATTGCTGGCAGGAAACGAACTGGATCGATATAGCTCAGGGTTGGGACATTCCGGCTCCGTAACGTGCGGGACGTTTCGTTACCACCTGCGGAGCGGAACGGATTGCTCCTCAACAAGGAGTCTGCTCCATTAAGTAAGTAAGTCAGTCGGTCAGTCGTACACCCCACTGAGGGTTCTTCCCGTTTATCGGTTTTTACATTAAACACACATCCAAAAAAAGCCAAGTCCATGTGATGTGACGATGTGTTGTGTTGATCAGTTTTTACCGAAAGCAGGTAACACAAAGGCCACTGAACACAGCAGTGTACATACGGAACACAAAGCACTTTGTCACAGTTTCTGTCAGACATCACCTAACATATAAGGTGTATACAAGCAACCGTATTTCCAGCATGAGTGAAAAGACTCTACGACATACTGCAGCTTCCAGAGTGAGCGCCGGTGATAACGAGGCCAGAGGATAAAGATGCTGCATGCATTGCCGAAGAACTTCCCCGAACTTGTGCCAGTGTGTTTACGTAGGCATTCCAACCAAAGATAACAACATATTATTTACGTTAGGTCAGGGGTGCACAAAACCCTGCTCGCCAGGTCACCGTGGTGACAATTTTGTGCAGTAGCGCCTAATGTCTGTGAGCCTTCATGTCACCCTCCTGGCGCCTAGAATTTTCAGGTGTCTCCTAGATTTTTAGAAAAGTTGTGTACCCCTGTGTTAGACCACACAGTCCTACATACAGCCTGCATGCTAATGTGTCCGTGTATACAGAAGCCACTGCCCTCGGTCTGGGACAGCAAATCCCACGAACCATTACTCCCATCTTTCACGATATCTCTCTCCGCTCTCACGGTTGTAAAACACTACATTTTGGGCCAGAATACATGAGAAGGGTCACATGAAATTAACACACTTCAAGCGTCTGAGCGCATAATGACGTCATGTTTTAAATGCGTGGGTCACGACAGTCACTCTCCTTGAACTGCCGGGCCAGTTGGTTACTGAACATAAGTTGTGTCCTCATGTGTCCGGAAAGGCTACGAACACTGCAACACGTATCAGTAATCGCGGTTCTGCTTCCAGAATTCGAACCGTGTGCCTTCAGAATACAATGCCTAGAAACATGACATACACAATTAAAGAATGTTTTCCTCTACATTAAACGCCTCACATAAACTGCTAAGTAAATATAAACGTGATACAACACGAGTAAGCACTGGCATGTGTCTGTGTGCATGGGCCGCGATAGCTCAGTCGGTATAGCGACTCGCTACGGACTGGACGGTCCAGGGATCGAATCCCGGTTGGGGCGAGATTTTCCGCACCCTTCCAGACCGGCCTTGGGGCCCACCCAGCCTCCTACACAAGGGGTACCGGGTCTTTTCCGGGGGTAAACGGCCGGGGCGTGGCGTTGACCACCCACCCTATCTATTACCGAGGTTAAAGAAAGAGTACAGCTACACCTCTACTCCACCTCAGGGCCTTCGTGGCCTTGTCTAGTGAGAACGTTACCTTTACCGTTACACATACACAAAATCATATTCTAAAAGAAGAGTGTGGGGATTGCGATTTACATGCACAGGGCGGTATCAGGCATCTGTCACAATGTATGTAGCTTCTCAGAAAGTTTATATGGCGCCCATACAACCAGATTAGCGGGCACTAAATAAAACTTTAAAAATAAATTACCCCCCATGCTTGAAATCTGTAACAGCCACTGCCGTGTGGCTGTACTTGGGCCTGCTTCTTTGTTGTCGCTGATAAAACAGCTTTCCAGGGCTGCATTTTAAATTTTTAATGGACCCTGGTCACTCGAAGTTTAATTCAGTGTGTGGATTCGATATTCTAACGTGTAATTGGATGTGAACTGCAATCCGTTGGCTTCTGGTGTCGTGGAAGAACCTGTTATTTAGTACAGCTTCGTTCCCTTCGCCTTCCAGGCACACCCACAGCTCAAGAGGCGAAATAAATGAGAGGCAAACGGACAGGTCTTGCAGATGTGATGCACGTGCGAACAGAGACCACGAGCACAGCAAGAACAGCTCAAAAATCACATTTCACATAACTTATTTATTGTAAACTTATGTATTTCCGTCAACACAACAACATTAGAATTAATGTATTATTGCAACATGTTTCGACTCAGGAGAGTCATCTTCAGGCTGATTACTTAAGAACAGTTAGTACATTATACCCTTTGCAGTATCGTACATGTACCTATTGCATTAGGGATCCCATATGCATTACATTGTGTGAGTACATTTCACATATTCGACTCACATAAATGTAGGCATCACGTTCTCCACAGCAATGGACTTCCAGTAACTTTATGCAGTCCAGCAGTTTCTGTATTAGTGTCACATTTTACAGTTTGGCGCCAGGCTGGCTTCGGGAAACATGACGACCTTGCTTTGATGTGTTGTTGCATCCTAGTTAGCATGAGACGCAAAGTAATGACTGTTAGGACAAAGCACAGCGTATGACCATTCACCTCCATCCAATGTCGAGGCCAAAAATGATTACAGCTACACCCCCCTTCTCCAAACGCACATGGATATCTCTGCTCTGCCTGTGGATAGAGACGAATAGGTGTCCCTCCATACAGTTCAACCTGCCACGTCGGACTTCTGCACCACAGTAAAAACATGTCAACATTTATCATCCTTTGACGTCACATCACAACTGCGTCCTGGAATGCTCCTGCTCACAGACTTGGAAAGGGACAAATTGTCAAGTTGAAATTAATAATGTCCCCGCATCTGTCATGGACAGAGCAATAAAATGAAACATTCAATAACACAATAATAAGACGTGATCATGAAGACCTGAAACTAACAGTATCGTTTCGAAAGTAATTAATTCTTTAAAGAATAAAACTGAAATGAATTCTGTTTAAAGCCCCAGTCCGTACCGCGCAGTAAACACTCTCCGTCTCGGTTATAAAAACCAGTCAATTAATGTTGTATAGGGAAATAATCGCTGTTTGTTCTGAGATCCACACAAAATACATAAATACAGCTGTGTTGGGCTGAAAGTAGAATTGCTGAATGTTAAACCTGGCGGTACGTATAGTGACCGGTGGACTTGAAGAGAGTGCAGCATGTCAGAGACTTCTGCTGGAATGCTCGCACTGATACGCGATACAGGACGAAGACACGCCAACACGTCTGAATCCTACCAACGGCCAGCTGCGCCTGTACTGTACATAGGCCACACTAAAAACGGACACAAAAGTCTTGTGTCACGATGGACAGAGGGTTGAATCATACACCTCCCGTGTTCAGGATCATATTTTGGATGCGGTATCAGGGGAAGGGTTGTCTTAATATTGCTAAGAGAGTTTCTTTTGTTGTTGTAGATTCAAAAACCAGCTAAGATTGTAGCTACAGCATGACCGACATAGAGGATGATTGTACAATAGGCCATTTTCTGAGTCGCCTGAATTCAGAATGAATCTGACACACTTGAAATGTATTTAGGAATGATCACCGTCAGCAAATGTACCGCCCCTAAACCAGCCCGGTGACCTTCTTACATTTCCTGACGTAAAAACGCGGAAATTTCATAATTGCACGTAGCTGCCACTTGTGTATTGTCACCACTTACTACACTACAAGCGGTGTGGAAATTTGTATTCGCACTTTATAGATTATGACCAGTTTCCAGGTTCACTTTCAGCACACCTTTGTCCTCCTTAGAAGTGTATGCAGTAGGCAATGGATTAACGTTGAGGTTATATGAATTCTGCAGTGGAAAAAAAGATTGCAGACAAGCAGGACCATCTAACGACACGAAACAGAACCCGCTGTAGGTGCTTTACACAACTAGATTTGGCACAGTATCGATTGTTTAACAGCGCACATAAACAGCTCTTGAACAGTGGCAGAAGGAGCTGAATGTACAACTGCCGAGCACTAAATTGCCTCAAATAGCTGAGCTGTCTTCAGAGATATCTCCGCGTTCAATTCGCTCTGCTCTCAGCAAGATACAGGCCTCACACGGCTACTTGCTCATATGCGTCCATCTGAAACAAAACCGCTGGCCTTAAACGGTAGGAAACGAACCTCAGCAAGCACAGTACCATTTTTTTAGGTTTCTGTGACCGTGCATCGTGAGCAAAGTGTGAAGAGAGAGAAAACCAAAAAGATGCAACAATCAGATGTTTATTATCAACTTCTGTCTCAACATGTTTCGGGCATCTTTATGCCCATCTTCAGGAGAACAAAGACCGCAGCGCCCCACAACCGCTACCAACCACATCCAGCAGAACCAGCGCAGCACACCACATGCAGCAACACACGGTCTTTGTTCTCCTGAAGATGGGCATAAAGATGCCCGAAACATGTTGAGACAGAAGTTGATAATAAACATCTGATTGTTGCATCTTGTTAGTTTTCTCTTTCTTCACACAGTACCATTATTACAGAATATTGTACAAAGAACTTCAAAGCTTCCTGTAACTGAGACAATAGACAAATAACACACTTTTGTAAAATTCTTCTCAAACAAAACCATTTCTCCAGTGATGGTAATTTAAACAACCAAACTGAAGGTCTGAAAATGGAATCTCCCTCTTCCGCATTTTTTTTTGTATTTTTTCGGAAATTTATCTACAGTAACGCGAAGTTAATAGTTCTACACGCAATCTAATGCAACACCAGGTCCTGGGCGACACGTGTGCCGATGTCCCACGTCGTCACCCGTGACAGCACCGACGGTGCAGGTGCAAACAAAAGCTCTGAGTACGGCAACTTCCTGACATCTGCCGACACCAGACCAGTATGTTGCATCCTTTTGTGTGCACCGGCATGAACAAGCACGAGACTGCTAATGTCTCTTCCTGCAACACCAACTGACGTCGTGAAATGAAACATTCGTTTGTTAACAGTTTGTCTCTATTTGTGGGAACTAAAGTAACGTTGTGCTGCCGGTCCCAGTGGCCGCGCAGTCTAAGGCGTGGGTCTCGCCTGCTGAGATTGTGGGTTCGAATCCCACTGGTGGGCATGGATGTCTGTCTGTTGTGAGTGTTGTGTGTTGTCAGGTAG
>Ga0136643_10004239_pt1 | contig 19692 bp, 15 predicted proteins | sample TergutLab28metaG_FD_96883 | JGI IMG/M metagenome (GOLD analysis project Ga0136643, IMG submission 96883) | Labiotermes labralis P1 segment gut microbial communities from Petit-Saut dam, French Guiana - Lab288 P1 (version 3) (version 3) | ecosystem: Host-associated > Arthropoda: Insects >...
ATTCCTGGTACTCTTTTCTGTTAGAGGCTGAGTCAACCCCAGGGCCATAGTGCGGCAGGCAGGATTATGTCTGTGAAAAATTCCAATGACACCATCGGGAATCGAACCCGCGACCTTCCGGGTTGTATCGCAGTGCCTCAACAAACTGCGTCACCGCGTACCCCAATCCTACTACAAGTGATGCCTCTAACTTACTAATAAACTAACTAATTTACTAACTCCATGGAGCAGAGGCGTTTTTGAAATTCTTGTCAAATTCCCCTCATTTTATGAAGCCTGAATTTTCATTACCGAGTTCTCAAGAGGCCGCCGCCTATCCCTATCCTGAACCAGATCAGTACAGTCCGTGCCCTTCCAACGGACGTATTTAAGATCAGTTTTAATATTATCCTCCTATTTATGCCTAGATCTTGAAGTGGTGTCTTTACTCCATGTTTCCTATCCAAAACCCTCTGTGCACATTGTCTTTTCCCCTTATATGCCGCCTGCTGCAGTTGCTATAATCTGCCGAAAAATAAATATAGTTATTGAGCATGTTTCGTTACTTATGTAAAGGTACTCCTACACTGTCTTGCTGCCTACAGTAATGGCGCATAGCGTGTCCTGTAAGGGAACTTTCACAGTTACTAATACCGTGTAACATCTAACGAAGTTCTAGAATCTTGGCGTCTTCAGCAGCACCGCTTGTAGAACCTCAAATCTCGAAACAAAGATGTTTTTATCGTAACTCTACTCTTATGAGAAGGACAGGCGGGCGCAGCCTGGGATTCTGCAAGCCCATATTACGTTTCGTGTTTCTGGAAGTGTTGGTCAGAAAAATACGTGCAGGGTTCAGATGTATAAGTAACCAAGGTACGAGGTGTGTCAGATAAGTAATCTGGTAATATATCGCCTACCCCAGCTTCGCACCTCTCAACTTACTCTGCTGATTGATAACAAGTAAAACGCGCCAGTTTGTCGAGTGGGAATGATATTACCGCCAGTGGATTTCGAGTGCTGATATGATATATGGTAATTGGTCTTAAAACGTTCAGTTCCACTCATTCTTAATACCGGCATTTGAAGGTCAGTGTTAGCTTTACGTCCCGGCCACTTTACACCGGTGCATATTGAATAGCAGTCTAGGTGGGTTTCAGAGCCGGTCTGGGCGCTTTGGAGGAGAAGTAGATCCCTTGTCCCCCTGAGAATCGAACCACGACTCCTCGGAGGTCCGTCACTTGGTCTTGCCTGTCCCCATTTACCGTGCTTTGTGAGTGTATATATATATATATATATATATATATGCAGCATTAGAGAGAATATGTTTTATTTCTAGCACGGCAACCGGGGATCTCAAGGGATGTCTCGGCAGGTGCAAGCTTTCTGTACGATAAAGCTGCCGTGCTCGATGCGGAGATAAAAGAAATCCTCTGTATTAACTGGCGCCTTTGAGAAGTTCGGTTTAAAATTCTGCTCAGAACTGAGTATTTCGTAAGTCATTCGGCACACCGTCGTTGTAACTGGATTGTCGGCGTCGTATAATTGTTTTTGGCTCTTACTAATTCGGTAAGTTGTGGTCCTTGTGCTGTGAGGACAGACGAATTGCGAGACACTCAACACGACAGTAACACTTTGCCTTCCATCAGCGCCTGTATTCAGTTGAGTCTCGGGCATTTGATTCCGGCTGTGTCGTCAGTGAATGCTTATCTAAACCAGATCTGTAACAAGCAACTGGCACAGTGCCTGGGAAAACAATTAACTGTGTAGTCAGTCAGTTTGTCAGTCGGATCCTCTTGACTTCTGCTCGCACAGTTTAACACAGCATTCTGCGGTTTAGCACTTCTCTACTCCATCAAAGCGTTTGTACTAGAAACACAACGCAGAAAGTTTCCTTAAAGTAACGCTGTCGCTGTCTTTAACCCTGTAAAACACTGTTATATGCATCTTGCCACTTATTGTTTGCTCACACAGTGTGTTGTGTGTTTCATATAATTCTGATAATAATTAGATATTATTTACATAAACTTTAACCGGTTTGTCTTTGTAATGGAGACGTAGCATGTTTTTTTTTTTTTGGGGGGGGGCTTCAAGATGAATTTTAAATACGATTGGCATGAATTTAGCTGGTCCCGGTGCCCGGCCGGTCTAAGGCGTGGGTCTGCGGCCGCTGGCTTGCTGGGATTGCGGGTTCGAATCCCACCGATTGTGGTAGTGTTGTGTAGTATCAGGTAGAGGTCTCTTTGACGGGCTGATCACTCGTGCAAAGGAGTCCTACCGAGTGTGGTGTGTCTGATTGTGATCAAAGAACCTGGATAATAAGGAGGCCCTTGCCTACTGGGGGGGGGGGGATCGCGTCATTAAAAATATTGACTTATATTTGAGACTGGGGCGTTTATTTAAGTTCTACGCTGTCAAGACACATCATAGTGTTCGACTAAGTATTAATATTTTCACTATACGGGAATAAACGTTCATCTTCACGCGCCGGCTGCTTTTATCCTGGTAGAAGACCTTCGATGGTCATTGAATCGGAGTCTAGGTTGGCCATAGAACCGGTCTGAATGCTTTGACTAGGAGGGAAATCTCTGTCCTCGGGAATCGAATTGCCTTTGTGCACCTGATGGTGCAGTTGCTCGCCTGACAGAGGAGTGATTGGTATACTAGAGACTTCAGCCTGTGCTAGATAAAAAGTTCACATTGTACTGTTACTTGGTCAGCAGTCCGGTCGAATGAGTGCCAGATAATACAACTCAAACGCCTACTGTGACACAGACACGCAACCTGTCGTAATATGAATTCGGAGAAGTTGCCTACCGTTCGCGGCGTGTCGCTGAGCCTGCGACTTCTTAGCTATCTGTTTCTTGCATTGGAAAATTTTGGCGTTTATCTCAAAAATGATATTATTCTGACTTTCCGAATATACATGCATTGTGATATGCGTTGAATGTGGTCTTTTTTGTTTTTTTGTTTTATCTATTTACTGAGACAGTATTCAACCAAAAATATACCAGTTTGTTTTTACTTTGCTTCGTAACCCTTTTTAAAGCCCGGTGGTTACTATATGTACCGCTAGATATAACACCAAACAAGACAGGAAAGTAGGTATGAAGGTAACATTGCTGCGCGTTCGCGTAACCATTGTTACCGTGCAAAGGCAATATGAATTACATGTTCTGAGTTTGTGTCTGTCACCTTAGTTATTCAGCATGTGATGCGCATTCGCCGTATTATATTATCTGTGGCCTCCCTGGTTCTAACGTATTGTTGTACACTATCGAATAAACAGAACGGTTTTCCAAAATAAAATTTTTTTGAACATAAAATGTATGTTTTAATTTTATCTGCAACTTCTGTCTGAAACATTTCCCATTCTAAGAAGAATTCAGAGATACATCATAAATTGTATATAGGGCTTCATGTAAAGTACCCGTTATTCTTGTCAGATTTCAATGAAACTTGAATTTTTCCGATAAATTTTCGAAGAATACGCAGACATCAAATTTCATGTAGATCCGTCCAGTGGGAGTCGAGTTGTTTCATGCGAACACACAGACAGATATGACGAATCTAATAGTCGCTTTTCGCAATTTTGCGAACGCGCGTAGATATTCTACGTTCTTCCCATACAGTGTATTTGTGTTTTTACGGATCCCAGAACAAAGAGCGATTATTTTCCTATACAACATTAACTGACTGGTTTCAGTAACCGAGACGGAGAGTGTTTACTGCGTGGTACGGACTGCATTTCTGTGTAATGTATTTTAACCCTTTAAAGCCTAGCGGTCACTATATATACCACCAGTTTAACATTCAACAATTCTACGTTCTGTCCACATAGTATATTTATGTATTTTGTGTGTATCTCAAAACAAACAGCGATTATTCCCCATATACATCATTAATTGACTGATTTTTATAACTGAGACGGAGTTTATTTACTGCGCGGTACGAACTGAATGTTTAATCGTAGTTTAGGTTACGTTTAGTCTTTACTAGGCCAGTAGATATTTCTGTAAGTCCTGTGTCGGGCCACAATGAGAGCTGTAATGTGCATTGAAATGACTGTTGACCCCGTGTCATTTCTGTAATGCTGAGCGCCGTGCTATACAGGGGCGCGCAACTCACCTGGCTAGAAACAGGTAGCAGTCTGCTGAACCTATGTGTTATTGATTACTTAGTCTCTCTCCTTCTGTTTAATCTCCGCGAGTATATAGAAAGTTACAGTATGCCCAGCCTCCCGACCGGCTTTAAAACCCACACCAGGACCAAGCTTTAGCCATGTACTTCATTCCTTTTCGCTTCGTAGCGCAAAAAGAAACATTAAATATTTGATACCGTCGAACACAAGTCACAGTATCGTGTATTAAGTTCACCGAGCATCGCGGTAGAGTTGGCAACACATCGGCTTTTTAAGCCGGACGGCCCGAGGTTCATGTCTGAACCTTGTGACTTGAGATTATTTTTATAGTTAGGAAAATTTCGGGATTGTAATCATCATCATCATCATCAAGAGTTTGAAGGACTAGGACTGTGGGATGTTCCGTCCTGAGGACAAAGCATTCACCCTTCGTGAGTAATGATTAACGACGACCTGCATTAATATTACCTGCAGTTTATATTATACAGGATCCGCATTTTATTTGGCAATTGCCACGTGGGAAAGAGAGGGAGTGGCCAGCTGACTGGACAACGTAACTACGATAAAGATCCAACAGGAAGTGGCGATCGATAGTTGTCAGATAAAGTAAGGACAGTATAGCAATATATATGGAAATTGACTGTCTTTCATCCGTTCAGTCTTTTCATACCAGTCGCGTTTAATTTCCTGTTGAGATAGTTTAATTCTGTCCTGATTTTAGAATTAAAATTATCGTCTGTTAATTTTTAGCCGGCGAAGCTTCTCAGGAATTTAATCTGTGCATTTTATATTTTACGTCTGTCTATTCTATATAAAGCCCACTTTGCACTGTTATACATTAAAGTCGGAACGGCCATAATTCTTTGGAATCTCAGTTATGGTGTTCTTAGTGCTTCGGATTTAAGTGACGTTGGGATGGTTCCACACTTTTTTTTGAAATCTGCTAAGTTTGATGTTGGTGTCATATGTACAGCACTGGGAAACTCTGTGCTTTTGAATATGTACCAGAAGTTTTGTAAGTGCTTTACAATACACCAGATTCGACTTCAGTCGCTCCATTCCACAAGAATCGGCCACCTGTCTGCGCTGTATTATAAGCTACTGCCGGATTGATTAGGCAGACCATAAATAATACGTAAGTGGGCGCCCTCACCGGTTACTTTACTGCAGTAAGTTCCTTTATCCTATCAAATCGAGAAGAACGAGATCGGCGAGCATTTAGCACGTATGGGGAGAGGAGAGGTGTATACGGGATTTTGGCGGGGAAACCTGAGGGAAAGAGACTATTTGGAAGACCTAGGCGTAGATGGGAGGATAATATAAAATGTATCTTCAGGAAGTGGGATGTGGGGACATGGAGTGGATTGATCTGGCTCAGGATAGGGATAGATGGCGGGCGCTTGTGAATGCGGTAATGTACCTTCGGGTTCCATAAAACTGGAGGAATTTCTTGACTAACTGACAACCGGTTAGCTTCTCTAAAAGGACTCTGCTCCATGGAGTGAGTAAGGTCCTTTATCCTGCATCGCCGTCTACACGCATTACAATTACCGTACGGAGGGCAGTGTTTGTCTTAATGGTTGCCGGTTTCTCCTTAAGCAATTTCCTTGGCAATAAAATACACTCTATTGTTGTAGAAGCAGATGACATCAGCGTTTTGTTGGGAGTATCGATGTTTTTGTAAAAGAGATTAACCTGTGCCAGGTTCAACGTTCAGCTGGGGCCACTCGTCACACTATAAGCGGTCACTGTAGCTGCCGTCCTGCAAACATTAGGTTTACCGGAGAATTGAGGTTATTATTTGTGCTGTACTTATTCTGTGAAGCAGTTTTCCGGAACGTTCTTATGTTTCACGGTTCACTGCAGATACAGCTGCTCATAACGCTGAAAATTTGATGTAGTATGAAGCAATGAGAGTTGAAATCGTGTTAAGGAATTCGTCATTAAATTGCCTAATGATAAACGTCTAATTATAGAAGGCACGCATACGCAGGTATATCCACAAGCAATACAGTTATTTTATTTGCACTGTAACTTTCCGTGTTCTTGTTTGTTTGTGTTGAATTTGTTTGTTTGTAATAACTTCTAGAATAGGGTTATAAAACTCAATTCGCACTCGCGCCTGACAAATAATTTGGACGACTAAGTCGGGCCGCACATAATTTTAAGCAGTATATATGTTAAGTGTTTTGTTTAAAATTAAGCATACCATTGCGGTAATCGATAATATTAATAACGGAACGAACATATAATAATTAGCCAACTTTAAACCTTATTTAAGTCTCTCTGATGACCTGAGTTATACCGTTCCGTCGATGATGGATAGCAAACCTCTTTGTGGTTTTTTTTTGGTCCATGACAGATAATTGTAGTTCATCAAATTCAATAAAATCTTGGGCACGGTGCCAGGTCACATTCTGTATTATAGTAAAATTGTTAAAGTGAACTGATGGGCCTCATGCGGCTCGCGCCCCGCTTGTTTGATACTCCTGTTCCAGAACATTGAACTGAAAAAACAACATAAAACAAAAATAACAAGTGCAGTAAATGTAAACAAGGCTATAGTTTTGCTTTTTTTTGGCACCCTGTAGATTGAATCAAACGAAGCTAAGTGGGAGTCGCAAGTTATTCCAGACCTGCTAATCATGTAGAAATAGTGAGCTGGCCGGTAAGGAAGCGGACTGTGGCGCTTCGCACTGGTTTGATCTAGCTGGAGATATGGACCACGGGCGGGGGGTATCTGTCGCCTCTGTTGTTAAACTTTCGAAACTTCTGACTGCTTGCGTAAGTGTTGCTCTCCTTAGGGACACCAACCGCCCTGTCGTTGCTGCTTATCGTTAAATAAGAGCAGATTAAATTCGAGCGAGATGCTGGACAGCGAGAGGTGCCGGGCAAAGAGTGGTATTCTGGCTATACTGGCTGGCGGTTGGACGTGCGGCTGACATCTCCACCTCGTAAAAATCCAGTTGTCTCGAAACCCGGCATTGGGTAGGCCATGGCCCAAAGGTCCAAGGGTAGAAGAAGATCAAATTAAACGAATGCTTGCTGCCATTCGGATCGAAGTCTTCCTTTTACCTCCCATCTGTCTAGAAATAAACAAAGATTTAAACTTGCAAAATCGCATTTTTTTTCTGTTATTCTGTATGGGTGTGTAACTTAGTCTCTCATACTAGGAGAAGAACAGAATGGGATTCTTCGAGGACAGGGTGCTCAGGAAAATATTTTGGCTTAGGAAACAGGAAGAAATGGGGTGAAAAATTACATAATTAGGAGTTTTATAATTTTTACTATGTACTATATGTTATTGGGATGACCAAATCAAGGAGAATGAAATAGGCGGGGCATGTGGCACGCATGCGTGAGGAGGAAAGTGCGTACGCAATTTCGGAGGGAAAACCGAAAGGAAATAGACAACTCGAAGACTTAGGAATAAATGCAAGGATATTAAAATGGATTTTAATTCAGTATGATGGCAGGACTATAGTAAAATTTGTCTGGAGGATCTGAGTAAAGCCAGGAAAGACGTTACGATAGGCGGTATCGCGACCGCGAAGTGAAGCCGGGTACTCCAAAATTCGAAGTTGGAGTGCTAACCACCAACCCCACTGCTGTAATTGCAGTTGAATTGCCAGATATGCAGACGAACAGTGAATTTAAAACAAGAAACAGATGGGTTGAGAGAGCGGACAGAGCGCCGGTCCTTTCTTTTGTGTTAATGGAATTACCGCCTAGAAAAGAGGCTGACTTTTGTGGCATAATTCTTTCTGAGGGGACGGAACACTTGTGTAATGACGTACGTAGTTTTATGGTGGGAAGAATAGCTAGTAGTTGTATGTTTATTGGCTCTCCCCTCCATCGATCGGATGCACTTTATGACCATTTTACAGTCTTCTAAGGTCGTAAGGACTGCGCCTCTCTAATAAGGCCAAGGAAGGTCATTTTAGAATTGAAATGAGCCTTCGACATTATCACGTGGCGCTAGAGGGCACAATTGTGTAGAGCTTTTGAACTGTGTAGTTAATGAACAAATTGCCAACCGGAGGTCACATTCACACTGGTATTCTAATGTGGTCATTATCTGGAAGAACTAGTTGTAGCAGATGAGGCTGAGTTACTTGGTACTGCAGCCTATTGTACCGGCTGTAGCAGAGGTGAGGCTGAGTCCTTTGGTACTGCAGCCTATTGTACCGGTTGTAGCAGAGGTGAGGCTGAGTCCTTTGGTACTGCAGCCTATTGTACCGGCTGTAGCAGAGGTGAGGCTGAGTCCTTTGGTACTGCAGCCTGTTGTACCGGCTGTAGCAGAGGTGAGGCTGAGTCCTTTGGTACTGCAGCCTGTTGTACCGGCTGTAGCAGAGGTGAGGCTGAGTCCTTTGGTACTGCAGCCTATTGTACCGGCTGTAGCAGAGGTGAGGCTGAGTCCTTTGGTACTGCAGCCTGTTGTACCAGCTTTAGCAGAGATGAGACTGAGTCCCTTGGTACTGCAGCTTGCTCTACCAGCTGTAGCAGTGAGGTGAAACTCATTCCCATGATACTGCAGCCTGATGTGTCAACCCCTGATGTTAGTGGTGTATGGAGCACATGGGACTGGCAATTTTCATAGAAAACGGGAGTGCTTAGAGAAAGACCTGCTTGAGTGCCACTTTTTCCGTCGGCAATCTCACGCAAAATGTTTCATGATTTGGTTGGGACCTCACCATTCAGATGTTTTGCGACTAATTGCAAAGTCTGATGTAAGGGACAGCTGTAATTTTACTTGTGTTATGTGGCCGTGAAATGTAGCGTTTCTGCAGCAACAACCACAGGGCCGACGACCTATTAATGCTGCTGTAAATGCACATTCCTGTAAATATTTTTATATTCGTCACATTCTTAAATTCTGGCTCTAGAATGTGCACACAATTGACTAGAATTTTAAGCAAGCATTGTAGCAACTGCACCGTAGGATTTCAGTTGTTAAAGAATAATGTCGAACTAACGGGCACATTTGCATCTAACCCTGTATTAGATTAGATGCCATTGAGGGTGATGCAGAAATTAGCATCGAAACACGAATGTCACTGAAGAAGGAATAAATAAGAAGAGGGTTGTTCTTAATTGCAGTATATGGTTATACCAAATCCACAGTGCGCGTGGCGTGGGAAAGTAAATAAATCCGAATGTGTGATAGCATTGAGACTGTTGTGCGGGTGTAGGTATCGACAGGGGCTATTGAGTATATTCGGTCGGCGTGAATGATACTATATAGATACAGATATAGATATACAGGTTGTACAAATTTTCGAAAAATATAGTGCCATCTCAAAATTCTAGGCGCCAGGAGGGCGACATAAATCAAGTTTCATACTAAGGACCGCCAAGTATTAGGCTCCAAGGTACTTACTTGCTCCATGGAGCAGAGTCCTTCTTGAGGACCTAACCAGTTCTCAGTTAGTCAAGAGATTCTCCGCATTTTATGGAACCCGAATGTTCATTATCGTGTTTACACCTGTCCGTATCCTGAGCCTGGTATCTGTAACAGTGGATCGTACCTTGCCCGAGGCAATGTGTCCGTTTCGTAACAAGGCCAGTTTTTATGGGGAGGAGGTGTTAGCACCTCGCCCAACCCCGAATATGGAGGACCACCCCTTTTCGGTTGTCCACGACTGTTTATTCAATATATTCATAGCGACCCTCCACGTCCCTCCATCCGCAACCTGACCACGCTTCATGCCGTGGTGACAGGGACCAACTTATCGTGGATTAGGCGCCGAGGTACAGAATTTAATTTCCTTGCAACCTGGAGCCCAGGGTTTTTCCACCCTACAGTAAACATGGCCGAAACGTCTGTAATACAGCTTACACTCACGTATGCTGCATACGAACTGTAGTCTTCACGTGTCAGTTATTTCTGTGTCTATTGCCTTATTATTATTCTTTCGGCATTACCCGTGTTAATTGCAAAATCTCCGTTCATGATCAGTGGGAAATAGACTGGCATTGCAATTGGAATAGAAGTAGCCAGACGACATGAAGCAGTCTGCCCCATATGTTTGAAGCAGAATTCACGAAAGCCAGTTACCTGCAGGATGCGGGCCATGCTGCTGAACGGTAGTTGCTAATTTCCGCCTGCATGTCATAATATTTGCGCTTGGAGTATATCTCAAGTGGCCATATTGCCTGTGTCAAGCTTACGTAAATTCTATCCCTTTACCAAGGCCAAATTGTTATTAAAACTTCAGAATCTGCTACGCGAGAGCTGGAAGCTCACAAACAAAATAACACCTTCCCGGAAATCCGTTTTCGTTTGTCCACCGTTCTAAGTCGCCTTGCTATTTTCATTACGAATTTAGGGTGCGGGAGAGAGAGACTACAGCTTCTATAACGAGTGATGCATTAAACCTGAAGCTAACCCTTTCGAGACGAGAAGGAGAGAGAAGAAACGAGGGGGCAGGGGTTGTGGGGCCCTCGGTCTATTTTAAAAACTAAAATGGTCTGAACTATGTTTAAAGTTCCAGTCAGTACCGCGCAGTAAACACTCTCCGTCTCTGTTATAAAAGCCAGCCAGTTAATGCTGTATAGGGAAATAATCGCGGTTTGTTCTGAGATCCATACGAAACACATAAATACACTGTGTGGACAGAACGTAGAATTGTTGAATGTCAAACTGGTGGTACATATAGTGACCACTGGGCTTTGAAGGGTTAATATACATTACACGTAAATTCAGGCCGTACCGCGCGGTAAACACTCTCCGTCTCTGTTATAAAAACCAGTCAATTAACGCTGTGTAGGGAAATAATCGCTGTTTGTTCTCAGATCCACACAAAACACACAAATACACTGTGTGGGCAGAACGTAGAATTGTTGAATGTTACACTGGCGGTACATATAGTGACCACTGGGCTTTGAAGTGTTAATATACATTACACGTAAATTCAGGCAGTACCGCGCAGTAAACACTCTACGTTTCTGTTAAAAAAAAACCCCTGTCAGTTAATGCTGTATAGGGAAATAATCGTATGTTCAGAGATCTACACAGAACACACAAATACACTGTGTGGACAGAACGTAGAATTGTTGAATGTCAAACCTGGTGGTACATATGGTGACCACTTGGCTCTAAAGTGTTAATCTAAATACTGTTTGAGAATTTGGTTCCTTCCTCACAGTACCCCTACATTAAAAAGGTAAAACCTGTAAAATTACGTACGTGATTTTGGTCTTCCGCCGCGACGTAAATGAGATCTTCGCTCTTTTAGGATGTGACGAAGCATAGATTGGCTGTTAGTTACCGGCGTTTCAGGACAACCTACCCCATCTTCTAGTGTCAAGCAGTTGGATCTGTTTTAATACTGCTTATGAAAATTATTGCTGTCCATATACGTAGATGAGTCAATAATTATCCGCAATACAGATACAAATTTTATTTCAATAAAAACAGAAAACTTATAATAACATCATTTTTCAACATGGTCCCCTTGCTTTTCAATGCACTTCTTCCATCGTTGCACAAACTTCTTTATGCCCTCAGAAGAAAAAAAAATCGTTTTTGGATAAGCAGCGAGCCACGCAAGCGCCGCTTCCTTCAGTTCTTGGTCCGAGGTGAATCGACGGCCCCTTAATGCCTCCTTGAGTGGACCAAACAGTTGATAGTCTGAAGGGGCGAGATCGGGTCTATACGGAGGGCGAGCCAATACCTCAAACTTGAGTTTATGGAGGGTTTCAACTGTGTAATCAGCAGTATGCGGACGGGCATTGTCATGCAACTACACAGTGCCTTTCGACAGTTGTCCTCGGCAATTGCTTCGAATTTCAGGCTCCAGCCTGTCAATAAGCATCTCACTGTAACGAGTACTGTTTATTTTTGAACCCCCTCTCCTGATAATGTTCCAGTATTATGCCTTGTGAGCCCCAAAAACTGTAAGCGTCAGTTTTCCTGCTGATGGTTGGCTTTTGAACTTTTAACTGATGGGCGATTGTGGATGCGTCCATTCCATAATCTGCCGTTTACACTCCGGCTCATAACGGTGGACCCATGTTTCGTCACCAGTGATGATTCTGTCCAAGAAGGCGTCACCTTCTTTATCATAGCGATCCAAATTTTGTTGGCAGATGTCCAAGCGCGTTGGTTTATGCAGGATTGTGAATTTTTTGGGATCCATCTTGCACAAACGTTATGAAAGCGAAGTCTGTTGTGGATGATTTCACGGGCAGAACCATGACTAATTTGCATACAATTTGCCACTTCATAAATAGTCAGTCGTCTGTCTAACTGAACCATGTCACCTACGCGCTCAATGTTGTCGTCAGTTGTGGCCGTGGACGGGCGTCAGGCTCCTTCTTCATGCGTAACACTTGTATGACCATTTTTGAATTTTTCTGTCCATTCGTAGACACTCCGTTACGGCAAAATACTGTTCCCATTTTGTGCTGAAAGTCTTTGATGGATTTCGGCCCCTGATACGCTACTATTCCTTGATGCAAACGGAAAGCGCAGTGGCCATGGTTAACGTTACGTTTACGACAAACGAACTGACCTAGCAAATTCAAACCTGCGCAGCAGTGATAAGAAGGAAACCACGCCTAGTGATGCGCGCGAAAACGACAGTGCTGCTAACAGAAACACAAATGCAACTGCATTGCGGATAATTATTGACTCACCCTCGTACTTGGCCAGTTTAATCCAGTCTACATGCTTATACCCTCTGTCTTAACAATCAGTTTAATATTATACATTCATTGATCGTGTCTTCAAGCGGTGTACGAGGCCTGTCTGGAAAGTATCCAGCCATTTTTAATATCTCGAGAACTGTTCGCGTGGCCTTGAAGTAACGTGGCATCCAGTCAGGGGAGACCTTATTGCGCATCCGTGAACTGTCACTCTCCCGTGGGGCTAGTCAGTCGGCAGTGAGACGCCGTTGACTGAGCTTGTGTACTGTGTGACTGTCGCATTCGCAATGACCGAGCGAGCAGATCGGAGAATCTGCGTCAATACACCTGCCCATTCTACAGCTCTCGTACAGGCTTTTTGGCAAAACATCGCATTACCCTGGTCTGTCAGCACCCCTACAGCCCAGATTTGGCTCCCTGCGAGTTCTGGTCTTTCCCAAAGCTAAAATCGCCGTTGAAAGTGAGAAGAATTATGAATGCGACTGTCACACAGTACTCAAGCTCAGTTAACCGCGTCTCACTGCCGACTGACTAGCCCCACGGGAGAGTGACAGTTCACGGATGCGCAATAAGGTCTCCTCTGACTGACTACCAAGTTATTTTAAGGCCACATGACCGGTTCTCGAGATATTCAGAATGGCTAGATAGTTTCTGGACGCCCCTCGTATGTACTTCGAATTTCGCCACAGAAATGTTGTTCCCTTTTATTATGTCTGTTCGCATCTGACTTGCACCGTTCATCCATCTTCGTGGCTGTATTACTTTATTACATTCTGTGAAGGGTATAAATGAACATAGTCATTTTGTAGTGGGTCGTTACTCCTGTTGCTTCCTCCCGTCTCCTCCTGCCCGGTCCACATATTCTCATCAACATTCTCTTCTCCAGCGCTGTTCATTTATGCTCGTATATTTCGTTCATAAGCCGAATTTTACAATTCGTACAAACCAACAGAAATCATTAAGTTTTCATATATCAGGCGGCCAATCTCCAGCCTGTCACCGCGCAGGGCCGCGTTATATTCCAAGCCATTCCGCGTGGGATTTGTGGTGGGCAAAGTAAAAGTGAGACAGATTTTGCCCTTAGTACTTCGGCTTCTTCTTATCACTATCATTCCACCATTGCTACTTACTTATTTTTCTGTCTCATACGTTACGTAATATTCAACATTTGACTAAGTAACTGAGTAAGTAACTCCATGGAGCAGAGTCCTTTCTGAGACCGATAGCAGGTTTTCAGCTAGTCAAGAAATTCCCCGAATTTTATGGAACACGACAATTCATGACCGCATTCGCAAGCGCCCACTACCTGTTCCTATCCTGAACCAGAGCAGTCCAGTCCATGCTTCCCCAACCCACTTCTTGAAGATCCATATTAATATTCTCCCATCTACGGCTAGGTCTTCCAAGTTTTCTCGTACGCTCGCGTCTTCTCATGAAAACCCTGTTTACACCGCTCCATTCCAACTTACGTCCACTAGCAGCTGACGGTGTCGTTAAATAAGACGCTTAAAACTAACGTTTGTGGGGAGATTGTAGTTTCATGTATGTTTATGTATATTGACCTTACTTGTTACACGGCCGATTGGAAGAACGTTGAAAAGCATTCCACTAGATCATTGTACCTTTTAGATGAAATTTGTCCTGAGTATTGTTATTGTGGTGCGGGCCGGGATAGCTTAGTCGGTATAGCGACTCGCTACAGGCTGGACGGTCCGGTGATCGAATGCCGGTGGGGGACGCGATTTTCCGCACCCGTCCAGACCGGCCCTGGGGCCCACCCAGCCTCCTATACAGTGGGTACCGCGTCTGTTTCCTGGTGGTAAAGCGGCCTGGGCGTGACGTTGACCACCCACCACCATCTAGCGCCGAGGTTAAAGAAAGAGTAGCGCTATACTTCTACTTACCCTCTGGGCCTTCGTGGCCTGTTCTAGGGCGAGCTTTAGTTTTATCTTTTCTGTTATTGTGCAATATTTTCGGAGAACTTTTTCGAAATGTGTGTCAGGGTGGACAGAACCAGTCTGCACAAATTTGAAACGGTGCTTCGCGAACACAGAGCTAGTGATTTATGAATTTGGATCGATCAGTTCTCAATTTCCGTTTTATTTACAGGACACTCGCTTTTTTTTCTCGCTGGAAGAAATATTAGCAGTTTTCTCTCTTTTTTTGTGAGAGCTTCAGTGATGTGGACTTTAAAATGCACTCAAATTTCCACTCGCAATGTGAAAATTAAGTGGAAGTAGTTTTAATTAGCATTAGACATATCGGAAGCGAAATCTGCTCGATGCTGCCTGTGCTTGCTAATGGGCAAATCCGTCAATAAAAGCAGCAACTTACTTGAAGCCGCGTGTGCTGGCAGTGAACGTAATGTGACGTATTTATAGACCTGACAAATAATCCTGACTGTACTATTAGGCGATGTTTATTTATGAATGACAATCCACGTTTTTGCTTTTGTTATCTCACACAAATGAACAAGGTCCCACACTTATTTTAAATATAATTACTAATTTTGTCCGAATCTCACAAAAATCATAATTAATTACGTTATTGGTTTTGGTGGGGAAACCCTGAGGGAAAGAAACCACGTGATATACCTGCGAGTAGGCGTATATGGGAGGATAATATTAAAATGGATTTTTTGAAGAAACAGAATGGGGACGTGGACTGGATTCATCTGACTCAGGATGGGGACAAACGGCGGGCTGTTGTGAAGACGGTAATGAACCTTCATGTTCCATAAAATGTAGGAAATTTCTGACTAAATGAGAAACTGTTGGCTTTTCAAGGACTCTGCTGTGTGGAGCTATTTGGTTAATTACGTAGTTGGTTAGCTTATTGCTTTATATTTTGGGTATAGATTATTTTTTGTAAACTACACCGTTTCGGAGGCTGGTTACGTTTCCTTCATCAGGTTACAGGTTAAAATAAAGCGTACAACTCCGACGGCCCCCTGATATATGTTTGTTCTCATTCCCTGGAAAACAGTGCGTTGTAAAGAAACTTGGGAAGTTTCCAAAACATCAGTCATAAGCATTCCTATAAGTTGCACCATTCTCAGAAATCTTTAACGAGTTGTTCTTAACCTGGGGTCCAAGTGCCCCCCCCCCCTAGATTTAAGGGGGCCTGCAAACTTGGATGGGGGAAAATAAAATTACAACTTTATTTTCCCTAACATGTAACTGAAAAGTAGCTTTTCATTCAATAACGAATGTAGACAACAAAGTGATTTATGGATTCTGGATTTCAAAAAATGTTTGTTAACTTCAGTACATCTCACTATCTCTATTTCACGCATTTAAATATATATATATATATATATATATATATATATAGGAGGGTTCCTAAGGTTTCGCTTGACTCTCAACGGGATCCATGGCACAAAAAAAGGTGAAGATCCCCTTCTTTAATCCTATCTTTAATTATGTATGCACGACTCAAAATATTTTTATGAATGTTGGTAAAGTTGGCAAGAATACATACATTGAGAGAGACGCAATATCCTTGTGTGTGTGTGTGTGTGTGTGTGTGTGTGTGTGTGGCCAGGGGTCGGTAGTGTGAATTTATAAATCAGGTCATTTACTGATTTGTTACACGAAATGACAGCGTTATTTCTCGCTGAGAGATTGAAAAAAGTCTGGAAACGTTACTTGTCATGACGATTTTTCTGAATGATTGATTCCTGATGACGGAAACAAGAAACTTCTCCGAAACATTTGGAGTGCGAATCCGAATTGGCGTAGCTGGTCCCGTGACAGTATTTTGTCACAAGTTACAAAGTGAATGCGTAAAGAAACTATTGTTTTGTGCCCGCACTTGTTTTCCCTCTGCAGCAAAAAAAAAACACCTGTTCTTAGTTGTTTCAAAACATTTACGTCTTGGCCGAAATTTTGTTTTGGACTTCGGAGTTGTGTTTTATTTTCCACTACAACTTGGCTGCAAAAGTTTGTGCTCCGATAAGTCTCTTGATACTTGATGCTGAAAAACGTAAAGACCATGTTAAGTGTCTGTTTCGCCACCCACCATTTAGATTAGCTCAGAGATGCTCGTAGAGTTGTCCGTTATTGTCCGATTTCAACCAAATTTGGAATATTTGTATAAATTTTAGTAAGACCTCCAAGTATTAATTTGTATTGAAATCCGAGTTGTTAAGTACGGACAGACGGACGCGGCGAGGTTTGTTGGTGCATTTTTGTGACTTTTCGTTGCGAAGGCGTTAGAAAAATAGTCGCATTCCGTCTGGCGTGCTTGGATCAGTTTCCTGTTAGCTTCATTGACTAGCTAATGTCAGAGTTGGTGAAGTTTGTTGGTTGGATTTGAGCCAATCAGACCTCATAATGAGCTAGGTGGACGCTTTACTATAAATATAGCGACACATGTCAGCAGCACTTGTACGTGATAGACTGCGGCCCTCTTTATAAATAAACACAAAAGCATCGCCCCGTTCTTATAAGGTTCACGAAGCACGCAGTTCCCCCCATGCAACTATGTCCATTCGGTAAAGTTCTGTGAATCATAGCCGTTACACAGTATGAGGTCATCATCACCAGCAACAGGGTTGGTACGTCTTTACTGATGTTAGTCTCGCCATCTTTTGCTTGGACTACCTACGTGTTATCTGTCACTTGGAATGTAATTATGCACTAACTTTGGAATGCGTGTGTCGTTCATTCTTAACTGTTTTGACCACTTGCATGTGTAATCAATAACATTTCCAAGAACTAAATCGATATTTGTCCAAATACAAGCAAATTCTGTTTAATATATACATGTTTCGACATATCTCGGGTTATCATCAGGTTCACAATTGGTCTTTAAAACGTATTGTGGAAGAAATATGCACTATGTAATTCTACAGAAACCCAGTTAAAATTATTAAGAATTATTAAAATTTGTTAAGGTCGTGAGGTGGAGCAATGTGGGTAGAGGTTCTATCGCAACGGTTACAAATATTATTTTTGTATTTTACTGCCTTTATCATACCGTTATTTCCATTTAAATTATATATATATATATACATTGTTCTCGTAGTTATTAATTTGTTTTGTCGTAAACATTCTGCAGATGGCCTCAAAAATTTCATCTCTGATGTCTCAATTCTTCTTTCATGCTCTTGTATTCAAATCAAATTCTCTCGCCCATATAGAAGCTTTGGTATGCCACTATCTTACATAATTTCAACAATACGAAGTGTGGCTATTAAAAACAACGAGACTTGTGTCCGTAAAGTACTTTATTTAAAAACATTACTGCATTTGCGAGTTATCCCCTTCACTGCAATTTCAGTCGCTAGCTACACACCGCTCCATACCAGCCTTCCAGTACTGGAAGTGTGACCTGAAGTCATTTTGTGAGAGTTCTTAAGCAACTCTGCCGCCTTCTCCAAACATCTCACCTAACAAATAGAAAGTTTTGTTGGCATATTTATTATTTGCCAAATTTTTGTTTTGTCAAGCACGACTGTGACAAGTACAAGCACTGTTTATTAAACTACATCACTCGGCATTGTGGTTGCTTTAACTTGTTGCTGTGTTTTTTGACTTCTTAATGTGGTTATGTACATTTATTCTTATTGGTTTGTCTGTACTAGTGTAAGGATTACTACCACCGAATGACAACTCAATTGCAGTAGTAGTAGTAGTAGTAGTAGTGGTGGTGGTGGTGGTGGCGGTAGGAGTAGTATTGGTGGTATTGGTAGTAGTGGTAATAGTGGTAGTAATGGTAGTAGTAGTGGTGGTGGTAGTAGTAGTATTAGTAGTGGTAGTAGTAGTAGTAGTAGTAGTATTGGTGGTGGTGGTAGTAGTAGTAGCAGTAGTAGTTGTAGTAGTAGTAGTAGTAGTGGTAAATAACTACGTGAACGTAACGGAGCGTGGTTTTGCACGCGACTGGTGGAAGATCCAGCCCGCAAAAAGTATAGTTTTACTTTGGGAATCAACAAATTCATTAATAATACTGTGCAATCTCGTTATTTAATAGCCACTTCTGTGATATATTAGTTCCCTTACATCGTGTCAAATGAGCTCCACCCCCTTATCGCACAGAAAGCCTGCATCCGCTGGGACGTTACGTGGCAGCTACCGTGTTCAGGAAGATGATGAAAGGTACGCCCTGTACGTGTTTGTGTGTACATTATGGTCTTCTGTGTTGTGACAACATGTGGGGTTATGTGTGCAGGTCAGTGTAAAGTTTGAACAACATTCTTCAACCTCGTGAAGATGGCGGCAGCTTTTTTAGGTACCTTCGAAACGTCGAGTGGCGTATTGGCGTTACCTAATTCAGGGGGTACAAACGTGAAGCTTTAGTGAATATATGTTGATTTAAGTTTTCGCTTCTCGTGCTTGGCGCCCTGTGCTTTGCCTTCGGTTATGGGAAATTAACTGCGTGCTTTCCGCCCGTTTATGAACAGACGTCACAATTGCATAATCGTTTGGGTCTATATTGTGGTTAAAAATTCAAACTTTGTCAGGAATTATAAAAATACTGCCAACATTAACTCGTGCATCGGTTAAGGAGGTGCGCTGTAGAAAAATACAGTGCATATCTTTTATCGTTGTCCTGAGTACCGCAGCAGCTACGGGATGTCCTTGCGGATGAAGGACGTGCTTGTGGATAATGCAGCAGTGCTCGCTTGCGACGATAAAAGATACACCCTGTTTAACCGCGTAATTATGTCTTGTGCTGCAGAGGATATGTCTAAAAGATTGGGGTTAATATCCACATAAATGTCTTTTTCATTGGCCATATAGTAGTATATTGCATGTTATATAGTATATTAGGTACTTAATGCGAACTGCCTCACGAGCCGGAAACACGCACTAATTTTGTGCAACTAATGTCATCAGAAGTACTAAAGTGTCATGTCAACAGACACAAAGTTGTCTGTAAAATTTTGATGAAAGGCGCGTAACTATTTTATAGGTTGGTGGTGG
>Ga0136643_10004241_pt1 | contig 19685 bp, 12 predicted proteins | sample TergutLab28metaG_FD_96883 | JGI IMG/M metagenome (GOLD analysis project Ga0136643, IMG submission 96883) | Labiotermes labralis P1 segment gut microbial communities from Petit-Saut dam, French Guiana - Lab288 P1 (version 3) (version 3) | ecosystem: Host-associated > Arthropoda: Insects >...
ATGACTGCACTGTTTTGTATTTCTCAGAAAAAGGTGATTAAGGGACAATTTTGAAATTACCACGCATGTACATACATACATAATACATACATACATAAATACAAAATAAATAAATATATACATACACACATACACACACACATACACACATACATACATATATACATACATACATACACACATACATAAATACAAAATAAATACATACACACACACACATACACACACACATACATACATACATAGAGGTAGAAAACAATACCTACATAGAAATGGATAAAATTGCAAACTGGGCAAGGGACAATAAGATAAATTTTAAAGAAGAAAAATCAAAAGTAATGTTACTGACGAGACGGAAAAGAAAAGAACAAAAAAAAAAAGGTGGCAGTGTATTTGAATAATAAGACTATTCCTCAAGTACAGAAGCTGAAATATTTGGGAATAATAATTGACTCCAAACTAACATTTCGGGGCGACATAAACTACATAGCAGAGAAATGCACGAAATTAATATTTGTACTAGCAAAATCAGCAAAGATTAACTGGAGACTGGGCCATAAAGCATTAAAGACAATACGCGTATGAGAAATCTTGCCCCTCCTTCTATACGGTGCACCAGTATGGATCAGGGCACTGGAAAAAGGAAAATACAAAAATAAGATAACAAGAGTACAAAGGTTGATAAATATCAAAATGGCAAAGGCATATCGTACAGTACCGAGCGAAGCCCTCTGCGTAGTAACAGGGATGACACCTAAACACATTAAAATAGAGGCATCAGCCAAACTATACCAACATACCAGGGGCCACATAAAAGATAAAGAGCAGTTTGATAACAATAAAGAAGCAAGGCTTTGGCAGCACCCCGCAGAAGCCATAATAAGAATATCTGAAGGGAACGAGGAAGATAGCCCACTACAGATTTAAACCGATGGCAGCAAAACGGAAAAAGGAGTGGCATAGCCATATACAGGTCGGGCCAAAATATCAAAACCCTCCAATGTAAACTAAGCAAGAAATGCACAAACAATCAAGCAGAACAATTCGCGTTACTGAAGGCGCTAGAGTGTATAGACAACACACAAATGACGGATAAAAAGGCTACAATATACACGGATAGTCAGACAACCCTGGACATGCTATAAAACAGCGAAATACATAAAAACATAATAGAAGACATCAGACGGCAATGGTACGCGATGAAGGAAGCGGGATGGCAGATTGCATTCCATTGGGTGAAGGAGCACGCGGGTACAAGAGGCAATAAACTAGCAGACACACTTACAAAGGAGGCGGCGACGAACGGAACGATCACCGAAGTTTACACAAGAATCCCCAAAGCGTGGTGTTAAGACAGCTGGAAGAAGAAAATGTGCGGAAGTGACAGAGAAGCTGGACACAAACAACTAAGGGAAGTACGACGATAGAATACTTCCCAGACATAGCAGGAAGATTAAAGATGAAGCCAAACCACACAGGGAACTTAACAACCATACTAACGGGACACGGGAACATCAAAGCATACCTCAATCGACTCCAAATCAGCGACGACGCAACGTGCCCGTGTGGAAAAGGGGACCATACAACAGATCACATAATTTATGACTGCGGTAGACTGACCGAAGAAAGGGACAAGCTGAGGGCGGCGGTAACCAAGACGAATGCATGGCCAACTGGCAAATGGAAACTAATAAAAAGACACTATAATGAGTTTTCAAAATTTATCAACTCAATATCTTTTGAGGAGTTAAACCCTGGGTGAAGCTAATTTCAATAATAGCGATAACAATTATAATAAACAAAAGTACTAAGCTTGTAGTATTACCATTGTAATGTAGGTAATGGAGCAATCAATAAACCATATTAAAAAAATACATACATAGATACATACATACATACATAAAACTTACATACATACATACATACACACGGACACACACATTCACTTGTCACTTTATTGTAGTAGTTGCCGTTCAACAAATGTCCTTTAAGTAGCTCAGATTATATGGCGTCGAATTATGGGAAGAGTAGTGAATGAACACTTGGTACGGATGTGGAAGGAAGTGGCTGTGGCCTATTTTGAGATAATCCGAAAATTTGCTTTGAGAGTTACAAAAACCACGAAAACTCTCAGAATCGTTGGTCTATGCGCCGAGATTTGAACCTGGGACCACCAAAACACGATATAACTTTTGGCCTTTCGCCAGCTTTAAGAAACAGGCTTCAAGGTGCAGTCTATGAAGCACACCTATATTCGGAACACGCTTTCTATTATCGTCATGTCAAAGCTCGTTTAACATGAAATAAAGTTTTCGATTATAAAAATATTTTCAATGCTTTTGAGTTATGGATGATATTTAGTTCAATAATCTATGAAGTCAATGGTGTAGAATAACTTTGTAACTGCAGCTCAGTTCTGACGTTAAGCTTATTTCTTGGACACATGCAACTAGCTTCGTCATGAACACTGCAGCAAGAATATAAACGAAACAAGAAACCTTTGATTCCAAAGGGATAATCCATAGCAGTTGGTGTCAGAAGTAGGAACTGTTAGCAGCGACAATTGAACGCTTGGGTCCTGGTTATACTTTGTCGAACGGTCCACGACATTACGTCGGCTCACACAGCGACGAACGTAGAGCGGGTTTACATGGGGCTGAAGTGCTCAAACCCCCGCCCCCCCCCCCCCTATTCCACTGAATTGGTACCAGTTTTATCTTTCCCGTTTCCCAAATTAAGGTTCAAATTGAAAGATCGGCGACGTGACATGTTCGCTTTTATTCGAAAGGGCCTGACGCAGAATTGAATAGTGTCAACAGACGATGAGTTTGCCAAATGTTTCCGAAGCCTATATCATAGCTGTAGAAAGTATACTTGGTCCCGCGGTGACTGCATTAAAGGAAGTATTCAATAACGATTTGTCTCACGTACTGACGTTTTTGTTATATTAGAGTCTAATTGTTTTCTTACCGCACTACTTCTTACCCGTTCGTCCTTCTGTCGGCATGACTCACGTCTTTTGCATATCGCTGGCCACCCATTGTTTCTGATGGGATAAAAAGACATGGAAACCACGGTGCCCCATGCTTCCAACCGGTTAATGTGCTACGTCTGAGAGGTTATGTAGTGTCACGATCTCTAAGTAATCCTCTGAATCCTTGCAGACTTTTATCTATTCAATTTTTCCTTTCTTTAATAGCTTGTAATCACGTACGTTTGTACGAATGTATGTGAATAAGGAGGTCTCAGCTACAAAAACACGGATATCCCTTGACACAGAATTAAACTACTCTTTTGTAAAAGTGTACAGCCTGGAGAAGGCCGCGTGTCGGTTGACACATATAGCTGTTTAATGTGAATACATACGTAACTAGCCATAATTAGAATTATGCAGAAGTTGATATTAATTATTTTAAACCGTTAAACCCAATAGTTAGAATAGTGCGCAGTACGTCGCCAACCCTTGCTCCACAGTGAGGTGTGGAACACATTTCTTACCTTACAAACGACTAGAAGTGTTGGGTCCCTTCAGACCGTTTACTTGTCAAAATACGCGGCTGGGACACTTATTTACAACAGCTGATGTGTTCTTCTGTACACGAATGTGCTAGCTTATTGCTCCACGCGCACCAGTCCTACTCGCACTACAAAAAACACGTGGTTCACTTTATACTCTCAATTCACCTTCCGCATGCATTCCACAGATGCATGTTCCACAGATTATGACATGCATATTGCATTCAAAGCGAAACGTCGTTGGCAGTGATGACAGCTACAGTAAGGCTACCACCTGCCATTCATGTCACGCCGAATTGTATAGTTTTGTTGAGTTATACTCATGAAAACAAAATCCGACATTTTCAATTAAAAAACAGTGTAAGCCATAAAACCTTAAAAGAAGTACTGGATGAAGTTAAAAAAACCACAGGGCCACTGAGACCGGATTCAAGCGCCAGAGAAAAACAATGTTTTCGGCCCCCCCAGCAAGAGCGGACAAACTAAAAATATTTGCACTAAATAGGAAAGACTGACTCATTTGCAGAGTGACATAGGCTTGGTTTGAAAGGGTTAATTTGTGCTATTGACATGTAATGGTCATACAGAGAAAGACGAAAACGTAGGCAATATAGTCGGGCTCCGAGCCCCCTTCCGGACTGCCGGGCCCCAGGTAATTTTTTACAGCCCCCCTCTCTCCTCGTCTCGTCGGCACTAGACAGTCGACCTCCCGTCGTGTTTTGTGAATTCGTATAACACAGAATGATTCACTCAACACGGCTACCTTTTTAGGCGCGTTCGCAGAATTGCGAAAGCGACTATTAGTATTGTCATGTTCGTCTGCATGGAATAACTCGGCCCCCACAGGACGAAGTTTCACGAAATCTGATAGTTAAGTATTTTTCGAAAATCTCTCGAGAATTCAAGTATCATGAAAATCGAACAAAAATAACGGGTATTTTACATGAAGACCAGTAACGTTTTTGAGAATATCTCGATCATTTCGTCTTAGACCGAGAAATATTCCGACAAAAGTTGTAGATAAAATCACACATATTTTATGTTCAATGACGCTTTTTTTTTTTAATGGTGCCGTATCTGAGGCAATGAGAAAAATATTATAGGGCCGGGCAGGCCACAGATGACAATATGGCGCATGCGCATTGCATGCTGGATACCTAAGACTACAAACGTACTCTCGGAATATGTAAAACGTATGGGTTTCCCACTGCAAAAATAGTTGCACGAACGCACCGCAGTGTTACGTTTATACGCACAGTACCTGTTTTGTTATGTTTTTATAATAGAAAGGTATTTGTATTGTTGACTGCATTGTTCTTGTTTATATTACAATATCATGATACGTACAAGAGAGTTTCCTTTTACTCCGAAAACATAATGTAGACATGTTTGTTACCCACAAAAGGTTCCCCGACTAATTTTGTGGATATGTTAATTATCAAAAGCCACAGCAGACTTCACTGGTCCTGTTACAATATTACTGAAGAAATGAATTTATCAAATTCTCTGAAAAACTGGAGAGGAGTAATAAAGACGGATATCCAGCTACATTGTAGCATATTCATATCATGTTACAATTAATACGTTACACACAAATTAATGCTAATAATATAAAAAGTAAAGTTCACCCTAGACGAGTTAGGGAGTAGCTGTGTAACTCTACTCTTTCTTTTACCTAGGCGCTCCATGGGGGTGAGTGGTTAACGCCAGGCCCCGGCAGCTTAACTGCCGGAAATGACCCGTACGCATCGCATAGGATACTGGGTGAGACTCAGGACCGGTCTGGACAGGTGCGAAAAATCTCGCCTCCACCGGGATTTGATCCCCGGACCGTCCAGCCCGCAGCGAGTCTCTACACCGAGCTAATAATAATGTGGTCAAATTGTATACTTGTGTACAAATGTTTCTTCTGCCATTGATGAACAGGCTATAAGCCTGTTCAGGCTCTAGGAATTTATGATTTTTCAGTCTCAGTCTATTGGAATGTGAAGGTGTGGTAGATGGATAGGCCTACTAACAATTCATAGACAGCTGCCGCCTCCAATTCAGGACAGAATTGGTGGCACATCTCTACCACACTACGGTGTGTCACGTCCAAGAAGTATGCAAGAAAGAGCAGAATATTAAACTTCTACATTTTCTTTATTTTAATTAGTCAGTTGGCACCTGAATTTGGATTCTCCTAAAGTTTGATAAATGTAAGACCCTTGTAGTCTGTTTTTATGTGCGTTTATAATCATTAGGAGGGACTGAAAAAAAGTCATGTGATACAGAATTCTTCCTTCACATAGTCAAGCTACTTGGGCTTCTGCTATTGAATGGAAAGTCATGACCCCATATTATTCCAGTGATTTCTCCCTCACACTCCTTATTACATTCCTCTGAGAAGCAAATAATTTCTGAAAGACAATGCACCAGTATGTACATAGCTACAGCCAGGACGCCACAAACTGGTATTTCCACCCTCATTTTGCAATCTGTAAACATACTGTTAAAACAATTCTTCAGCCCCTCAACAAAACCTTGCACTCCTACTGATGTCCTCATGTGTTTCAAAACCCCACAGTTTTCCCCTATCCATAAGGTAATAAATTTATTTAATATACCAATTGCATAATTAATAGTACAATAGCAGACTAAAGATGTTAGCTGAGGAGAGTGATAACAGAGGGCGGCCTGGTAACTGTGGCTATTAAGAGTTATGTATCTATGTATTTATCTTGTGGGTTATGATATTTTGTAGTCCTGAAGGTGGTTGACAAAAATGTTTTACTGTATGGAGACAACAGATGCTATGAAATGTTGGTAATCACCACCAGACTGCAAGATGTCACAATCCAAAGGACCACAATCTACATCTTCACTAGTAAGACACTCTATGCTCTACTGTCATATACTGAAAAGTTACATATTTCTGGTTTCTGCTAAGTTGCAATTTTACACCTTTAACAGTCACCGTGTAAGAGGCGTGCCTTCAACAGAATTTATATAAATAATATACTGAGAGTGGTTTTTATGGTGTAAAGTAAAATCCATCTGATGGACATAGTGATAGAATTCTTTGGCTGCTGTGACATAAACTCATCACTTTCAATGACAAAAGTCAACTTCAACTTCTGAGTTATTTCTGACATGAGTATACTGTGTGACAGAATATTGCTGTGCCTCTGCTGTGGCTTCTGGAGACACTGAGAGAGAATTAAGGGTGAAGGCGATAAAGACTAAGTGGATACTAAGATGTCAGTATTGTAGGTTTCTAACACTATATACTGCCAGGAGCCTACCTCATGGACACAAATAGACTGCAGGCAGAAAATGGGATTAGCACAACTACTGGTTTGAGTACAGGCAATTAAGTATCAGCATGCTGATTATCAACATTAAAATTTTAAAGACATTATTTTTCACAAGAATTTTCAGAGTTGTACATCTGACTGAATCATTATACATTTTGTGAAGACAAAGCTGTTCTAAATGGAAGGTAATTTAGGGGTATTTTCTTGCTTTCAGTGTCTAGATACTGTCATTTAAATATATCCTTGCTTCTTGATTGTCAAGAACTACCCCAGTCAATAACTATGCTATACATCAACATAATTTAACACTTCAATATGTATCACAGTTCTAAATCAAATAACTGTCACAATAAAGCTGTTGTTTTGTGTTACTTTATTATCTTCACAGGTTTTCCTGGTACTCAAAGGATAAATGTGTTAAAGAAAGATCAGCTGTTCACTCACTCTTTAGTCAGCAGGCAGTAAGATGCTCTAAAATACTAGATGTTTCTAACTGATGCACATAGCATCACATCTCAGAGGATTAAAACCTACATTTCCTTTGCTGTGGCAACATCAAATACTGGGTAAACTCCAGTGTTTGCACAGTGACAGCTACATTGACCACTTACTGTGTTGTAACTGGTCTCAAAGGAAGGCTAAACCAGATACAGATGTATGGCACCCTGTGACAGAGATCAGCAGGGCTGGCCTGACACATGTGGGTGCTCTGTGCAAGCTAAAAATTTGGTGCCACTTCAAACTGACATTCCTTTTACTTTTTGATTTAGGACAGAACTGGCAAACCTGCTTGAGAATGTGTGCCCAAGTTGCAGATAATGTTGCAGTAAAATTCTTTCATGTGTGGAAACATGAATTTACTGGCACCAATTTTCCAGTTACCCCAATGACATCTTAGCACCATATATTTTCACATCTCAGACAGCTGAACAGCTGACCTGCTCCTTAATCTGGTCTTGGGAATCAGTGTAGAAGTGGAGAAAACTTGGCAAAATTTCCAGTTAACTTTGTGTGTATTTTATATACAATATAGGTGATGATAAAATTTAGGTAGGAGCACTGTAAGGATTATGTACTATGATGCATATTTTAACCCATTCCCTTACTAGTCTGTGTATGAAACAATGCAATAAAATTACTGTGTTAGTTTAATAATCTTCTTGTAATACCCTGACATCCTTTGGTGATATTTGGTACTGTTTCAATCACAGAGATAGTCTTTAAATAATACAGTAATGGTTACTTATCAAAGAATGCAAACAATGCAAATAGGTTAGTAAAGATGTCAGGGACTGACTTCCCCATTTGCTCAGTCTGCCAAATAATGGAATGATGCTTCTCCACAGGACACTGCTGGACAGGAAAGGTACCGCACCATCACAACAGCGTACTATCGTGGCGCCATGGGCTTCATACTTATGTATGACATTACCAATGAAGAATCTTTCAACAGTGTACAAGATTGGTGGGTATCAGTATGACCTCACTGAGAAAGGAAACTTGCATGTCTTTCATTCTCTTTTGTCCACATGTAACTTTTCCATTTGTCCTGGTTTGAAAAATTTTTATATAATTATAAAGCTCATAACAATAAAAGAAATAACACAAAACATACTCAGTCTAAAATGACTTTTTGTCTTATTTTAATATTAAGAAGTTCTCCTTCCTTCTTCATCTTTTCACTCTGTGGACTGACGCATAATTTACTATATGCCTGTAGAAGTAACTCTTCCTGTTGTGTAGACAATTCTGTTCCAGCCTGTATGGAAAAATATCATTTTCACTCACAAATTCTGAATGAAATAACTGCAGCACATAATTATTTGTTGTATGTGTGTGTGTGTGTGTGTGTGTGTGTGTGTATTTGTGTGTGTGTATTTCGTGTGTGTAATGGGGAACTAAGGACTGCACTTACAGAAATATACTGTAAACAGTATCTGTATGAAACACATATCAGCAGACGCACAAGAAGTAGTCTCAATCAAATGTGTTGCTTGCAGCTCATGTTTGTTAAATCTATTTTCTTGCCTTCTTAAGCAAAATTTTACTTAACATCAGAGCAAAACTTATTCTCAATAACATTTAAGTGTCTGAGGATCACATTATCTTGCACAGATTCTATAACTAGCTTTTTAACAATAAATTTACTTAACAAGTTCATGTATAACACAGTAAAACTGCATAGAAAAATTTTGGAAATATGTGCACTTAAGAACGGAGTACATTTTTCTACTTTTACAATTAATGCTTTCATTCTGCAGGGTGACCCAAATAAAAACATACTCATGGGACAATGCACAAGTAATCCTGGTAGGTAACAAATGTGACATGGAGGATGAGCGAGTTATCAGCTATGAACGGGGAAAGCAGCTAGCTGAGCAGCTTGGCATTGAGTTCTTTGAGACTTCAGCAAAGGAGAATATTAATGTTAAGGTAACACATAACGAGAATTAATGTTAAGGAAAAACACCATAGAATTCCTCACTTCTTTACTCTTATACAATCTTCATAGCCAGAATATTCCAGAGAAGGCACTAGTGTTAGATAGAACCACCTGCATAACTTTTGAGGAAGTTAAAAATTGTCCAATAGAATTACCAGCTTCATGTAATATAGGGGTAACAAAACTCAAAGAATAACACGTAATATTACCCTGAGGTCCACGCACATAAAAACTTGGGTATGGCAAGAGGCCTCTGTTTTTTAATAACAAAAAAAAGATACATTAATACAAATATGTAAACAATGCAAACTGACATAAAATGCTTTCAATTGTCTGTTCTGTTAAATGTAGTGATAAAACCAAGCACTGTAAAATTTTTTGGCATTTAATAAGTGTATTTAGAAATTAATGAAACATAGGATAGTAAACTAAAGAGAATTAAATTTGATACTTATTTTAGCAGTTATTCCTTCATCTTTGGCAGCAGACTTTTAATTTTTCCATTTCGTGTTTTACTAAGAAAGATGTCAGTGTGACAGATCACTGTGCACCATAGGCCGTAATGTTTGGTTAAATTTTGTCTATTACAAGTAAGATTGTGTTTTTAAGGTTTTATAATGATTCACAATTCAGAAGACTATTTCCTATCCAAAAGAATGAAAAACAGATATTCACAATTCAGCCTTAAAGGATTCTGATGTTGCCATATGGTCATAGTAATCACTGAAATTTTGGTCATCGTTAAGTGTCACAGACTAAAAGCTTATGACATGTTGGTGGCCGGATTCACCTTCATCTTCAGGTGGTATAAGGGAGAAAAATGTCTCTCTCTTCCAGGGATTGAGACTAGCTCTTTCCAACAGGCTCAATATTGAAGATTCTACACTGCCCCCATTTTGCATGAAGATAAGAGCAGGTCAAGCCTGCAAAATATTGTGAATATTTAGCCTCAGATGATTGACAATTTCCACAATTTCCATCATGGGTATGATGAATATTTTTTATTTTAGGTGTAATGTAATGACTTTTCTTTGCTACAGGCAGTATTTGAGCGACTGGTCGACATCATATGTGATAAGATGTCAGAGAGTCTAGATTCAGACCCCAACCTTATGAATGCTGGTTCTAAGGGAACTCGACTCACTGAACAGCCAGCGGGGCCTCAGAATGGTAGCTGCAACTGCTAACCACCTCCCATAACTTGAGACACTCAGTAATTACATCAACAACTTGAAAACATTGCGATAAATTGTCACAACATTTGTCCAATTTTGACTGTTGCAACAATAATGTAAGCTAATGACAACATCTGAGTATTAAAGACACAAAGAGGGTATGATATATAGTCTGACACAGGCTGCGTTTGAACATATATTATTTAATAGTGGTTCATATTGCTACCAAGAGTTTATATAAAGTTGTAAGACCATATATCATTAGAGCAAGACTAAAGTTACTAGTAAGATACTGGCTAAAATCTACAGTGGTCTGCATAATAAAATTGTATGCATCCACATTTATGTAGACCATAATTTTAATATGATTTAAAAAAAATCATTGTAACTTCAAGACTGTTTTGGAGAAATGTGAATAATATACTGCATTGCGTGAATGCATGTGCATAAGTGTACATATGTCATACACACATACACAGGTACTCTGCCATTTTACCTATAAGTTATTCCTTCAGTCTTCTGTATGTTAGTCTCTGTATTTAAAGCTGTCCAATTAACAGATCAAGTTCAGTTACTGTTTTCTCTTTTATGATTTTAGATGCTCATCTTGGTAATGAAACCAAGATCTCTAAGATGTTAATTGTTATCAGTTATGTTAGTAAGTTTGCAAGCTAATTTAGTCACAATCTTACACAGTTTTCAGCAGGTTGGCAAGTGATGTAACTGCAGCAAACTAGGAAGGCTACATTTCAGCTTAGGGCCTTGTGATATTGCATTAGTCAGCTGTTTCACTATAAAGCCATGCTCTATTGTAATCACACTTCTTGTTGCCATTCAAACAGTAACGCATTGTAGTTGTGAAACATTATGTATGCGAGTTAAAAGTTTGCCTCCATGAGAGACCCATCATTCTTGTAAATAAGAAATGATCTCAAGTGTGTGTGTAGGGATCATCACTATAAATTACACCTGTTCCTGTGCTTGGAGTATCAATACACCTGGAATCCTGGTCAATAATGTGCATGAGACAGTACACAGTATCAGCATATGAAGATAGCCATTTGATACAGATAACCTGAACACGAAACCTTAAAATGTAAAGCAAATGGTATAAGTTACATTTCTTATAATTAAAGAATGATTTATCATTCTTCACAACACTGAAAATATTTATCAAATTTTACAATGTTTAAATACCTAGAAGTAGAATATTTCTGCTGATCTATTCCTTAGTGGTTGGATTTAGTTTATAAGTCACACAAGCTGTCTTATGTCGCTGCAACAAGACACAGCACCCATGCTCTCTGCAGTCAGCAACCTACTTTTGAAGCTACAACTCACATGAAATTCTTGTTCTAGGTCTAGTTTCTTAGCATAAAAAAAATATCTAGATTTCCATTTTGGCAGTGTGATACTAATAAACTCATCAATTTGCTGCCTTGCCTTCAGGATCTTCTATAGCAACCTGAATAAGCAAGCATGGATCTTATGTAGTATTCTGTTCCTATATTCCATTCCTGTTTGTGTTCACGTCCTTGTGAAGTGCATATTCAAAATAGTCTGTCAATCCATATGTGTTTTGACGTGTGAAATAAGTCAGAAATTGCTAAGCAGATTTCCATGAAACTCCATATTAAGAAGTTCAACTGAATTTGATGTTTGTTTGACTGTGCATCATTGATACAATAACACAGTCAACCAGATGCAACAGTATTGATAATTTTATTAATAATTTCAATCAGCTCAACATGTTTCAGGCGATAATTTCGCCCATCCTCAGGAGCACTAGACTGTGTTTATACCACAAGCTGTAAACACAGTCTAGTGCTCCTGAGGATGGGCGAAATTATCGCCTGAAACATGTTGAGCTGATTGAAATTATTAATAAAATTATTATTGTTGCATCTGGTTGGCTGTTTATAAGTTCAAATGAAATTACATTTTGAGCTTAAGTTAGACATTATTCACTGAATATGTGTCAGAGAAAAAATATTTGCAACAAAAATTGTACAAAAAATGAAGCACACATCTGATACTCCGTACATTGTTTCAGTGAATCTCTTTGTTTTTAGGATAACTAAGGCAAGCAAGAAACTGTGTATGATAGAATGCACTATGTTTATGTTGTTAAACTTTTGAAGCCTAAAAAATTGTTAATCACATAAAGATGGAATTCTGTATCTTGATGCTGCTGGCTGTCAGTGTACAATAATCTATTTACTTTTAATTCAAAATTTTGTTGTTAATATGAAGGAGAATTCAGAGTGGTAAAATCAACAATGCACGTGCCAACTATTTAAATTCCAGCTTCAGCTTATCTGTGCCACTTGAATGTGACAGACTTAAGATCCCAAGACCGATTTTGCTCCTTGTCAGCACAGAAGCAGACATCTAAAATATAAAAAACTATGGTTCATACATAACCAGCGCTTCTAAACATTAAAAAAAAAAAATTACGTCTTCAATAACCTCTCAGCATCTTGAATATGAAACTACAAGCAGATTTCCATTTTGATCACATTTGATGCTGCCAGAATATATATGACTAACAATTAAGTCATATTGACTGTACAACTATTAATCGTGGACTAGACCACTACAGACTTGATACCTGCAAGTGAAACATTTAGAGTTCTGATTTAGTCATTGAAATTCAAAATGGACTCATTGAAAGCCTACAGGTGGATGCAATCCTATGTTATGTTGTTGGATGTCTACATAATGAATGAATTGATGTTACTTTGTGTACATTACCTAATCCAAACTTAACTTCCATCAAAAATGCATGTTTCCTAGATGTTAATAGTGTTGGTATTTGGAATTTTAATGTCTTTGTTAATGAATCATGAAAGCTTCAGTAAAACAATGTTGCTGTATACTTTCTTCCTTAATGGATGAAACAGTTCATTATATGATGGCAGCAGTACTGAATGGTTAATGCATGAGGCAGTCACTTGTGGGTCAATGTCACTGGAGCAAACTAATATATGAGGAATTAGTGTAAGTAAACAATTGGAGGACCGAAGATGTGCTGTTAAATAACAGCTAATGGTCTGCATTACCTGCTTTTGGCTTCTGTTATTTCTTTCTTGAACAACTGCAATAATTCTGTTATCTGTACCTCTGTTTTTTAGTCATTAAAGGTTAAATGTCAGACCTGAGTTACTGTATTAAACTTGCTCTTTGCATCTCTTTAAATGTACATAGGAAAATTTGTGAAATGTGGTATATAACTGTAGCCATACTATATATAAATGTCATCACTAAGTAACAAATTCAATGCATCTGGGTAGGAGCAGTGTTCATGAAATAGAACTGCAGAACATGCTGCAAGCCTTGGTAACTTACCATTACCTCCCAGATATGCCAGTCACTGAATAATCTATGTTCTATATGAATGTACAATAAAAGGGTTACTTCTAACTGCTGTCTTCTTATGTGAGCCTTATGTACATCAGACTTAACTGCAAAGGAATTTACAAGAAATGTCAGATAATTTTCGCGCATGTATAGGTAACTTGACAATTACAATTATGTTCATAATTGTTTTGGTAAATAAAATATTTAAATGTGAACCACTTTTCTACAGTGTTACTGATGTCACAGTGCCACAGATTAACAGTTACTATAAATGTTTTTATCAGCATTAGGGCAAGTAGAGATGCAGTAAAACCCAGTCACAAAAATGAAAGATCCACAAAATGATTACTGTTGTAGAACAAGTCTTGTAATTAAACACATTTTTAATAACAATGCTGGTTTAAAAATGTGACTTTATACATGGATGGCAATGTGCATTTTATTGCTAACTGCAATCTCAATTTAACCTAGCTTGTTGAATCAGGGTTCTACAAAGAAGGGAAAGTCCGAGCACATTTATGGTGATCTTAAGTGCTTTAAATGATTGTTAGATGTTTATAGCTCTCTGCAGCCTACAGTTTCCTGTCTCATACTAATAAAGAAACTATGGTTTCAGTATCGTGGCAGTTTTCTCTTCTGTTCTACAGTGCTGACTTTTAAATGCCTTATAAACAACTGTCAGTATTATTGCTAAACAATTACCCACATATGAATGTTTCAAGATAAATATCTTTGTCAATGTTATTAGAAGAGTTTTCAAATTTAACTACATGACACTAACATTGTGCAGTACAAATTTTTATTTTTAAGCATAAACATTCTTTGGTCAATTTCAAGATACATATATATATATAATCGTGACTGTGTGAAACAGCATAATGCCAGTGTAATCCTGTACAGCTTGTACTATGCCAGAAATTGTGATAAGACATTACCTATGACTGTGTATGTAAACATTAGTAGAATTCACCTGTCTTGTGGTCTTATGTTCATTAACATAAGAAAAACTTTGATTAAAAACGCTGTAGCTCTTGTAACTAACAATATAAGATATGTCATAATAATTTGCTTCAAAACTCCATATAGTTCAGACACTGTTTGATCAGAATACACTTATTTTAGCTCATTATATAACATATTGTTGTAAATTGTTGTAACATAAGCGTTCATGTCTTTTGTTTGTGTCAGCGTTGCAAATAAGACTTTGATGTCAATATTGAGAATCTTCACCTTAAAACAAGATACAGGAGAGTAAATAAGGATATACTGCAATGTCTTTTTTCACATATTATGGCCAATATTTGGCTATCACATTAGTCAATTGGGCATTGTAATAAAGCCTTCACTTAAATGATAGTCTGCTTGGTTTTGACACTGTGTGGAATGATGAGTTTGATGGAATTTGAATCAGGTGATGCATCCACCTAAATCAAGCTCAATTACCCTGAAGGTGGCAGAATGTTCCTCTGAAATGTCACAATACACAGTATAAAAACCTAGAAGACCATCAAATGAGCAACACGTGGGGTGGAAACCTGACAACTTATATCAAACCCCCACTCCTTGAATATTACGCTCCATATGTCTCAAAGAATACGTACCTTTATGAACAGGCAATCCTAAAATGCTAAGGCATATTCAGTCAAAACAACTAGATCAGTTGCATGGAACCATCATGCAGAAATCTAATGTCTTAACAAAAAAACAAACATAATATGTAAATAACTGAAAAAATGTTTAAAAACTCTTCCATGCTTTATAGTTCCAAGATTGAAAAATGTGAAATTGATTCAACTATAAACAGGAACAGGTATGACATAATACAGATAGTAATTTCTTAAAGCTTGGTCCTTCAACATGATTGATGCACAATACAATTTTCCAGAAAGACACACATTATGAGCTGAACCCTGTCCCATATCATTTAATTGCAATGCATCCAAATGCCAGATAAGATACTTCAATTATACTTAAAATAAGTTTTTTTCTTCTTTTTTTTGTAGGCACAACAGTGGCCACATACCATGCTCAGTGCAGCAACACTGTCATTAGAACATCTGAGCTATAGTCATAGTAAATCTTTATGGTACCAGCAACATGTTGTTGTGACTGTCATATGGCATAATTTGCAGTCTCCATTTCAGAACAAAGTGACAGAAGTCACATGAAAGAAATGTGTGTGTGTGTGTGTGTCTGTGTGTGTGTGTATATAAATAGATACTAAGATATATATATACTAAGACAACACTCTCCTTCACCATCTTGGCAACCTCAAATCCCATGTGTATGTATGCTGTACAGTACCAACATGGCAGATCTCTGAAGTAAACTGAATATTTGGGAGATTTTCTTAAAATGACTGTAAGAATTACAAAATTCTACATGTGAAAATTTGTGATGTGACCCTATCTGAATCACTTCTGTACTTAAATGTATACATCATCATCATCACCACCACCACCACCACCACATTGTCATCATAAAAAAAAGACAATATCAATTTCGATGGATGTGGCTAGCCTAGTAATGATAAGACATACTATGAATTTATATAAGTTTGCTGGAACAAAACTGGTCGTAAACAAATGTTATTCATATGCTTGCACATGTAACATAACATACTCTCCTACTGAATTAGTAATCACAGCAGATAAAATGTTATGTCTTCTCTACTGCATTATAATGTTACAAAGACATTTAACAAAATAAACACTGCCTGCCGGTTTCTCTTCATTTATTTATTCACTCACACATTTACAGATGTACATTAATTACTGTCTCACAAGTCGCAGTCTTTTTTCAGACATAATTAAAACCGAATAAAAGCGCAGTAACAAAACTATACAATTGTCACTGTGAGTGCCAATGAGTTCATAAAAATATTTCTTCTGTTTGTAACATCCAGTAGAAATAAATAATTCAAATATTAATAATAATAAAAAACCATCAACAGCTACACAAACAAACTAAACGGTTTGTCCCATGTTTGTGCAAGGTCTTGGTTAAAATGTTCAGTGTTTACTGGTGATATTTTTACACTCTTTTACATGACCCAATAACTTTGGCCACTTCTAATACTAGATATGTGTAACATGCACAGCAAGAAAATCACATTTAAGGATAGCTGCTCTTCAAGGATCAACTGTAGTACACACGATGTGATTTCACTTCCAAGAACTGTTAAGTATAAGCAAGCATGAAAAAGAAGTTTGATTCAAAGGCATGTAGTTATCCAGGAGTGTCAGGTAAGTAAAAATATATAGTTATAATAAACTGTTTTGAAGATCAGTTTAAAACAGTAAATTTACTTCAGCAGCACTAAAATAGTCATTAAATTAATGGAGCTGGCATTGTATGTTTTAGAGCAATAACTATAGTTTTATTTGTTCTAAATATTACAAAATTTTGTGAATTCAAAGAAAGCTGAAACCACAGTTTTATACTGTCACATAACTTCATACCTTTATATAATTAAAAGCAATGTTTACATATGAACAGAATTTTTCTGTGCGCCCACTTACCAAGAACAGTAATGAAAGAATAATTGAATGTTATATATAATTTCTGGCACCTGTGGATGCATCTGGAATTAAAAAATTGACCCATACAGTCTATCCTTCACTGTAAAAAGAACTGTTACTGTAAAGAAGTTAATTAAGGTTCAAGATAACAGTAGTGTAAATGTGGAGTTTGTTAGACAAGAAATATGTTATATACTGTAAGATGTACTTAAAAGTGTATACCATTTTATGAAAGATATGTACTTCAAATGTCATACTTGATCAAAATCAGTTCTTATCAAGTTCTGTGTGCACATATGCAGCATAATGTGATTCAAATTGCTGTTAAGTTCTTACTGGAACCCCAAACAGAAAGAAAAATGGTTTTGGACTGAAATTAATACAGAGGTGAGATCATGTACATAAACTACTTCCTAGAAATGAATAATCTCTCATAAAGATTGTGAAATTACCTTGAGTCAATGTTCTTATATGAGTGACATAAGTTACTGTTACACCAAAAATAAATTACAGATGTATTACAATGAACCAGCTATGGAATGGACAACTGGGATTCAATTCCCAGTAGGGATAGTGTTTTTTACCTTTGTCACAAAGTCTGGGGCTTGCACAACCCTTTATTCAGTGACAAAGTGGAAAGGGCAGAATGTGAAACCAACGATTTGTTCATGATGAGTGCTGAGGTTAAAAAGGCATGGAGCTATTCCTCCTCTGCCCTATGTGCTTTAAAGGCACAGGCACATAGGGCAGCACTACCAGAGCAGTGGTTGTAGATGAAATAGTGTTGAATATCCTGTTATCTATGTAATCTATGTACCTGAAACAACAGCAACAAAGAGCTGAACATTCAATCAGTAAACTCCAACTGGAAGACACTGTGCACATATTTACAATGCTAAAATTCCACTCTACTGGAATTTATTTTGCCACCAAAGTAAAGTGAAAAGCTTCAAATAAATGTATAATTCAGCATTTCAAACTTTGCCATCATGTGTGCACATTGCTTTGTACTATAATATGAATAGCATAGAGCCGCAAGTGTTCCACTTCCAGCATAACTTATGAATAATTTTAAATGTTCCTGTAATATGAATCACACAAAACAGCTGTTTCAGTGAATGTGCTGTTATTTACTGGCCTTGGCAAACATTATTCAAATTATTTTATAAAAAGGCAAGTTTGAGGTCTGAAAAGGTAACAATTGACTTGGCATCACAGAGAAACGGAAAGAAAAATTCTTTCATTGCCCATTATTATCTTACAAAATAATTAATGCATATTCAGCATCTTTATTAAATAAGCAATATTAACATCATGAAACTTTCAACAGTTAGTTGTTACAAACTGTCTTCTCATTTCCATACAGCCACATTGTAAAGTACAGTACTTTTGTAATGATGCTTCAAATTTGAAATTTGTATTAAGTTACTTAATATTTATTTCACCCATATTAATAACACATTTTACCACAAGACTGTGTGACAGTACTGTAAAAATTTGTTACATTTTTAAATATCATAAAATGCAAGAGATGCTCATGGTGTTTCCACAAGCAGAGGAATCACATTATGTTGAATCATGTTAATATTATGAACCACAGCAGTGTTTTTAGGAAACACAATGGATATGCCCAGTCTAAGTATGTAAATCATAATGTAGATATTCATATGAATGCAAAAATGAATATAGGTCAGCCAAGTGTAACTGTGTGTAACAGTAATGTGTAATAATACGATGCCAATATTTCAAGGGGGTAAAATTGCTGCATAATAGTGAATGTAATGGGCCTAAAATCTTACTCTGTTATACTGTAATATTACAGAAAAGGCTGGGACCATGGCATATCAGTCCAATTAAAAGAAATAAATGTAATGGATAATGTTGAAGAACGCAATTTATTACAAAATGTTTATGGAAAACAAAATCAGCACATCATTTATTTAACGAATCAACAAAAGAAACACAAAGAACAACATTAGGGGTTATGTAAAAAGCAAAAAGTATCGTAACCTAACTGTGGTGAGTGATGTTAGATTTTGTGTGTGTGTGTGAATAAAATAAGAATTATAAAAGAACAGCGTTTTGTCAATGAGTTTATATAAGCATGTAGGTAGTGCATGAACAGGCAAAACCAGGACCCTCTGCAAAAAAATATGTGAGAACAGAATCCAAACAGATGTTCATGGTGATAAAGAGACCATACACTGATGAATGATCTGAATGTGCACATACAAGTGTATCATTGTGTATGAGAAGGAAAAGTGACATTAGGTTACAAATCTATATACATCAGGTGGAAAGTGGGGGTAGGGTCTGAAAATTGAAACCTGTAATATAAGAAGAACCTCTGCATGAGACAATGCATTGTGTGCAA
>Ga0136643_10004243_pt1 | contig 19684 bp, 14 predicted proteins | sample TergutLab28metaG_FD_96883 | JGI IMG/M metagenome (GOLD analysis project Ga0136643, IMG submission 96883) | Labiotermes labralis P1 segment gut microbial communities from Petit-Saut dam, French Guiana - Lab288 P1 (version 3) (version 3) | ecosystem: Host-associated > Arthropoda: Insects >...
AGTTTGTTGTCACCCACACAGTTCATCGCACTGAGATTCTTGCATTACTAGACAGTTGGGTACCAAACACACCTTCTGTCAAAATGTTGTCCCCCCATCCACCCACACACACAAACCCACACCCACACCCACCCCCCACCCCCCCCCCCCCCCCCCCCCCCCCCCCCCCACCCCCCCCCCCCCCCACACCCACCCCCCCCCCCCCCATCCACACACACACACCCACACCCACGCACCCCCCCACACACACACACACACACACTTACTTTTTGTAAAAACACAATATGCTTAAATGCTTAAGTGTTGGTCTTTTAAGGATCTGTAAAATTTTTCTTTCTTCTGTAAGAATGTCAGTGGGGTATGACATATTGTTGTGTCATTTGTGAGTCTTTTGCATTACTTACAATTTTTAGTTAGGTAGTTGGAGAGCATAAAATTGTATTTGTTTTGCTTCTGTAATTTTCAGACTGTGATAGATACGATGTTCCTGTGCATGTGTGAAGGCAAGAAACTGTATGGTAGTGAATGGGGTGAACCTTCTGGTGGAAAGAAGGAAACAGATGACAGCACTGGTACCGAATTGGAGCCTATGAACAATCGGAGATAAGTCATTCTTCTAAACTGCTGCGGTAATTTATCTTATCGTAGACCATTACATTTTCCATCCTGAGGAATGAAGTCTGTGATATAGATACTGTGTTGATGTTGGGGTGGTACAAGTGTTATGTTTGGTGCAGCTTGTGGCTAGGTAAGGAAAGTAGTGTTCAGGCTAACAGAAGTGTCATACCATTAATTACTTCATTAGCTTTAACCCTTGGTTGGTCGTGCCCCTAATAAGAACGCAGTTAGTCGCATGTATCTGTGAGATACAGTTTAGGTTTCTGCTAAAAAATGGTAAAGAATTTGATGATACATCTTTAGTTTATTCAAGAATGCATATGATTAGGAACTTGAAGTGTCTCTGATTCATCACTAAGCAAAATTTTTCAATGCTATCTCTGTCAGTTACCTACAATTCTTTCAGACTCTTTTTGTTACTCCAGAGCACTCCAGCTGAAGACTGATGAAAGCTTTTATCTCAGTTGTGTCTGTCAGTTTGGCATCACTTTTGCAGCAGAAGTTAGAATGGATAATAAGAATATACTGATTTAAGTGTTGAATAAACTTACCTGAAATTTCACCTGTAATGAGACAGTTTCATGCTTCGAAGGACATAATGACATTCCTTGCTTGGCCAATAGCCCCAGGTAATTTTGTCAGAATGTTTTGCCATTTGCCACGAATATGTGTAGAACGTCTTACCTTACTTCACTTTGTCTTGTTCTTCCCATTGAAAACAATTGTCAGTTGTGTCCACTTCACTGTGGCAGTAATCATCCGATGTAGTGTCTTATGCACACTCACCTTCTCTTGGTTCCACATAATTTTCATCGGATTCTGTCCCGTCATCAATGCTATAATCATCACTTACATAATCAGACATTATCATTGCATGAATATGCTTGGCGTTGTCTACATTACTTAGGCATAAGGGATCCATAATGGCCACCAGAAATTAACACTGCACTATTAACACACAAGGTCATGCTGTATTTCTCAGATACATATTTCCAAATACAGGCAAATGAATTTGATTAGGAAAATGAAACCCACTCCACAGGTTTCTAAGAAGTATCATAGGCAGCTGCTTGCAGATGAACACATTTATCTCGTATTCAATTTAAAAAAACAAAGAAAAGTCACATGTATGTGAGAGACACAGCAACCATTGGAGGGTTAAGAGATGCATTTCTGTCACATACTGAAATTTCTTCCACAGGCTTTTCCTATATTTATAACATTTATAGTTTTCCTTTAATTTTTGTAATTGTGATTATCATGATTAGCAAAAGCCACGTTTAATATCGCACATGACTTGCGTTTAAGTCAGATATAACCATTGTATCATCTGGTGGTTATTGTTCCTGCTTTATGTTTGACCGAGGTTAAATTCTTCCAGAATTTTGTGGTTTTGCTGTGTGCCTCCGGGAAGTCCTGAGGTAGTATCTTAAAATAGGCTACAGTTATCTCTTTCAACAATCATTCATGTTATTAATACATATTTGTTTTCCCACTTGACCTATGCAGTTGAGAAAGTGCCTTCATGTAAACTGAACAACATATGGCCATGGGTATGTTTTTTGGGCACTGATGACATATAGCTCTTGGCTTTATTACTGCTGTCCTCTCTGTCTCCATCTTCGAGATGAAATAACTATCACATGTACTTGGTAATATTTGTAGCTGACATATTCCATTCATATATTGTGCACTGGCCAGTAATTGAACGGAACAGATGAACAGGAGCTTGTAAAGGCCAGTTTGTAACACTGCAGGATTGCAGGTACTGATGTGGAGCCTGTGAACTAAAGATGGTTGAGGTGGCCACTGTGTTCAGTTTTCATGTGGATATTGGTCTTTGGTGGCTACATTGCGTTGTCAACCAAAAACAGGATGAACAGTAGCATTCACATTTCCACGAAAGCCTGAAATCATCCTTTATCTCAGATATTTAAAAACATACATTAGATTCTGTTCTGTCTGTGAAGCGTGAGAAGAGAGAGCTGTAGGTTGCTGAGAATGAAGTCATAATGCTTATTTTAAGATAGTCTGACCTGTTTGACTTCATTCTTTATTATCTGAAACTGCTGTTCATATGTGGGGATTGTATTTTTTGGGGACCTTTTTTTGAAACCCTTTTAGCAAGATGGCAAGATGCAAGTGTCTACCCACATAACTACTGTTGAAAATTTGGTTTCTGTTAATACAGACAGTAATTGCCCAGTTTTTGGAGATTTGATGTGAACCATATTCAATGTCTTGATACTTGTGCATCTCTCTGCCATCATTTCTTTCATTTGCACTGGATATAACCCTACCACTGTTCACAAACTTTCACATCTGATGTGCATTGGTGAGATGTGGCAGAATTTAATTTTGTGTTATGAAAATGAAAGAAGGAAAACATTTGATAGTTTGCTCAACAGTGAAAGAGAACATGATGATGGAAATGCATATGGTGCTGAGTTTGTAGGTTGTGTGTACAGAGCTGCATTATCAGAGCCTGTTGTCATAGTGAACTGACAGGTTTTGCATCTGTAATTCCTACTGAAGTATAATTATACCTGCCTTCCTGCACAACTAAGATTTATTTTCTGTAAATATTTGAATATTTTCTGTCTAACTTTTTGTTTGTGGTCCCATGGATCATAAAACGTTAGTATGAAACATAATCATATTTATAACAGATAAATATCAGGGGCAGTAAGGGTTAAAAACAATGTTGAAGGAGGAACTGTTCGTAAAAATATACTTAACCAATTCCACAAAGCCCCATGTTAAATACTGTAGCTAAGTTATGTAGTTTCACCTCCCATAATAAATTCTTCCCATGTGATAACAGTCAGGGTGTATTTGGGACTAAACATGGCCTTCAGCTTTTAAAGGGTTTGCAACTCTTTAGCAGTTTCTAGAAAAAAAGTATTACTATATATTATAGTATTATTTAGCGACAAGAGCGTGGGTGACATTTTCAGTGCCTTATATAGGCTGATGAATTTCAGTCTGGTGGTTTATGAAGGGAATTTAATGTGGTTTGATAGGTTTGGCCTAGTTAATATTGTAGTGAGGAATTTTGAAGTTGTGTGGCACCAGAGAGCACTTGTCTAGTACCTGTAGGAATTTGTGTGGAACTTTGCCATATTTCATGTTGGTAATCAGTAAGTGCTATAGTAATGTGTTTAGTACTGGCATTTTATGTTCTGTCCACTCTTGTTTTGTTTTTATTTGGGTGTGGATGGGAAGTTTGTGTATGACATGGACATAACATTGTGAATTGGAGCTGTGGTGTCCCATCCTGTCCTGTACAAGGAGCTTGAAACTCACGAGTTGCTATTAAGAAATATACATTGTTGCGTGTGAAATATCTCTTTTACTTTAGCTGTTGAATTGTCATTTTGAAGTAAAATATTTTTATTAGTTTTTGTTTTAAATTTGTATGGTCAAAGAGAGATACATACGGTAGTTAGCTGTTTTAGGACTATTTTTGTGAAATGTTTTTTATTGTTGTTGCTAATACAGAGGAATATTATAGTATAATTATGTGAATTTGTGAATTATCTTGTGGGGCATGCTGTAAGTTCCAAAATAAGTCACAAGCAAGCGTGATGTATAGAGCAGCTTGCCTTAAATGATCTCATTTTGTCTACATTTGTAGGATGTTTTATCATGTATTGCAAGCAACAGGTTATATGCATCATGCTGTGAATTTACTGAAGTACAATGCATTTGCAGTTGATTTGGTGTTTGTTTTTACTTCACTTTCATATTTACAAGTTTTAATACAAGCTGGCATCTGATAAATCACATACTTGTAATTCAGTCATTCCATTTTTGTATGTGTTGTTCATCATGCTGTTGCCATCATGTATGTCATAACAGCAGGGTGTTTCTGTTAGCTGTGCGTAATATGTGTTAATGATGTTTAAAATCAGGGATTAAAAATATGGATGGTATAAAATGTAACAAATTTTTGCTTCTAGGTTTATGCTGTAATGGTCATTTGCATGTAATCAAAAATGTGTATATAGATTTCCTGTTTGTTTTGCGTTTATTTGGTACTGAATAAATAAAAAGAGGCCCAATTAAATTAATATAGTAGACATGATTTTTGCAGAGATTTTTAGGTAGTTTGTCAGCAGTGGATTTTATTGTACATCTTTGTGTGCCACAGCAGTCTTTACTGAAGAATAAGGTGGTTGTGCTTTCCATTTATTACTACTTGCGGAAAGTGATCATGCATTAAATATTTGCCAGTTTCTTCTCTCTTTTAAAGTTCGGACAACACCCAACACTAACTGGTCCATTAAGAAGTATCCAACAGTGATGGGTGCCCCAGTTTTCTGTTTAAACCAACCAGTGAATGCAGAGAACCACTGTTTTATTTCATAATACAACTTGTTGTCTTTCTGCAGCTATTATAAGGTGGACAGTGAAAAGAGAGTAACACTTAGAAGCTAAATTGCTTTGTAATGGTAGATGAGTAAAATCTTGTTCATTACAGACATTTCAGAAGCAAAGGCAGACAAGGATGAAGAATATTGTAACCAAATTTTTTTCTTAATATCTGAACATGCTGTATGGGTCCACTTAAGCAAATACAGTACTTCTTCATTGCTCTGTGTTCATGGAATGAACAAAAGCCTGTGCACAGTACTGTATTAACAATCTATATTTGACTCATAGTTTTCTTCACCCATCACTGTATTCCAGTGATGAATCTGGCATCACTTCTGTATTCTTAGGCCCATGTTTGTCCTGGTTACGTGCTTGAGATTCAGGGACCAGAACTAATTTTCACTGTATCTTAGACACTGGTGTCTCAGCGATACTTTTTTCTGTTTCATAATTTGAGCTTCTTTGCTCTCCTGGTTCTTTGCTTGTTCTTCTTTCAGTTGCCTCTCTTCACAGAGTGTGACGATTCTCCTGTATGATTACTGGGCTTCCTCAGGTTGTATTTTAGGGTGAACTGGCTCTTTTGGTTGTATGTGAGGTGCTTGGCTGTTACAGAGCTGATGATATGAGAGAGAAGTGAGTTTAAGATTGTAGATGTTTTCATTGAAAGACCTAAGCTCTGAGCTGTTTATAGAGATGAAAGAGTGTACGTGATGTGTGATTTGAGGTGCTAGTGGCAGTTTTGCTGGAGATTTAATGTCTGCTGGGGTGTTACCTTGTGTCACTGAAATTATTTCAGAGGGTAAGGCCTGTGATAATGTTGAACACTCTAGTTTATATGCTCCTTAATAGGGACTTTATTCAGAGAATAATGGGTTCAGAAATATCACTGGGAATGAGCCTACTTGCTTGCTTGCTGCTGGAACATAGGCTGTTATGAGTAGCTTCTCACCCCGCAAATTGATAACAGTTCTGCTCAGTTATCCTTATGCTATGTTTTGCAAATAGATGCCCTTTAATTTTCTTGCTGTAATAGCTTTGCATAAGTTGTCAGTATCCTTGGTTTTTCATTTTGGACCCATCTGTATATAAGGGGGTCTGTAACACAGTCATACCCAACACATTTACACTCAGTATCCTTCTAGAATTTATCAGTTATGATGAAGTCACTGAGAGTACTGAGGTGTGCTGTATCAGGCAACCTTTCTGCAACTTCTAACATCATTTGGCTGCTCCTTAAAAATGCAATTTTGCCATTTATGCACTGTCATAAATAAAGGGACTGGAGCTGTCATGTCACATCACAATTTAGAGCTGGTAGTAATTCTGATCAGCAAAGATGTCATTTATGTTTGGAAGTCATGTGTTTTCCATTGTCCGTGCAATTCATGACATGATTTCACAAATTCTCACCCTGTCAGATATTTAATTTTATGTACAAGTCAGTTTCCAACAGGCATTATTTCAACCAATCCCATAATTCTTATGGAACAGTTTTGTTTGCATACAGACTTACACTTCAGCAATGTAAAATACAGTTGATTGTTCTGCTGCTAGGCATGGTACTGAAAGATTCATATTGTTGTTACTAACAATTGCATTCCACTTGTGCACTTGCACAGCCTTTCATGTTTAGTGCATTTAGTGCAGATATTAATTGAAAATGTCCGGGCATCTGGAGCTCTTTATTTTTTTGATCCCTGATTTTTATGTACATTTTAATTATCAAAGCAGTTGCCATACTTCTGTATTTATGCTAAACCTTATTTTGTGTCTGAGTGTAAACTGAAGAAGGAGCTACTTTTTTAAAAAACATATTATTATTATTATTATTTATATAATCTTCATCTTTATCATATGACAGTCTTCATTGTAGAATGTTCTTCTCAGCCCTCTTCAAATTCACAACCTCTCCTTCTTTTATATGACAATTTAAACTTATAGATGAAGTTGTGGTGGTGATCTTGATTGTTACGACAGTTTTGTGGTGATAACAAATTACATAATTCTAGTGCAGTGTTGGTATATGAACTTCTAATATGTGAAAGATTATTCATTTGTTTTCACTGCTCTGATATAACGGTGTCATGCTTGTGACCTGTATGTTAGAAACACATGTGCAAAAACTTTGTAATCATGGAGAGAACTTGTAAACATTACATCAGTGCAATTGCATCTATAAAACAAGATATGCTGTTTATTTTGTATTGCCTATTTTCCTGATCCTTTGTGCATATACAGTGAAACCCTCTTAAAACATTTTAAGAAAAATTCAACAAATTTGACATACTAAGTGGTAAAATTTTGAAGAGTATTGTATACTTCTGTATTTGAACTTACATGAGTATTATTCCATATAAGCTTTCCAATAAGTGATCCATATTCACTTGTCAAATTATATTCTGAAGTCTTATCTTCTGTCGTGATTTTGTCACATTCTTGAACACAAGAAAACACAATTTTACAATCACAGATGGTAGGTTAATGGCTACAGCTTGTATATGCTGGACCTAGTTTGTTAAGTACCTATTCTACCTTTCTATATTTTGCTGTTTCAACCTTTATGGCTTATGCATTCATTTACAGACTGAATACTGTGTCTCATATTTCAGGTTGACACTGAAATGTTGAGCACTGAAGTAGTTTTCTTTGGAGGAACATTTTAAGTAACAACCAGCTATTTTATGGCTTTTTTTGAATTGGCAACAGCTTGCAATGTTGGTTGTTTGATGTAGTCATGAAGTTCGTCACATGTTTGGTAATTGTCTGTACAGGATGAAAAATGTACATGCATATGCAATATGAATTGAATCCAAAAATGTATATAAATCTTGCATGCAGAAGACATCATATAACTGAAACTGAAATGGAACAGTTATAGTCACTACATGCTTCATTGTTGATACCGTGTGCCATGAAATGCTCCTGTGGATATAAATGACAATGCAGCCAGAATGTGACATTATTTCCTGCCAGTTTCCATGGATTAATGTTGACTTACTTTCATCTGTGATCTGTGGTCAAAACAAGTTGAGGACAACAATTTGTTGTTGGTTTTGGAACAAATTGAATGAGTGGCAACCGGGTGAAATTGTTTAAGAACTGGATGCAGAAAATATATCAAAGGATACAAGTTTTTTGCATAATTAACATTTTATACTATTCAGGTGGGGCATCTTTTTAAGGGGAAAATGTATTACAACAGTAGTATGTATGTTAATGATATGGGGAAGTTCTGGTACTAAATTATTCTAACATCTTGTCTAAGCAAACATCTCAAGCAGGATTGTCGCAAGTGGGTTTCACTGTACGTTGTTTCCATTATGCAGCAGAATGTGAAATGAAACAACATAAGAAAGAAAAATATTTTATTGTTCATTTCTTAATTTCATACAAAACATGATAAGATACAGATCAGTACGCTGGTAGAATTGGTGGACAAGTGCAGACGAGATGCTTATCTCCATATATGTCATCAATTCTTCCAACACTTGGCCACACTTTTGTTTCAGGATGAACAAATGGCTAGAGCAAAAGAAAGTAAGAAAGAAAGAAAGAAATAATCTGTCATTGTAATACCAAAAATATCTCATTGTAGCGTTCAGGTGCTGGTAGCTGTAGCAATCAATATTTACAGCACAAAAAAAGTACTCTATGCAGTTAACTGATTTATTGAAATGCTTGCATGTGTTAGATTTGGTAACTGACTGATAGACAAGATTCAAACAGCACAAAATCTAATATGAGAATGTAGTGCATGATTCCTTGTCTGATGTGGGGGTTAGGGTGAGTGATAATGGCATGTTGGTTAACACTTACTAAACAACTTTGTAGGGACAAAGTAGGGTTATGTAAACAAAGACATGTGTGGACCTCCCTTCCGCCCACTATCGCATAAAATATGTACATTTATGGACATCAAACACACTGCTTGGGTAGCTGATGCTGCCAGCTTCTGTGGTGATTTGAGTGTGTAACTACATATGTTTATCTGAATGATTAAATATTGCAGCAGTCAGCAGATTTTTCCCACAGGCTTGTATTTAATTATTCTCAATTTCATGTCACATCCAGGATAGGTGAGGTCATGCTGTATGGTAGTTAGAAGTCTCTTTGTGGGATTGGTTGACAGTGTGGAGTGATGCTTTTCAAGATATGAGAGTACATACTGTGAGTTTTGTTGCTAAGCAGTACACAGTGGCACAAGGCAAGAGGGACTCTCCCTAGATATCACGAAAGGTTTTAAAACAGTTTTCAAAATGGGATTGACAGTAAGTATGAAAAAGACCATATATAGCTCTATGTACACCATAAATAGAAGAGGTAGAAACTGAAGGACAAAATATAAAAGGGCTGTTCCAGCTCGGTCCGTTCTTAATAATTCACATATCAAGAAGGTGTATGTAACAAGGTTGCAAAGGGATTATCTACAACTTGCACGATAAATTCGGTGAGATCAAAAGTTAAGTAATAGTACTAAGAAATGTGTGTTTTTCACAATAACGTACTCTGTAACTACTTACTGTGCAGAGTTGTGCACATACTGTGTGTAAGTGAGGTCTTCACTCTTCTGGGATTTTATTCAGCATAGATTTGTAGTTTGTACCGATGTTGTGGTACAACCTATTGGTCCCATCTTCAAGGGTCAAGCAGTATGAAAAGAATCTTCTCGGATTGCTTGACCCTTGATGTTCCAAAGGAAATGTTTTTTTTATAGCTCTGATATAAGGTACTTACAGCTGGAAATGCAGCTTGTTCCCTTGTGTATGGTCTGTTCCAGTCATTTGAAATCACCTGTCCTTGTGTGTGAGGAGCCATTGTAAGTGGATTGGTGCGAACATCCATCTTCCCTTCTTCTATGTCTCTTATTTCTTGTCTGATATCTAAACATTGTCAAAAGAATTGAAAAATAAATGTTGTCCTCCATGTCTTCAGAAGTGCTGTGCTTTTTGCTTGCATACAGTGATTTCCATTTGTTTTTGGGTCATTAAAGATGGTCAGTAAGGTGTATTGTAAATTTGTTACTTACAAATCAAGGCATCACAGAACCTGTCCAGTTCGCCTTTGTCTTCAGACTCAGTTGGTTCAATCATCAGGGTCCCAGCAACAGGCCATGACATTGTGGGGGCATGGAAACCTAAATGTCATATCAGACAAGTGTCATACTCAAGTGATGTGTGTGTATAATAACACATATATTGCATAGTGTGATAGCAGACTTAAATTGCATTAAATTTAGTCTTCAGAGAAGCTTTTATGTAGTGTACTGTGTGTGCATTTTAGTTTTTGGTTTTCTTGTTATTTGGAAATAATTTTCACTACAAGGATTAAGTTGGTCACTTGGAAGGAATCGCTCGGCAGTAAAATGTGAAACTGCAGCTGAAGTAAATGTGCTGTGAAGGTAAATGTATTTTAAGTAATGTGAGATAATGTGCAGCTGTGAGTTCAATGTTAAAGAATTCGTGTAACTAGACAGTTGCCTCCCCCCCCCCAGGCACACGCATGCATGCACACACATGCACATGTGCACACATGCACAAGTAATGATTCATACTTTGATACTGAAAAGCTGGCAAGCTTGTGTCTGTTAAGCATAATACTGTACCATAGTCCATAAGTCGCTTGGCAATGTCAACTGCTTCAATGTTGGCTGTCTTCTTGAAATCTCGAACATCCAGTATGAATTCATGAGCTACGAGAGAACAGTTCTGACCCTTGAATAATGTCTTGTAATGACCTTCTAACCTTTTGCTCATGTAATTGGCATTGAGAATTGCAACCTGAGTTGCTTTCCTCAGTCCACGTGGTCCCATCATCTGTAAATTGAGCCAGTGATATACAAGTGGTCACTGTTGCTGTCTGAAATGCTGTGCATGAAAAATGTTATTTCGTTCTGTTCTTCCTTGTTCTTCCCTCATGTTTGTGACAGAACTCTCAAATAACCACTATCAATTGTGGAATCAATCAATGTTTTGCAGTCCCATTTTTTGAGCACTAAATATCAAGAATGACTATTGTTTTTAGTAAATATTTCTTTATTTTATATACCTTATGCTGGTGCAGTTTTGTTTTTTAATAACCAAACCAAAAGACTGTGCCATTGTTCCAGTTCATTTGATTTGAATGTGGCACATAATTACTGTCTACAATACATATATATAATATGATTACGTTATGTGTTGCTGGGAGTATAAATGGGATTGATGGAAAAAGGTTAAGAAATAAGATGAATATGAATGTTTAGAAAGTGCTATTTGATTCTGAAATCATCAGGACTTGAAATGAATAAATAATTTAGTCCACCTAGAACTACCAAGGGACAAACCTATTATGCTGAGCTTGATTCTACTAATACATGTAAAAGCAGTGATCTTTGTTTTACTGTTAGTTTAAGGACATGAGAACGATATTATTGTTGTTAATGTTGGTTCACAAGATATGTGGTAACAAATTAAAATAAAATGAGAGAGACAATTAACAGAAGTACTAATGAGTACTAGTGAGAAGATGTTTTAAAAATGAAGACTGTTCAATTTAATTGTATTGATTTTTATTGTTAAATAGGAATTCCTAAGAGATATATCATACAGATATTAATGAATTGACATTCAATAACAAGTTCTATGTAAAGATTTGTGTTTTTGGTTGTAACAGGGCAAGATTAATTTCCAACTATAAGTAAGCAATCATGATGGTCATCTTGACATTGAAATGTGTCACAGCAGACTAGGTGATGGTACAACATTCAGTGGATGATAAAATGGATTGTGTATGCAGATGGTTATAAATTATTGACCTCATAGTAGCATAATGCTGGTCTAGTTTCAGACAGATTACTGTACTGGACACAGCAGACAAATTGTCCATAGGCTTAAGCTTTACAACATGAAGGTGCACAGGATATGTGGATGTATATATCCACATGTTTTAGCCTTGTCACCAGATGGTCAGCTTCTCTTTTCAGCCACTACCTTAATGAGGGTACTCCCATTGTCCATTTAATTTGAGAGCAACTCGAAGCTGGTCTGGATTTGGTAGCAAGAGAAGAAAAACTCTCTTCAGGGAAGTAGTTGAGTTAACCATTTGTGTGAGTATGATGGGTGTGTAGAAGATTTTCCATTGATTTTGTTTTTGTATTTAAAATCATGTAATAGTGATTGCGGATGATAATTGGAAGCAGCAAAGCAAGAAATGGCTGCTCTTGATTCTAATCTCTTCACCATTTATTTGAATGGTCTAGGTGAAGAACAACTATAATCTGTTTTAGTATTGAAAATGGGCACCTTTTGGTTCTGACATACTTAAATTTGTAATGCAAATCAATCTGTTCAATTATGATTATTTTTGCTGTACATGGTCATTCATCAGATATCAACAGTGCGATTTGTAGAAATTGATTGAAAAATGACCACCTGTCTTAGGTCAAAAAATCGTGAAGCTGCATACTTGTGAAAGGATTTTTAAAAATTTTACTTTGTAAGAACATAATGAAATCAGTTTGAGAAATGTTATAATTTATAAGCAGAGTCATTTTTGTCACATTTTCTAATAAAATAAATCTTACCTTAATATATGCCCATGAGATGGGAAGAATTGCAGATGATCCAAATGGAGCTGCACTTACAACTCCAAATGATCGAGAATGGCGTCCCATATCGGCCATTGGGTTCACTACAGGGTGTGTGGGTAAGAATGGGGCCAAGTGAGCTTTCCTGTAGAGTAGACAGTCATTCACAAAAGTTGAGCATATTGAAATCCATAGCAGTTTTTGTTGTCTCCAAATTATTAAGTTATTTTATGTCACAGTTTGATCAGAAACACACTCTTGTGTGTTCACTGGATGAGAATACATAAAATGTATGAGAATTTGTGTTTGTCAATCTCTCCATCTACAAAGATATTTTAGTGAAATTTTGTACTAAGAGGGGAAGTACATTTACAAAATATTGATTACTGGGTTTTTGTCATACCAGTGTAAACCCTTATTTCTGTGAAATATGTACCCAATTGTAGAGATTTTCTCAAAAATGACTCTTCCTATCAAAATTTGGTATGTGACATAAAACACAGGTCTCAGGAACACTTACAACTTTTATTAACATTGATAAATTTCACACCCATGTGTGCTGCATATCCCATGTGGTCACTGATTAACTCTGTGGAGAAGAATTCTTAACAAGGTAATTTTCACTCACATGCTGCTTTAAATTTCCTGTCTTTCATGAAACCCAGTATGCCACTGTCACTATCCTGAGCCAAATTAATGGACTCCACATCCCCTGGCATATTTTAAAGATCCAGTTCATGGAAGTCTGTCATTTGAGTGTTAAATTTAGGTGCCACATTTTCTAACAGTATAGGTGTGACTTTCCTCAGTGTATTCAGGCAAATGCTGGGAGATCACTCCAATTTTGACTGCTGCTGTAGCAGTCTTTTATACTCTGACAAATTCATTTTCCTCATGAACTATTCCATTTGATATTGTGCAGCTAGAAGAGCATTATTAACCTTTTGAGGCCTAATGTCAACTATAGTGGTCGTACCGCACCGCTAATCTCTAAAGTTGCATTTTATATATTTATTCAACAAATATAGGTATTGAATATTTTAAATATGGTGTATATTCTCCGTTTTTTTCTCTTAAAAATGCAGTTTGTTTCATAATTCTAACGCATTTGGTCCCTGTATTATTCACATTTTATATACATGGTGTGCTAAAATTAAAAAAATAATTCCGGCGCCAAAAGGTTAAATAAAGCAAAAACAAACAACATGCCCCTAAATTTGGTTGGGCCAGAGCTTACATGTTTTACTCATCTCAGCTTAGAAATGAGTAGTAAAAGACTCTTGTTAGTTTATGTTACATTTTCTAAAGACATTTCTAGTGATGTCAAAAACAAAATGACTCACACGCCTACTGGTCCCATTCCGGGACCTCCACCACCATGAGGTATACAGAATGTTTTATGAAGGTTCAGGTGGGACACATCAGAACCATAGTCACCTGGTCGACATAAGCCAACTTGTGCATTCATATTTGCTCCATCAAGATATACCTGAAAACAGAGTTATTGAGAGCAAAATTAAAAACACCATAATTTGAATTTGCTACTGTGATTGTTTAAATGAGCTTGTACTTCTGTGCTTTATTTCAGATAATGAAGAGTGATTTACAAATTTAACTAATGCTTAGCAGTTTTTTTATTTGTCTTTTCAACCTGAAAAATGGTTCAGGCATTTCAGATGAAATACTACAATATTATCACAAAATTTCTCCTAGATGTAACATATTCATTGCTGTGGAAGTAGAACTGTTGTGCATTCCAATCTGTAATATTTCAGATCCATTACACTAAGTAATGCCACCCAACATCCCTCAGTGAACAGATTAGTTTTATAGAAAAGAAAAAGAAAGTCATCACACCCAACTTGATGCTTTGGTTCTCATTACAAGAATGTGAAATGTGAATCAAATTCCAAGCCTCACCTGTCCACCATTGTCATGTATCATCTGACAAACATCAGCAATAGTTTCTTCAAACACCCCATTCGTTGACGGGTAAGTGATCATGAGGCAAGCCAAATTTTTGCCATGCTTCTCAACCTTATTGTAACAAACAGAAGAGTTTGAGTGCACTGTACATAACACCATCATAAAAGTACACAAAGACTTTGCTGTCAGTAGTATTCCTTGAATATCTGAGGCTATTGTGAGATGCAATTTTTCTCCTGTTTAATGGGCACTAACAACTCTACCTGGGTGTGAGGCCAGATTGAGAATCTCCATATAGTGTCGAGGTTAAGAAAATTTCTACCTGTACCTCCATGCCTCTTATTACCTGCTTTTGTAACATGGTGTTTAGGCATGGGTATACTGGAACCTTTAGCTAATATTGTTTGACTGAGAATACTGGTTAATCCAGAAATTGAATTTCCCTGAATTTATGTGATTTTGCTCAGCCATTTTGTGTTCAATGTTTGTAACCAACCTGTAACTTTATACTGTGTAACCCGTGATAGTGATAAAATGTAACACATATTTGTACTCACCATAGATGCAAGATGTGAGACATCAATGCTTCCATCACGACACACATTAATTGGTTCCACCTTCATACCAGCCATTTGTGCAGAGGCAGGGTTGGTGCCATGTGCAGATACTGGTATGAGACAGATGTTACGTTGCCCTTCAGAGCGTGCCTCATGATAACACTTGATGGCCCTCAGTCCAGCATATTCACCTTGTGCTCCACTAAAACCATATGGCTACAATGTCTTCTTAAGTGGATTTCTTATTCTAACTAGCCCACTCCACAGAAAAAGGTCTTTTTTGAAAAGATGATAGTTACTCAACTGATCAAGAAATCTTTTTGTATCCATGGGACATGAAGGTTTATTTTCTTATTCATACAATCACACCACTGGGACCCTATCCTGAGCTAGTTCAGTAAAGTCCTTTTCTTTTTGTCCCATTCCATACATCTCGAAGTCCATCAAGTGATCTTATATAACCAAAACTCTGAGTGTTTTTCATATCTTCCACATGGATGTTACATGTCCCTTTGACCTCATCACCTTCCTTAATTTGATTGCCTTAACAATGACAAATGATGGAAATTATGAAGTTCCTGATTGCATAAGGTTTCCTAGCCTTCTGCTTCTTTTGTTTTTTATGGCCAGATATTCTCATGTCATTTTTCTCTCTTACTGAGCAATAATGTTTTCGGTTTTGTGTATTGTAACTTTTTTATATTATTGTAATCATTTATAAGAAGTGTGTTTGATTAACACAAGGTGAATAGAATTCCTCCAAATGCCTGAGCAGTAAGTACTACATCTTTAATTAATACTGTAACTGAATATGTATGCAATATCAGTAAATATATGTTCAGATATTAAATTTGTGCTATATATTACACTTCATATGAAATTCAAAAGGCACGTGGGTTTGTTGTACTGTTTCTCACTTGATACTATTACAACTACAAGAGTTAACCCGGCTTCTTCACAGCCAACAAAGAAACTGATGTTACCTGTTAGGCTGGAATGAAATTCTATCGTAGCCCGTGATAGCACACAAATCCTTTTGCAGCTCCTCAAACAGTTGCTGGTAACCAAGGGATTGATCCAGTGGTGCAAATGGATGAATGTCAGTAAAATGCCGGAAACTGCATGGAATCATTTCTGTGGTACTGTTGAGCTTCATAGTACAAGATCCCTGTAGGCAACACCATTATATTTGGAGTGAGTCCATCAATTGTGCTGTCATGCAGTAATCCCAGGAAATGGTGCTGAACAAACATTTCAAAACATTTGATTTAAGAAAATAGTAGATGCACTGTATTTGCCCAGATTGAACATGGTTGATGGAACAAACACACAACATTTCTATGGGTATGGTACTTCTGAATCAGTGTTTAAGGTACCTCCAATACTGACCCAGTGACTGCATTAAAAGTGTGACATTTGAGTTTCTGAAAGGGGTGACTCTAAGGATGCTATCTTCTGGCATGTGATATCATGCACTCTGTCAGAAATGTGCCAGTGTTTTGGAGAAATATGCTTCTTCTTCTTGATGGTAGAAGAGGATACCATGGGGAATGTTTTCCCTCAAAACATCAGTAAGGTTCTTCCTATATACACTGTGTAACATTTTGGAAAACAGAGTACTTTTAGTACTGATAATGTTATTAATTACATTACTGCACCAATAGTCATTTATAGAAGCTAGGACTCAGAATTGGAATGCATGAAAACAAATACATTTCAGTGGTACGGGAGGAAACGGTGATATGCCAGGTCATTTTTGACATCTACTCTATAAGTGTCTTTACACTAACACAAAGTGTTTAAGTATCTCTTTTTGTTCTGCATCATTGCAGTTTTGTATTGTCACAAAAATTCGCATGCAGGAAATAGAGGGCCAAAGTAAGGAAGTATTTATTATCATATAAATCATATATCATGTAATATGGTGAGGCCAGTTTGTATTGTGAATCATATGTAGATTACAAGTCTAATAGAAATAACCCCACTGGATAGTCTTTTAACCCTGCACACAGCATGCATATTGGCAGTCTGAACTGCAACTGATGGTGAATGCCTGCACCATCCATTTCCAAATTTACTTTTTTTTTGGTATGTGTGTGTGTAAATTGTGAGGTCCTCTCTTGGCTACAGACCCAACAAACAAAGAAAATGGTTTGAACCTCAGCAGGGACAAGGGATTTTTCACATTGCCAAGGCACCTTGACTGGCTCTGCAGCTCACCCATCCTCTTGCACAATTGATACTAGGACCTTCTTCCCCAGAAGTAAAGCATGATGCTTATTATTTACCACCATCTAATGTTGAAGTTAAAAATGAGTTGAGCTATTCCTCCAATTTTCTGTGTGCCTGTGTAGTATGTACAGGGATAATGTCACCTTTATATTCTGTCAAAACTGAATGTTTTATTTTGAATGTGGAAGGGCAATATTGGAGATTTAGAGATACGTCTGTACTTACAAGAGGTATCATGGAGTGTACTAACGAGATGTCTTTATTCTCCAGTGTCTTCATGTATCGCACAATCCGGGTCTCTGAGTGGTATGAGTTAAACACTGGATGAGTGAGATATGGAGATGTACGGTGAAAACTGGACTGAAATATGCTGCCTTGATTGAGGTTACAACTGGCAGCAATCTGAAACAACAATATCTTCAAGAAACACCAAAAACAGCTGGGTAAGTGATCAATAGGTTCATTGCTATACAGGTAAATGAGGTCTGTGACCACTTCACAATGCAGATGGTTATACAGTGGCTTATTAATGTGGAGGCATGATTTTAGTCCCAGGTAGTGACAGCTTTTATATTGCAGATCCTAGGGATTATTACTGTATGCAGAACTGCTAAATGGATTTCCCTTTTTTGTTGGTTATTGGCCTGGAACCAATACAACCTCATATACGATGCACAACAGGGATTGATATCTGAAATATCTAATTCAGACTAATCTGGACCATTAGAGGAGAGAGAGAGAGAGAGAGAGAGAGAGAGAGAGAGAGAGAGAGAGAGAACATGAACATTTGAGAGACATATACAAAAAGTAAACTCTTTTTCAATTTGCAACAAATTGTCTCCTTGAACGGCTCATGTGATATCATCATAATATTGGTGATTCAAAGCACAGCAGGATCAGAGCAGTGTCGTGGAGAAGTATAGCAAAGATTCAGCATGTACTTCTTCCTCTTATCATACCACGTTCAGCCCACCCAATGACAATAATTTTAGACATGATAAGGCACCATTTTATAAGGCTTTGGTAAATGTGAAAATGAACAAAGATTAATTACCAAACAGCTGCTAATAATCTACAAGAAAATAACTGGAAGAAGCATGTCTTTTCCTTACATATTTGTCCTGATTTTGCTTCTGTTTCTCTGTTTCATAGCAAGATTTTGGAGGCATTTTATGTCAGTGCTGATGTCCCTTCTCTCATTTTTAATTCTGTAGTGGATGCAGAATTTGAATGCAGTCAAACATACCTCTTCAGCTGAATGTCTCGAGCCAAAGACCCAAAGTAAGTCCTCAACATCTTGAATTCTGACTGTTTCGTCAAGAGAGACACCTACCTGACAGACAGAAGATTAAAATTACTTCTTCTGCATAGTCAGTTTAGAAGAAACTGTCCCATTATATGATTACTACAGATGCAATATAACTTACTGATACCTGCCCACCTTTTTGCTAATTTTTGGCATCCATTAGCAATTTACCAGACTTAAATTGTAGAAACTTCCTCAAAACATGCATAGTCCAATATACGGGGTGTCCCAAAACCTATGTCACAAACTTCTCCTGGTTATTCCCCACCCCTAATTAAACAAAAAAGTTCTTATCAACATGGGTCCAAAAGTTAACAGGTTCCGAGATATCCACTTACGTTCATGTGCGGGTATCCTTTGAGGTATTACATAAGATGTTCGAAGTACTAACCATTTGCCGCAACACATCCGTTCAGACGTCGCATGGTGGATTCCATGACGCGTTCCAGCTGACCTGGTCGGTTCCTGATAGCACCAAATGTAGCTACGATGCGTTCCCATAACTCGTCAACGTTGGTCACGGGTGTGGAGTAAACTTCACTTTTAACGTGGCCTCAAAGGTAGAAATCGATAGGACTGAGATCCGGGGAACGAGGGGGCCACTCTACTGGCCCTTTACGTCCAATCCACTTCCCAGGGAAATGGTCATTCAGGTACTGACGTGCTATGCGGCTGAAATGTGGTGGAGCCCCATCATTCATGAACCACATGCCTACTCACAACTGCAAGGGAACATCATCAAGCACATCAGGCAAGATGTCTTGCGTCAGTCGTTCCAAAAATTCCCGGTACGTAGTCCCCGTCAGCCGCCCTGGTAAACGGACTGGACCAATCAGCCGATCCCCAAAGTTACCAGCCCAAACATTTATTGAGAATGTGGTCTGATGTCTTGCCTCTCGAATGGCATATGGTTTTTCTTGTGCCCAGATATGCACGTTATGGAAATTAAGAATTCCATCCCGTGTAAACATTGCCTCATCGGTGAACAATAGCTTCCACAGAAACTGTGGGTGCCAGGCGCATTGTTCCAAACACCATTGGCAAAATCTTACACGGCGAGGCAAATCCTCCAGCTTAAGACCCTGTACACGTTGCAGATGATAT
>Ga0136643_10004245_pt1 | contig 19680 bp, 14 predicted proteins | sample TergutLab28metaG_FD_96883 | JGI IMG/M metagenome (GOLD analysis project Ga0136643, IMG submission 96883) | Labiotermes labralis P1 segment gut microbial communities from Petit-Saut dam, French Guiana - Lab288 P1 (version 3) (version 3) | ecosystem: Host-associated > Arthropoda: Insects >...
CGACTCAGTGCTCGCACCCTACCACGCAGCGCCCCACAACCACTACCAACCACATCCAGCAGTACCAGCGCAGCACACCACGTGCAGTAACACACGTCTTGTTCTCCTGAAGATTGGCATAGTGATGCTCGAAACATGTTGAGAAAGTATTGATAATAAACATCTAACTGTTGCATCTTGTTGGTTTTCTCTCTCACTTCACACTCTGTAAGCTACTTAAGTAAGAGTCATGTGTGCTCAGATCAGTGTGTTCTACGGCAGTTTGAGTTGCAATTTTGAAATTTATAAGCATACAATAAGTCTGTATTTAAAAAAATTAAAAAGGGGAAAATTTTCAGGGATCGCAAACCTCAGGAATTGATATTAAGTGACTGAATTTTTTTTCTATTAACACGTATTTCTTCTCATGTAGAAGGCCAAGGAAAAAACTACATATTTGTGGGCAATAAATTTCATCTGTTTTCACAACCCTCATCTTATTTTATCTGTTGTGATGCATTTTTTTACAAATAGCAAAGTTTTAAAGGTTTTTCTTGGATAAAAGATATTCAGCTTTTTTTTTATTTAGTCCACAAAACGCGCCGAGACATGTTTTAAACTAAATATGCTGACTGCTATACAATATTTATTACAAACTCGTTGCGCCATGATTTTATTAATTATTGCTCCGACATATTTCGGCCTCAATTCTTGGTCATCTTCATTGACCTTACAAGTCTTTGATTTGTGCTGCTTATGTGCCAGTTTTATTTGGTAGCAGTTTTACAGATATTATTAAAATGTTAAAATATTTGAGATTATTTTACACAATATAAAATTATTTTAAGTAATTTTTGTACAGACATTTGTGATTAACATTTCTTCAAATGAGATAGACCCGGAATGAAGTTGTAGAAACCTCAGGTTCCGGCTACAAATGAACAAGCTCTACTGTGTGCATAAATAGCCAGAATAAGAGGTAAAATTTTATACTAAATGTGCTGACTGATCTTACGGCAACAGTTTGTACGTCGCATCTGCTAAGACTAACGTTTATTTCTGCCAACACTCCACACAACTCTCTCTTATGTGTGTTTATATTTTATTTTTTCACTCAGAAGACATAAATGTCCAACTGCTGTACTCATTCAGATTTTTACCACTTGTAATCTTAAAGGTTTCGTTTTCTGCGCATTTTACGGAGGCTACTGATAAGCTTCACATATCGGCACGTTTAATTATGAAAAAGAGCTCTCATGACTCATTAGAGAGAAAATTGGTGGACCCGAAGCCAAGAAATCAGAGCGAAACAAAAATTACCACTCCTTCCGGTAACCGAACCACGGTCCAAGTCCGTAACCAGGTAGTTTAGTAACCAAAATAATGAGGTGAATGTAACACTTACGTATGCATAATTCAAATCTACATTTTATGTATTTATCTTTCCTATATTTTACGCAATTAGCGATATTCTGTACATGAGATTCTTAACTATTTTGAAGAAACCAAATTACAACAAGTAAGTCGAATTTGGTGAAAGTACAATGAAATTATAACACGTACGTTTTCTGAAACGTGTGTGATTAAAACGAAATAATATTTGGGACCGGAAACATTGACCAATGTAACTTTACAGGGGAAAGTGAAGTTCATTACACTTCGAACAGCATGTCCAAACGACAAGTTGTTGCTATTATTTATTTTCAATATCTGATTTTCTGTCAAGATTTGCCAAGCACTTATAAAGTGCTCTGTGCATAACATTTTGCTAGATGTACTGTTAGGTATAATACGAATAATATTTCATTAAATTTAGTCACTCAATATTTGCACATTCCTAGAGCGGCAATCTAGATGTGGTACGTATAGTTCTCAAACTTTGTACTCAAGAATAAACGAGACAACTTATACAGTACGGAGAAAGATATAGATACGTTTAAATCGCATGTATTCTTCATTAAAGTTAGCAAGTTTTTCTTACTTTCATATCTTCTCGCCTTACCTAGCAATAAAAATAATTTCTTTAAAACCTTATGCACCATGTGAACATATTCGGTGTGTAATCTCTTAAGTCGAAGTCTAAATGAAAAGGAACGATTGCAGTTTTCATTCTACAAAATGATACAAATACCCAAGTGCATGGTAATAAAATTCCTGCTGTTTTTAGCGAGATAAAAAAACGACATTACACCTGATAGCAAAAAGCGGTAACCGTACTATCTGTAAAGCAACTTGAACGTATTTTGCTCAATTACGCATTACAAGCACTTCAATGGTACCAACATTGTTATGAAACACAATTCAATAGGTGAATATCTTCTGGTATTATGCTAATGGTGGGCCGGACGACATAACCATCATCGCCACGAGACCGGAAGATATAGACATCATCCAAGGGACTCTACATGAATATGAAGAAGCTATCGGTGCACAAATCAATACCCACAAATCACGCGCATTCGCACTTGGATCATGGGATAAATCGACGCCAATTATGGACATCCAATATCATGATGAAATAAAGATAATAGGTTTCAACATGACGAACAATGCAAAGGAATCGGCGAATAAGAGCTGGGTGGTACTGACCGGGAAATCCGTGCACAAGCGCAAGATGCATACCACAGAGCACTGAAATTAGAATACAGAATACGATACGTAAACGACTATCTCCTGGCGAGGGCATGGTTCATGACACAAATATAACCACCACCTAACGGCATAGTGCGACAACTGAACACAACCATATCATGGTTTACATGGAAAGGGGAAATCTTCCGAGTCCCACTATCCACCCTTCAATGGGCAAAAGAATCGGGAGGATGGAGAATGATAAACATAGTAGCAAAATATCTAGCTTTATTTATCTTCAGAATGGAAGGGCAAGGAATGAGGAAATGCAAATTTACGAGCGAGTGGATCAAAAAGTGGGGTCTAAATGAAAAGACGAATAACACCTATATGTAAAGAGAATCCCAAAACAGTTAGAATACGTCCATCGATAAGATATGGAATCAGCATATACTACCCCCAAGAGGAACCTCAGAGCCTCTGAAATCCTATAAGAGGCTTCTATACACATTACACATCACAAGTTTACAGTCTGCGGCGGGCCGCCTGGAAATGCGGGTAGAAAAACTACGGCCAAACATAGACTGGGCTCAAACCTAGAAGAACTTGAACGAAGCACCAGTACTGGAAACCACGAGATGTGTATGGTATCGAGCTGTCCATGCAATAATTCCTACGAATGAGCGTCTTCACCGTACCAGCATGGTACAAACAGATACCTGCCGACAATGTGCATCAAAGGATACACTGGAGCACCGTCTACTAGTTTGTGACGAAGGAAAAATGATATGGGAATATACAAAAACCCTAATAGCAAGGATGTTAAGGACGACTCCGAACCGGACAACAGACGACTGGATAACACACCATCAATTCCACATATGGCCTCTCAAAAGACATCGAGCAATATTATGGACACTAGCGAACGTAATCAAATTCCGACTTCAACAACAAACGAATCTGACTCTGCAAGACTACATGGCCTTCCTGCAAAAATCCAGATGGAAACTTATGAGTAAAAAAAAAGGAGAGAACTTGTCGGTAACTACCTCACGGTCCTGGAAGCTCCGGGGGGGGGGAATCACCTACAATGATGATGGACGTCTGTGCTAACTTAAAGTGTTAGGGAAGTATGGCACTGTAGACGTGGCTAGGAATTGATGATTGACAATGGGGTGCTTGATAATGCTGATATTCTAGATCAGTTAGTGCGCATGATGTAAATTGCGAGCACTACAATTGTATGCAAAGATATGAAAGAAAGCTAAACCCTGTAATCTTGTAATAGACTATGTCTTCACTAGAACTTATGAAAAAACCCGGTGGGGACGAGATTTTCCGCCCGTCCAGACCGGCCCTGGGGCCCAACCAGCATACTGTACAATGGGTACCCGGTCTTTCCGGAGGTAAAGTGCGGCCAGGGAATGCCTCTGAGCACACACCCCCTTCTAATGCCGCTGTCATGGAAGGGTAGAGTTATACCTCTACCCACCCTCTGGGCCACACCGGGCCTGTAACGGGATCACTTTACCTTTACCTTCCATATGCGCATGAAATAATTACTGAAAAGTTCGGTATTTCAGAGTGTCACCTTCAGGGTATGGAACCTTTTCAAAGAATGAAACCTTCTAACTCTATGCCTCGAAGTTTTAATTTAGACTCGCGCATTTGAAGAGGTATTAAAGAAATTCATCGATTTTTGTTTGGAGTAAGAAAATTCATTAATCTTTTCAAAAGCCACAGCCACTGGCTCTTATCCTAAGCCAAATTAATCCAGTTAACACACTTATGTTGTGCTCCTTTTAGTCCTTTAAAACAACCAATAACCTGATTTACATTTAAAAGTTCGTTTCCTCCCGCACAGTAAAAGCAGTCCCTCTCGGTTATAAAAATTAGTCGGTCAGGAAAATTAAGACGGCTTCTTTTCAGATCCACTCAAAACGCAGAATGTGGACAATGAAGAATGTTTAATGTTAAAACTCGCGGTGCATACAGTATTCACAAGGCTGTAAAGGTTTATTAATGTTATTATTATTGTTATTAAAAATATGGAACTTTTAATTGATTCTAAATAATTCTTTCACTCTCATGTGAAATATATATATATATATATGTATATATTCTCTCAATCCATTAAGCTTTTGCATCTGATTCATAATACTGTTTTTTAATTTCCGACATTGGATAGTTTTTTAAATGTTATATATTTCAATTTTGCGTCCTAAATTAAGAGAACGCATCTATAATACGGAGTTCAATTACCTCTACGGATGTTAACACCCTGAAGCTTATTCAGAGAAAATTTGTAGCTCTTTGTTGTAATCTACTCCTTTTCACAGACTTTAATGGTTACAGTTAGGCTAAGGCTCTTCCAATACTTCATTTACGCACGTTACATGAGAGAACATTGTGTAATTGTGGCCACTAATGGTTTTTTTGGGGGGGGGGTTCAAAATTTTTTCCATCTTCCACTCACATGATCTGTCTACGTGTTCCCACTAGAAAACTCACAGACTTTACTTTGTTACATGATAAGTCCATCCTCAAATACTGTTCCTCCGCCAGGTGCACCACTTTGGCAAATTTGATTTGTAGTGATCAGATATATTCAGAGGACAAATGATTACACTAAGCTATATCATATATTATTGTTATTATTATTATATAATTATTATTGTTTAATTATTATGAGATGCCCTAAGCTATTATTTGAGGAAGTATTCTGTCATTGGTTTTGTTTGCTTCTATGTGTCCTGTTTATTGTCCTTCGGTATTTGTGTTTGTATATGGTGTTGTTTTTGTAATAGGCCATCCCGCTGTTGACGCGACACATTACAAACAAACTGAATTACTGTTATGTTGAATTAAACTGAATTACTATTCTACTGCTATTCAAATCTAATCCCAAATATCCCACGTGGCCTTCTCCGTTCAGTGTTTCTATCAATAATCTCTTGTGGCCGATGAGTGGTACACGCCTTACACACTCACAAAGAAACAGGGCAAAAAGAAAAAGTTAAAAGGAACTGTTATCTCAGAGGGGAGAATCGGGACAAATCTAGGGTCCGTCCCCGTGGGAATTATAGTAGACAAAGTAGAAATGGGACAGATTTTACCCCCAGTACTTTAGTATAACCCTGTCAATATCATTCCACCAATGCTCCATTGGCATATGTTATTCCACCTGCGACGGATGCTCTGTCATATTAGCAAAAGCGAAGCGTTATAAATGAAACATTGCTCTCTCTCTCTCTCTTTCTCCTTCTTTTTTTCCTACGAAACGACAATAATATTACTATTCTTTATGCGGTACTATATCACAAAGATGACGCACTGAACTGCGATCTGCAATGCAGCACATGTGACTATAAGTTTATTGCACAAACCTAACAGTGGGGACGAGTGTCTTCGCCCCTTCACATGCTGCTGCCTGCCCCGTGGCCAAATTCTTTACATGAAATACAAAGAAAAGTCTATTTTAAAATGGCGCTCTATTTAGAGCCACATCATTCCAAGTAATTCGGTCTTGTTTACCGTCCCAACTTGATTTATAAAAAATGGAGATACTTCTACGACACTGCGCATAATCAGAACGTGCAATCCACAATATTCGCTGGTTTTAAAACGGGATTTTACTTACGTAATATAAACGCGCGACTTACTGTGACCTGAAAAACACTGCCACACAGAGTGTGTAAAACAGCAGTCGCGGAAATGTAACTTGAGCATATTTGGTAGAGTGATTGCAGACTCTGGGACGCTCCTTCACACGGCATTCTCCACAACGAAGTTAGGTCCGTATGTCGGCGTCGTGACGGCTGCAGCCGTGGCCACTGTAGCGTACACCCCGATGCCTGATGCGTTGGACGTCCTTAAGGATAACCTGCAGGTTCCAATACACCAGGAGCTTCAACACACAATAATTTGTACAACGTTTCCTGTGCAGGGTTTGGGATATGGCAAACCTTTCATACGGCGTTCTCAGCAATGAGCAATGGACTCACAGACGTCGTCCGGACAGTCGACCCTCCTCCGTTGGACATCTTAGCGGTCACGCCGGATCCGTTGTTGAAGTTGTTGCCTCCGACCAGGGTAGTTGTTGTGGTCTCGCTGGCTGTGGATTCCCGTTTTCTGTATTGGGTAGGTGGTTGGCTGTACAGGCTAGACGAGGCAGGCAGGCAGAGTGACGGGAAAATGAAAGGAAGAAGAATGTTGAGGGCACAGGGAAATGGTAATGGAATACACACAGTGCAGACGTTTGTGTCAGGAATTTTCGTATGTTTTTCAAGACCACGATTGCGTAATAAACATTATAAATATGCAAACGTAATACAAATGTTTGTTTTCATTAATGAGTAAGGAATGTATTAAAGTAACAAGGCGTCATCAGAACGTTGGTAGTTAAGTTATGGATTTTTATTTAGAAATAATTTTGACAGCAGAATGATAAAAAAAATACCAAATTTTAAGTAGGTTTGAGAGACGAAGTAAAAATTTTGAAGCAGTGCAGATAATAATGTTCAATGTATAAGTTGTAAGATATCAATCGGTGCAATAATAATAATAATAATTTTGGCGGCGAAGGCAACATGTAAAGCATTTGTAAATGTCAAATTGAAAAAAGAGTTTGTAAATATGAATTTGTGGTGCGACGAATAGAGAAGAATATCATCTTACCAGGAAGTAGTGCGAGTGCAATAAAGAAGAGATTTACGTTTGTGGAAGATTGTGCGGCCAGAGCGTAAGAAATTTGGGCAAACAGCGTGGGGAAGGTAAGTGGCAGGCAGTGAATGACACACGGTGAGGAATCATGGAAGAAGAATTTAGGCCACGACAAGAGGAGGTGACGTCGAACGTTATGTATAGCCGGCACATGAACGTAAATATTGTGACAAAACGGAGTAATGTGGAGTCAATACACATGATGCGCGGTGTATAAAGACCAATTGAAATTAGACGAGAAATAAGTCGCGAGTTATAGTCAAATGGGTTTAAAAGTGTTTTGTATTTGGGGAGGGACAAATCGCACAACAATTGTGATTAGGAAGCACTTAATGGGTGGACAATTATTAGGTTAGTTTATATGAGTGTACATATTGTGTGTTGTATATATGTATATAATTATGTACGTACGTACGTGTGCATGTACGTATTATGCAGGTGTTACACACACATATATATATATATATATATATGATGCATGAATACGTGCCAACATGTGTGTGTGCGTGTGTGCGTGCATGTGTGCGCGCGCGCGCGTGTGTGTGTGTGTGTGTGTGTGTGTGTGTGTGGTAGTGTGAAGAATTCGACCGGTAGTGTAAGCAATATCAGGAGAACGTCCGTGACCAAATAGGACAACGGAGATATTGATAAAGAAATGGGGAGGGTAAGTAGGGGAATGAGAAATGATAGGATACAAGAAGGATATGGTGGTAAAAGAGACACAAAAAAAAACTTGTATAAGTTGATTGGATGTTATGAAAGTACTACGAAGAGAGACACGAATGATATATGAGTGTGCACAGTGTTAATGCTGCAATACAAATGACAAACGATGCAAGCGACAGGCAAGTCAGCAGTCAGTGACATGCATCAGCTAGCGATCAATAAATACAGCAGATTCCTTCATTTCAATCCTGAGTGAAAGATTTTGCTTTCACGTGAACCGAGTTCAATTTCAGTCGAAGCAACCCATCAAGTCTAATATTTTAGATGTTTCTTCCTCACTTTTAATACGAATTTTCGTGACTACGTGTCATAAATTCCGATTTTGCAAAGATCTTCGTATTACTGTGAGTATTCTTAGGAAGGTGTGAGTTAGACGGTACTCACATTAAAAAATCTATATTTTAATTAAAATACTTGTCGTGAGAATATAATTAAACAATTCGTGACTTAAAAAACAGGCATGTTTATTTTATTATGGCGTCATAATTGGGCTTGAAGGCCGTTTTATGTAGCTTGCCAAACATTTAACCTGCAATTCAGCTGTTGCAATATGTTCTGAAACTTATGTTGGATAGGTGTAACCATAACATCTGACATTCTGCCTTTTAACTCTTGCAGTGCTATCACTTTTGAGTACGAGAGTTTGCCTTTTAAATGTCCCAAGTAAGACATAATTCTCATAAAAGTGAGGTCGGGTGAACTGAGAGGCCAATACACCAGTTCTTCCCTACCATCCAGGTATTCGAAAATAGGTTATTATGTGACTCTCACACAACGTTATGGCAATATGGTGAAAAATCATCTCGTTTTAAGATGTCAGCACGTATTGCAGTATGTGGGAAAACGTAATTTTTGCCATGTCCAAAAGCACATTACTGCTTTATTAGCTACAAATTTGTTCGAACAGAAAGAAAAATTGAATATTTATGCCCATTTATAATCCATTACATAAGCTCGGTAAAGCAAATGTCAAATCGAAGGAATCCGTCGTATTTGCTTGTCGTTAAAATTTGGAAACATCGAATCGTTATCTAATTTTGGCAGGATGGTGCAATCAAGGAGTATGCAGATGATTGGAACACGCAAAATGTTGGAGGAAAACGCTTTGAAGAGAAGTTGTCATTTTGCATGACACAAAGGTTTGGAGCGGGGTCGATGTATAAATACTCTCATTCTTACTCTTGCCACCAGATGGAGGTTAGTGGCAAGCTTCACTCCCCAACTGCCTTAACCCCAGAGAAAGACTCTCCATTACTCATTGAATAGGAGGCTGGGTGGCCTTACGGCTGTCTGGACATTACGAGAAGAGACAAATCTCTCACTCCTGCCGGGAATCAGATCACTCTTCATCGGGTGTCCAGGCTTCAGCCTAGTCATTATACCGACTACGTTATCCCGGCTCTGGGAAAATAAGGTGAAACATAAAACATTCAGAACGAAAAACTTCAGGGAAATGTTCATGTGTTAGAAAAATTTGAAAATGGGCCTGAAGAGGTATAGTATGCGAAAATGGATAGGGATTGAACTGGTTCTCGATGGGACTAAATGTAAATAGCCTTCAACACAGTAATGAACACTCACGCTCTTTGAAAACAAAGTAGCTCTGGCTGGCTAGGGAAAGACAGTGACTTCACGAAAGGGCTATTTTAAATTCATAAGTTTTTAAAGAATTATTTTGTTCTGATATTGGAGCGCTTTTAAAAATAATGTTGGGTGGTTAGTTTGACAATTTTACTTGTAAAGATTGCGTTCTACACTACAGAATGGGGTGTTTTGTGGAGGTCTTGTGCGAGGTGCAAAAGAATTACCAACATTTTTAACTTCTGTGACGCTGTTCGAGGAAGCTTTAATACGTTTGGCACGAAAATGGAAAAGACTGGATATGCGTAACTTAACGCGTGTCACGTGATGTGACTGGACAGTAAAAACTGATGAAACCTCGAGAAGCTTGAAAATGACAGTGCAAAAGGATAAAAATTAGTTTAATTTTTCGTTTCACTCAGCAGATCAACAAATACTATTTTCGTAGACGATTTAAAGACAATTCCTTACAAGATGCTGATTTTTCATACAAATAGTGGCCAAGACACGTGTTGGTCCACTTACTTGCATACTGAAGCAGACTCTGGTGTTTAGAATACTATTTTATTTTCGTATTAGAAAGTCGTCTGTCTGAACAGGGGCACTGAAAATCCGGATAACCGTCAGTATGTTCTACTAATCCAGCAAAATAATAAGTTGTTTCGCCTTTCCAATTGTGACCCCGGCACTGTTACAAAAGCAAGCGAATTGTAAAAGTTATGCGACAACTATAGAAGAAAATTTTGTTTAGTGTTTGTAAAAATATACGTGATATTAATTGACTTTTTCCAATAAGACAGACATCATAGACACACTGTTAATTTTGTTCTGGATATATTAAACATAGCCTTCCATTGTATGTGGTAGCTTCAAAATTTTCTTGGAATCATTTTATTTCTGTCTTTTAAGTTCCATATCCTTTAATATAATTCCTTTGTTCAACTACACAGTTCTATCCGCAACTGTAAAGATGTTGGAATCATCTCTGGATGTTATCCTGTAGCATTCTTAATGATGTCAGCAGCATCACAAAAGCGCCGTCCTTTCAATGTTAATTTCAGTAGAGGAAACAGGTTAAAAATCAGCTGGAGCCAGGTTATAGGGGAAGCTCCAGTTTTGTCACATTGTTCTTTGCTAAGAAATCCTTGACCAAAACCCACCGGTGTGCTGAAGCATTGTCGTGAAGGAGTAACCAAATGTTGGTGCTCCATTTTTTTTTGGGCGATTCCTTCTGACCGCGTCCGTAAGGTGTCGAATGATGCCAAAATTCATTTCTTTATTCACAGCAGTAATTCCTATAAATGATTCCAGCGAATTCCAGGAAGGCTTTGAAGCTACTATGCCGATTAATTTTAAAGTGTCAAACTGTTCAGTTTGGATTGGGTTGTTCTTGGCTACCATACTCTATTGACATTAATCCTTGCGAATATATTACATGGGGCTTTGTTAAGGATATCAAAAGATGAAATATTCAAAACAAGGAACAGCTGAAGGGTGATAAAAGCTTAGCCCCGAAAATATCGGTACTGATATTTTGAAAAATTATGACTTTTGCTTTATGGAAGGCCGTGAAAATTTTGAGCATGTTCTGAAATAACATCAGGGTCAGTGGCGACATACTGAACATTTACACCACAACTCTGTTTTAATTTTGTAAAGTTACAGTTTAACTAAAACTTATTTAAAATACACAACACCAAGCCCTTTCGTGAGTGTACTGTATCCACTTCTAACAGATTATGTGTATCATGATGTCACACCCATAGTATTATAACACAGGCTTTTGTCTAAAAATATGAGTGTCTTAATATGTTGAACTGAGTGTAAATCTTTAGTACACGTTTATCTTCAATTTTAATACGAAGTTATAAAATGTTCAATTTTGTAATAAATTATGTTTACTTACACGTACAGAAAAAAAAAACCTAGCAATGCGCGTCGCACTGAGATCGTTACGTCGATCGCGATATCTGGACAAGTTTTATTCGCAAAGACAGTGATTGTCCTACAAAATTATTTTTGTACTTACTTAAAATATTTTAGCAATTTTACATGTCTTCTTTGGTCCAGTTTCTGTTGTACTGGACAGCCAAGTTATTCTTATTCAGTTCATATCAGTTTCATCAGTCTCAGACAAGTACGTTCTGCATATATGAAAGGAAGATAGATCAGAAAAGAAATAGTTAAAAAGGAAGTAAGAAAGGAAGAAAAACGAAGGAAAGAAAGAAAGAAAGAAAATGTGGAAAGACAAAAAGTATCGGCAAGGATTAGGAAGATAAAGAAGGAGAGAATGGAAAAAAGAAAGAAAATAATAAAAATGATGATAGTCAATCACTGTGTGATTTATTTTTTATGTTTTTTTATATTTATTTTATTTAAAATTTATTCATGATTTATTTAACGGTGCTTCCAGTAGCTCAGAATTTACTAGCTCTATAGAAAGTCTGATTATTGAAGAATTAATGACTCGTGAAAAATATATGAGAGAATGCAGTGTTATCCTAATCTGAGGTACCATTACGGTATTCAGTTTGACGGGCTGAGAAAAATTATGAAAAATCACTGTAAGGTAACCGACCTAAGGCATAATATCTGACCATGGGAAATTCCATGTATTACAAAAGAAGACGAAGCTGCTCACTTATTATGGGAAACAGCCTGTTTATGTTGCTCTAGTTTGTATTATGTAAATAGAACTGTGGTCAGATGTAGGGCAGCTCGGTAAGCATAGCGACTGGATACTGATCAGAAGTCCAATGTTTGATTCCCGAAAACGGCTGAGATTCCTAACCTCGCGACTACGTTCTGACCAACAGTGAGATCCACAAAGCCCGCGATTCGAAATGTTAGGAACCGCAGGCCATTTGCTGGGAGGAAAGTCACCCTGGGCATGTAAATAAAAACCGAGCCAGATCTAGAAGACTCGAAGCGAGACACTGCCACTTATTTTGAGAGAAGTAAAATAAAAGATACGTAGTTCATACACCAACAAATGCACTATTTATTAAATTGGTTAAAAGTTTTAAGTTTACATTGAAATACACAATAATATCGCTCCTACATGTTTCGGTCTTCAAGGACCATCATCAGGGAGCTTTATGTGTACCTAAATAAAGTTATATTTATGTTAAAACACTCGGTAAAATTACGCCGTTCTGTATGTTAGTTGATGTGGCAGCATGTAGAGCTGCGTGTGTGTTGTGTGCTGTGCTCTGCACTGCACACAACACAGGATACATCAGGTCGTAATTAATCCCCTCTGTAACTGCTTGGAAAGACAACAGGTAGTTACGTTCTCAAGAACTTCCTTGTGACCCATACAAAAAACTCCAATAACAGAACTTATTCTGACTCCGTTACATCTATCTCACACCTTCACTTACTGTTGTCATAAGATCAATATTAACTTTCTCCCTTCCTTACAAGGAAACAAAAATAGCCTTTGGCGAACACCTGCTCTCTGCATGTTCGTAAGCTTTTGTGGGCACAAGTACGTGTGTGTGTGTGTGTGCGTGTATCTAAACTGAAACTTTTAAACGGTTTACTGACTTTACGAAAGTTACTCCATTAAAGTCAACTGCCACCATCTTATTTCCTACCTACAATCAGTATAAACAACATGGCGGGAGCGCAAATTTGTGAGGTGATACAATGCTAAAGCCACTTAATTAGGGATCCTGAAATTTTGTACTGTAAAAGACCTTGAAAATGTACAGAAATCCTCTATATCGAGGAACTTTCTTTCAGAATACAAAGAAGGACACAAACACCAATTGAATATAATATATATATATATATATTTCCTTCGTGGTAGATAATTATAAGTAATGAAGTGTTGCCGATATATGTAGGCGAAATTCGTTATAAAAATAGACCTTAAGAATGCCTACATATTTTTTATTAAATTTTGTTTTGTAAATAAAGAATTATAAGCATGCAACCATCCAGGGTGTATCCGAGAGATTTGATGCGTAAAATATCAGTGTTTATCTGATACGTTTTCATAAAAGTAAAAATAAAATTGATTAATTATGAAGGACTCCATTTGACGCACGGACATGAATGCAGTAAGAGACCAGGCCTTTAAATATTTGTTCGGAGTAACTTGCAACATCTAATTTACGACAGGCTCAATTAAGGTTCTCTTCTTTTGAGCAAATATCTAGAAGCATTTTCATTTCTTCTTTGTGTGATACAATAGCCATTTTAACTTCTTCATTTTATCATAAATGAGTAATGAGTTCTGGAAATTAACTTCGGTTTACGAACAGAAAAATTATTTCTATGTTTCTCAGAAGTACTTACAAATCTGTCCTAGATAATAGACTTTTGAACAGTGTAACAGGGCTTGTCAAACATTAACTTACATCCAAATTGTGTGTCACCGTGAATGCGAGACAAGAGCCCTGAATTTGGTTTAACAAGGCGAGATAACCTCCTTATGTTCTTGTCGTGCTAATAAAGCTGAACTGATCTCGACACTTTCAAATGAATTATTCAAAAGTGATTTTTAAAGGAAATTGGTCTGTAGACTAAACAAAAGCCTGAAGAAGTAGGTGGAATGTTTCCAAAAATAACATTTCTAATTATTTCTTCCGAAGAAAATGTTAACTTTTCAATTTCTGACAGATTGTAAAAAAAAAATTTAAGAACAATGTGGATTGGGTGTTTGTTGTGTAGGAAGCAATTTATGAAAATCTGTTTGGGTGATGAGTGAATGAAAATGCATGTAAAAGTAATGTCCGGAATTAAATATTAAAACATATCCTTCATTGATCAGAATAGTGCCGATTTTTTTTTATTTCGTGGCTATCTGTACCCTTTGTACTTTGAAAAAGTCTGCTTTGTATGAAAGTTCAATATTTTCATCTTAAAATATCTTGTATTGCATACGCATGCAGTTTTTTTTTTCCAGTAATATGTTGTCTCACATAATTTCTCCCTGATATCAGACCTGAACCACTTCAAAGCCCCGACGTAAGACACTGCTATAGCCATGATCCGAACGTCGCCAGGAAGATACACTTAAGTGTACATACAATTGCTGTGTCTCATTTGCTGAAAATGTGAGGGGCAAGAAAAGTAGTATGAAGTCTTTCAACGGGCTTTTAGCAGAACATAACTTCATAAAGTTAAACGTCAAAGGAAATTAACATAAAAATATCAGATTTAAATAATTCTGCCAGGAACAAGGAAGTTGCTTGTAAGACGCTTTACACACACACACACACACACGCATACGCACATGCACACGCACACACACACACGCACACACACATGCACACGCGCACACACACACACGCATACGCACATGCACACGCATACGCATACGCACCCGCACACGCACACACACACCTGCACATGCACACGCACACACACACACACGCCGATTCCTTGCGTCTTTTTTAATCTTGGGAACAAAAGAACTAGGCCTGTTTCTATAGGAAATTAAAGGAGGGAGGTAAGTGGTGAATTTCTTGAAAACTATGAAATGTAACAAGCTAAGTAAATTATCAAGCAACATCTAATATTTGCCTTTATGAAATAAAAAAAAAACTTCCTGAACACGTTTCAAGCATGACGTCATTTTCATGGAGAACACATCTACCAGCATGAGTGTGATTAATCCGGTCGAAATGTTTTTTATCCAATGGATTTAAATGTAAGTTGAGTTGTTCAAGCGGGAGGGGTCGGACGTGATTCCAATCATAAGCGTGGCGCTGGAGATACACGGGGTCAGAATTGGCTCGTTGCAGGCAAGAATACCAAAACTGAGGGCTTTCTGGCAAGCAATTAAAATTAGCAACAATTGTGCAAGATTGGTAATAACAAGTAAATCATATACTTTATTTAACGTATGTATATATAAGAATGTGGTTTTACACATATTTACAACATATTAACAAATGCACAATACGCCGTGATTCAAAAAGTTGGACTCAAATTTTTACTTCTATATTTCCTGAACTATATATGATATGTGAATGATCTACATAACATTTGAAAGCGAAGGACCTAAGTTTTCAAATTTAATCTCTAAAGCGCTAGAGCTTGCGTCTAGCGCACAGCCGTGCAGCATCGTCAGATGACAGCGAAATGGCTGCTCTGCAGCACAAGATTTTTTGCATTGATTTCATTAAAACTGAGTCGGCGACTGCTGTGCAGCGTGCGTTTCGTCTTAGTTTCAACATTCAACCTCCAACGAGGAAGAGAATTTGCCGTTGGAATCACCAATTTGAGCAAGTATACTGTCTGTGTAAAGGCAAAAGCTCCGGCCGACCACATGTATCAGAGGAGAAGGTGAGACGAATGCAAGAGAGTTTTGAGTGTAGCCCACGCAAGTCAACCCGCAGAGCGAGCAGAGAACTTGGAATACAGCATTCAACTGTCTGGCGTGTGTTGAGGTGCCGTTTACTATTCAAGCCATACCGCCTACAACTGGTACAGGCTCTTTGAGTCCATCTTTTTTAATCACACTGTATATTTAGTTATTACATTAAATATATTTAATTACTTATTAAATATAGTACATTAGTTGGTTATATATTGTAAGTACATGCAAAGTGCACGGTACACACAGTTTCAAGATGATGGGTGCTCAACAGGCAAGAATTATTTAGAGCTATAAGAACGTACAACTGAAGTTACAAGAATCAAGTGCCGCCGTATATTTCAACACAATATGTAGAGAGAAGAATTTAACACCTAAATGCATTCACATCAAGGTTAATGGAAATAATGTGCAAAATAGGAACACAAAACTGGCAGCAATTAAATAAGGAATTAGTCAAGAAATTAAATTTCTATCTACGAAGAAAAAATTTGAAAGGACAACTATATAAACTGCATCTGGAATGTGCAAAATACAATTAACTGTAAAATATATTGTGCATTTGTTGGGTATATGTTGTGAGTACATGCAAATATATGCAAAATGCACGGTGCACACAGCTTCAGTTGTGTTCCACTCTTTATTTATTGTGATAATTGTGAAAAACACCAATCAAAAGCGATGAAATGAGATTATATTCCTGAACCAAACGTTTGGTTTGGAAAATTAAAATTTAAACTTTCCGTTTTGGAGCATTTCACATCAGCTTTTGCAATCTGAATTACAGTACTTATTGTTTTCGTGTATTACTTTTTGGCTTTTACTACTGGGATCCAGTTCCAAGTGGCCAATTGATGCGGGCTGGACCTTTAAATAAGCCACATTACATGAAAATATTTGTGGTTAACAAACTTTAGTTGAAATATATGAAGGAAGAAGCAGCATTGGAAGATAATAGCCTAAATGGGAGAAACATCTTAAGGAGGTATATTGAGGCAATATTTCGTGATAATGAAACCTTAGGACTGGGAGCTGTCGTAGGCTATTTTTAAACCCGGTAATGTAATTTCGGTTTCTGAAAAAGTCAGGTAATATCTTAAGTACAGCCGCGACTAAAAACCTATCAGAAAGCACTCGACTTGCTACATATACTTAATTCTGACACAAATGTTGACACACTGTGAAACCCCAAATCTAGTTGAAATGCACCGAGTCCCTCTGCTGATGTTACAAAGAGAATGATCAGACCATGAACGATTAATTCCTATACTAGTCTCCGATTTTGCCTAGTACTCTTATTCTTTGTGACAAGTTTGAAATGCAAAGATGTTTACGTACACTCAAAGGACATATGGAAGAATGGGGGCATAGTTCTAAGCATTCTAAACCCAAGCCCTAAATCGAGGAGGGTCATTAACTGCACCCGTCGGCCTTTTTTTGCTTCAGGAACAAACTGAATAAGGCACTGATAGGGTCCCTAGACCTCTCTAGACACTTTCGGGAAGAGAAAATCTCATGGAACACCCGGTAAACGAACCATCAGACCTCGGTCATCCAACCAGTAGCCAAATAACTAAACCGACTGGACTGACCAGCTTCTCTTTAATGTTCGTGTAATGTATGTTTATTAGTAAATCCCCCGAACATTACAGAAGTTTGTCCACAGAATCCAAATCGGTCCCAGGTCCAACCCAGATTCCTGTTGAATGCGCCCTTCTTAGTTTTTTTTTTTTAAGGGACGAAAGGAAACTGATACCTTTTTCCAGTACGAGATAAAGACGGCATGAAAATATATCTACACCTCCCTTACCCTCACGCCTTCATACAACGGTGGTTAATTAAGCAAAAGGAAAACTTACCTGATATCTGTTACAAATAATCACTACACGTGAAATTTTAAATAAAGTTATTAGTTCCCCTAATTTTATTGTGTTTTGCTCGTTACTGGGTGTAGTTAATTATAGGGACAACACATGTGAAATTATTATGGAGCTAAAGGCACCTACACACTCCGTAATCAATAAATTACTTACTGTAAATGATTGCGATGGCTCTTAGGTAAGGTACCGATGTGAGAGGTGGATGTGACTGGCTCAGAATAGTGTCCATTTTCGATTTCTATTGATATGTTTCCTTTCACTTATTTACATTGTATTTAATGACACTGTCAGTACCTCTTCTTATGTAGCGTAGAATAATCACATTAAACACTGGAATTAAAATCATGCATTAGGAAGCGGCCATGACCAATTTTGAAGTAATCGTGGACATTTGCGATGAGATACTGAGGTTACCCCGAGAAACTTCAGTCACGTGTGCTGCCCCACTGATGAGATTTTAAACCAAAATCTTTTAGGTATGTAAAAGAAGTGCTAAGTTTTAAGTTTTTCCAGCTATGTTGTTGACAGTTAAGTTCCTCTGGATGTAATGCTGTGTTTACAGCTAAAGAGTTAGCGACCTTCCGAATGGTCGTAGCGCTTTCGCGTCTGACATCAAGCAGTCCAGCAAGGCTGGGCATTTTTTGCACTTTTTTACGTTGTAGAAAAAGGCGATAAGATAAGGCGAAAGGTCCGAAAAGCTTTACCAGTCAACTGGAAGTACCATCCCAGAAACCTTTATATTTCACGATTCAGGATTGCTGGTATTATACTTTAGTTGCCGGATTGCTGGCTAGAAGTCAGTATCCGGAAGATCCTGCGACCGGCCACCTCGGCACAGGTTTTTCTTGGTTTCTCTCTGTCTATGAGCGAATGCTGATATGGTTCCCAAGACTCCAAGTTACTACTGAATGCTTCTCATGTAGCTCTCCCGACTGCAATTTATTAGATCCTATTTCACATTTATGTACATGCATTATAACCACTGCCATCGGGCGACAGCACATTTGCAGTTAAATATGTAATAATAATAATTATTATTATTTTGACAGGGTTATTCTTAAATGCCTTGAACTTTCGAATTCTGTGATATGAATAACTTCACATTTCCAGTGTATATGCGTGACTGTACACAGTGAGGAAGTCCCCATGTCCATGAACAACTGGAACCGATAAAACTACCACGATCTTCGGAATCATAAACATTGGAACCCATTTGCAAAGTAAAAGGACTACTGGGTTCCATAACTTCTAAAGTACCAGTCATGAAAGCACAAAATAATAAAAAAGAAAAGTAATCATATAAGATTATTTCAATAAAATAAACCTTTTCAAGCACAATAAACGTAAACTAAGGGATGCATACTGACTCCCTAAAGACCCTAACAATCAGTCTGACTGAAAGAAAGACACAAAATGACGGGACCTAGCAATAGCAAGGCAGAGGAATTAGCCGAATTTCCAGCTTCGTAGTCTCATCTCGATTTCTCGGAAACACAAGAAAGGTAAAAATGACGTTACATTTCGCGATTATGAAAGACCAAAGTTCCGATTATCGATAATCATGGGTATCAAAACTGAACTGCGTGTGTGTGTGTGTGTGTGTGTGTGTATGTATGTACGTATGTAAGTATGTATGTATATATTTTTATATGGTTTATTGCTTGCTTCATTACAGCGGTAATACTACAAGCTTTTACATTTCTTGTTGTTGTGTTATGTACAAGTTATACAGTCTTACATTACTATGTACAGTTTTGTCATTAACTGTACATAACTTTGATTATTGTAATATTGCATTATTGAATATTTTACATATAGTTTTGATTTAATTCTTTACAGTTTTCTTACATCTATGCTACGATCGTTGTGTCTCTTGGCTACGCTCCAATA
>Ga0136643_10004246_pt1 | contig 19676 bp, 15 predicted proteins | sample TergutLab28metaG_FD_96883 | JGI IMG/M metagenome (GOLD analysis project Ga0136643, IMG submission 96883) | Labiotermes labralis P1 segment gut microbial communities from Petit-Saut dam, French Guiana - Lab288 P1 (version 3) (version 3) | ecosystem: Host-associated > Arthropoda: Insects >...
AAGTTTCAATACCGCCTTCATGAGTTTCCACCACCTGTCCCTAATCCAGTCCATGACCCCCACCCCACTTCATGAAGATCCATCTTAATATTATCCTCCCATATTATTATTATTATATTCAGATATAAAGTGTTATCAACACATCTACTTCTAAAATACTTACGAACAAGATACAAAAACAATTTTCGAAGTTGCTTTGAAAGGATGTGAAATATGATGTACTTCTCTGAATGTAGGGGGGGGAGGGGGGGAGGAGTAGTAGCCTGAAAGTGTATCTGCCAACAAAGATCCCAGTAAAGTACTTATACATAAAATGTATTAACTAGACCAAAGTGAACGGTTTGGGGATTGGGCCTATAGGATGTTGGGACTTGGTGTTTTACAGTTCATGTATTAATCTTAGGATGAAAATACGCGGGATGTTATGGCTGGCTGGGAATATGGATACTGTGAGGAGGTAAGGAATGCATGCAGTACTTCCGAACAAACGCGCTTGAAAATAGTTACTTGATAAATTGGAAAATAGATTGTGATGAATGGATATGGATGGAACTGGTGCGGGGATCGTGTCGCATTGCTGATTTTGGTATTAACGGCGTTGAACATTCCATTATATCACCAGAGTTAGTTGCTTACATCTGTAAAGGTTCGTGTCTTCAAGCTAAACGTATCAATCAAGCGAAATGGATCTGTCTTGCAGGTTCAGCTAGTCTGAGCCGTGTACTGGGATTACTGGGGAAACGTTCCCGAGTATGGAAGCAAAGAACTGTCATATCCACAGATGAAGCTGTCATTAATCTCCAAGAGGGAGCGCCTCCTTCCCTGCAGGTACCAGGCGGTGAACAATCCACTAAATCTCGTCGTAAGGCTCCATCTACACTCTCGATAATGGTGTAGGCACTTCCCCAAGTGTATAACAGACCTATATTCGAATCGTTCAAAGTGACACTTGGTTTCATCGCTGTTATTTTTTATACTAGAAGCAATGGTCAGAATCTAATTTCGCACTTCAGCGGCTAAAACAAACTTAGTGTCCGGAAGTACCCAGGTTCAGTCCTAACTGCTGTAGTTCGATAATGAGTAATTATAATGTCCGTCTATATCCAGCCTAGGAAAACGAAGTTAATTGTTTTGACCTGTTTTTCAGAAAAAAATTATTTACTAAGATTTTTTTCTGGGTAGAGCGTTCACTTTGCGGCTGTGAGTTTCGACGCCCTCACTCTCTGTCACTCGTATTACAGTTTAAACATTTTAAAGGAAATTTGACCTATTGGCAGGACTGCATAAGTATAAGAGGTGTTTGGGAATTGACTTGTGTAACATTCTGTGTGTGACAACACATTTTTATGCCATTCATTATGTAAGCTGTAACATGCAACATACAAAATTCATCCGCGAAATTTCGTTAAGTTTCCTTGTCACATGCCATGAACGCACTAGTGGAGGGGCAGATCTATAGCTCAGCTCTTCATTTTAAACTCCGTGGTTTTCATGTCACGAATTCTTTATGGCAATCTGCTTGCTGACTCCCCCGTTATTGGGGAAAGGTAGATGAGTTATTTTTCTCAGTTAGTAAATGCATTTGAAGTCAGTGATATTTAGGCAGAATAAATGTCCACAGCTGTGTCACTAGTGCCCTATCCCAGAGTCTTTGACATTGACACGACTACTGAAATTTGAAAAGATTTAAATCACAAGTTATGGGCCAATTTCCATCAGTACTTATTCCAAAAGGAAGTAGGACAATTCATTCTGAGATCCAATAACATGTTGATTGTATTTGGAATAACAAAGAATTGCTCCAATTGTGTAAGGGGGGTCTATCATTGTACCTCCCTATAAGAAAAACAAGACTGCAGTAACAGTGATATGTCTCGATTTACCCACACAAATGTATATTTAATGTCTGCTGTCAAATTTAACCCCATAGGCAGAAGAAATTGTTGGGGTTCGTCAGTGTGCATCTCAATGTGCCATTGGCAACTAAGAATCATATATCCTGTTTTCGTCAAATACTTGAGAAAAAGTGGGAATACAATTAGGCGATGCGTCAGGTGTTCACGCATATCGAAAAAACCTGTGATTATACTGGGAGGGACGTCTCTTGTATTATTCTGATTGACTTTGGTATCTCTATGAAACTAGTTTGATTAAAAAAATATGTTTCAGTGTAACGTGTAATACTGACCGTGTGAGGCGAATATTTGTCTGGCACATTTACTAATAAAAGTGGGCTGAAACAAGGAGTCGCTTCGTCGACATGGCTTTAAAACTTTGCTTTAGAACATTTTAAAGAGAGTTCAAGCAAACCACGAGATGTTGAAAATAAATGGTGCAAATCAGATTTCTGTTCACGCTGATGATATTAATTTGCAGAGTGATAGGACACAACTATAAAGAAAAACAAGCAAGGTTTACTATTCACTAGTAATAATATTAATATAGACATAAATGCTGAGAAAATTAATGTATGTTTATGTCTCAGATCCTTTAAGAATGTGGCGAAGTTCAGGTATTTGGGAAAAACCACTAACAAATGAAAATTACATTCAAGGAGAAATGACGAGCAGATTGAACTCAGCGAAAGTTTAACATTTGGTCCAGAATGTTCTGTCGTCCTGTTTCGTGCCCAAAAATACAGATTAATTTTAAAAACTATAACGTTGTCTATTTTTGTACTGATTTGAAACTTGGTCTCCCATATTGACTGTGAAACACAGGTTGAGGGTGTTTGAGAATAGGGCATTGAGGAAGATGTGTGAGCCTAATAGGAACAAAGTAACAGGGTAGTGGAGAAGGCTAAATAGCAAGAAATTTCATAATCTGCACTCTTCAGGAAATATTATTCGAGTGAGCAAATCAAGAATAATGAGATGCGCGGGACATTGGGCACGCATGGAGAAGAGGAAAGGTGCACACAGGGTCTTGATGGGGAAACTTGAAGGAAAGAGACCAATTGGCAGATCTGTGAGTAGATGGGAGGATAATATTAAAACAGATCTTCAAGGAATGAAATGAGCGGCATAGAAGGGATTTATTTGGCTCTGAACAAGGACAGGTTGTGGGATTTTATGAATACTGTAGTGAAAGTCTGGCTCCATACAGTGGGGGTAATATGAGAGTATAAGATGTAATACGATATATTTGTTAAATGCAGTTGAGTTGTCACCGGTGGCAGTATTACAGTGCACATTTGCACAATACATACAACAACATAAATAACAACTAATTTGGAAGAGTGCGGGCCGTGCCTTCACTTTGCTAACTTTACTCTGGTATTTGCCTTACAACTGAGGAAAGAGCACGGAAAAACCTCAGTCAGGGTATGAAAACCTCAGTCAGGGAGAAAACGTCAGTCTAGCTCCGGAACTACTACTTCTGAAGCAGGACTGTGCAACTTGGAGTTAGGTAGCTATTGAGTTAATTGTATAACGTATATTAGAATAATATGAGACTGCCTTATCATCGTCAGCAATATAGGTTGTATGTTTGTTTGTATCATATCTACGCATTTTACTGTCCCCTACCGAATTTGTGCCATTCCAGCATTGGAAAACATGCAGTGCATAACGAATTGCTGCTCGGATCTAATTACGTCCCTTCAATTCAGTGAAAAGGAACGGAATATTGTGACGTAGTGCTTTGCTTCGTCAGTTCTTGTTTTCTTTTGTTTTTTTCTTTTTGTGCGTCTCTATTTCTTTCGGCTGTTCAACTATTCCTTTCTTCATTTCTTCTGTTACGTACCTTTCGTAGATCCTGTGTTCATCAGCAAGCATTATCTGAGGAGAATATTGATTTTTGAAATAACTATTTCGAACGTTTTTCTGAAGGGGCTGACAAACGCGAGGTATCTGAGTAAAATAACAAAATTGTGACCTCCCAAATACAAGTTGGCATAGCTAACCACTGACAGTCTTGCGCTTAATTTCTGAGCTACTGTATATGTAGCGCTAAGATATAAATTTAGCTTCGAATTTGGCATGTAGTATAAACAAATATAGCATATTCCTGTGTTCGTATCGCTTTTGCTTGATTCAGAGAATTCTAAGGAGTATCCAGCGTGCCTGCAACGTAGTACTGAACTGAAGGTGCCGATGTCCCTCAATCATGTCAAGCAGTTGTTCACCAGAACCATAAGATTTCACCAGAAACGACACATTGGGGTTTTTAATCTATATAATTGGTTGTCGGGTACGTAAGGCTGATAACCTACCATCATCCTGTGCCGTTGTCACGAAATTTTGGAAGAACCTTAACTTCCTGGAACCCTCTGGGTTCTTCCGGGCCTGTAACGCGACTGCTTTTTAATTGGCTGTCGGTTTCTCTCTCTCAGAGGTAATGTCACTCAGTTATGTCCAAAACTGAGAGTTGGAAGCAATTGGAAGCTACTTTACAGAGTGTCATTTGCCAAGAATTGCCGCCTCTTCTGCCAATTTCTAAGTGAAGAAAAACCATCCAAAATAGTAGAGATTCTAGAACTTCTACAAACTTAGAAATACGTTTGTCAAAGGCAACATAAAAGAGCCTTCGTTTCATTATAACACATTTGAATCTCTCGTGTCATCAGTTTTCCGTCCTTTGGAAGTGAATTTAATCTCTTCTTTGGATCATCAGTTAGTTAAGGCGTACTGTACTGTACTACAGCAGTCAACAACAGTCAAAAATGAAGGAAATGGAAGTAGAGAGAAAGTAAAATAGACTAAAGCAAATAAGATCTAAAATTTAAGAAGAAAAAAAGAGTGAAAGACGACAGAAGGGAATAATAAATGTGTTGACATTCATCAACAATTCTTCTTGCAGCATGAAAACAAAATGAGACACGCAGAGGTGTAAAGATTGTTTCTAAAAGCAGTCAGAAAGCTGTAAAATGACTGCGACTTGGTGACTCGTCAGTAATAGCGTGTGAAGGGGGAACGTAAAAATATCTCATTCCGTTGTAAGCGAAGGTGGATGACTCTGAACATATTATTTTTATAGTGGAGAGTAAAGTGCTGACCATTGTCCATCTTCCAAGGATTGAGAGTGGCTTTTCTGACGGTTCCGATAAGTCGGTTTCTCCTTCTATCTAAAAAAAAGCAGAAAATTCAATCTCTAAAATGCTGTGTGTTTTATTCTGGGACGGCGAACTTTGTCCAAACTTTTAGTCACTTCGTGGCCATGTGCAAACGTCACATTTTTTGTGTTAAATTATGTTTAGTTGTAGTGAAGCCGTAGGACACGGAACGCATAATTATAAATACGTATCAATTATTATTGAGAAGTGGTTTTACGGGAAATATTTTGTGAAACTTTATTACCTTCAGAGCTAAGTTTTAGACTTTGGCCTTCCTGGTTATTACGTTGTGTGGTGTTATAGTTAACCCTTATCCTGCTAACGTGGAGAATATGGTGAGCTCCTAATAAGGCCAGCAGATGGCAGATGGGATTTAATTCGGCGTTTAAAGGTTACGGAGGGAAGAGCTGCCTCAATTTTCAGATTGACAGAGTGGAGTTTTTTAATATAGAAATTGCTTAATTTGAGACGTACCCTTTCCACCTTTGTCGTGGATTTCACTGTCCATAATACTTACGTACTTACCTACGCAATCAACGTTTTCTTCACACGCTTCAACATAAAACATAGATTACACCGGAATCTAATCTTCACCCTGCAGGTGGAGGCAGCACTTCCACGTACATGTGACTCTAGACTGTGCAGTAACACAGAAACCATCCCTTGAAAAATACATTCCGTTAAAAGATGAGAATATGCAATTACAAATCGAAGGATGTTAAAGAAATGTGAATATGAAGGAGGTGTCCTTTAATTTGGAAACATGTCTGCAATTAAACGGTAGTTAAGTTGAAAATATTGCATATAAAGACTCCACGGTGGCGATTCCGTCTTGGGAAACTGACCCTTCCTTGGATAGTCCAGAAATTTCCCGCATTTTATGGCACCTGTGCGTTCATTGCCGAGGTCACACCAGTCTGTTTCTGGTTCCTGTCTTGAGTAAAGTGAATCCAGTCTGCATCCTGTCATTCTGTTTAAATATACATCTCAATGTTATCCTTCCATATGTGCCTAGCTCTTCCAACCCGTCTCCTTCTTTCGGGATTTGCCACCAAACCCCTTACGCATTCCTTTTCAGTTCTATTTGTGCTACGTGTCCTTTCCGTTGCGTCCTCGCATCATATGAAAAATATCTAGCGATTGAGAAAACAAGACCAGAAGGAAAAAAGAACCAGAGTTTTGAGTTCTTATCTGATATATTATATAAGAAAGGCAAATATATCAAATATGTCCTTAATAAATGTGTTTATTTTGCTAAAAGTATACACATTAGCTGCAATAAAATTGTAGGGATGACTTATAATGTTTTCAAAACGGTCCGAAGAAAATGTATATGCTTTTATATAAGATGGGCTTTGGAATGTCACAGATAGCTAAATGATGTGTGCTGCAAGCGTTTAATGTGTAAGACGTCTTAAGTAAAACAACGTGATGTAAAATATAATGTATCCGTTTGATTATCACCAAAATAGCAAACAATGAAAGTTGATGTTTCAATTTAACTGCTGCCCAAAATGAAGGATTTTATGCTGATTGTAACTGACATTCTTACACTGTACTCCAGCCATTTGCACCATCTGCGGCTCCCTCTTTAACGGAGTTGGCCAAGTGGATCGCCTAGCTATTCTGAACAATAGTGTGGCGAAGAGAGTTTAAATTCATGTAAAATGTGTGACACTATTGTAATTAACATCAGTGGAATGGTGCGCAACATGGCGAGTGATTACATTATTGTGACTACAAATGACTAACAATAGTTGTGCTGAGAATGCAAGGTCTCGGTTCTTAGAAATGTTTAAAAATTATGCAGGCTCTTAGGCATCTGTAGCCTGATTGTAGTGCTAGTGATGCTAGGAATGTTAGCAACAAATGTACTAACAAATAATAAATTAATAATGTAGTGGCAAAACAAGAATATTGTACAGCGCTAATATCCAAGGAGTTCTTGGCTACGAGCCAGAGATGTTTCTATAGGCGTCATACGTTAACATATATGTCATTCTACTACATCCTCTTCGATTTTCCCAATTAGACATTTTCCAAAGCACTCCCAAACAGAATTCCGTACACACTCCCTCTCTGTCCAGTCATAGTTAATCCTATCCATGTTACCTATATTGACAGTGTGATGTCGAGGTAGTGCAAACCGTATTATCTGAATTAGACGATGAATTGGATTTGAGTCGACCTAAATATAATTTTTCTCTTACGATGTGTAAAAGTAGAAGGTTAGGGAAATGTGGTGTTTGCTGTCGTTGTCTGACGGCAGATATGTCAGTTCTAAATTGCAGAACACATGATGTTATACATAAATCTGTTTTGTATCTGAGAATTAATTTTCATCTTTCAAATTTGACACGTTCACCTACCATGCAATATGAAGTTTTTTTTTTCTGGCATAAGAGTCCATGGTGAAATTTAGTCTCTACCAAAGTTGTCCTCCACTGCTCTCGGTCCTGCTACTTACGTCTTCAGTTCCTCACGCCCATGTTCTTCAGATCTTCCTCATCTGACTCACACCACCTCAACTTTGGTATTCCTAAACTTCGAGTGCCTTCTGGTTTAAGAAGGCTAAGCTTCATGCTATGACGCACCTATTGGATTCTAAAGAGGTGTCCCAGCCACCGCAATCTTCCTATTTTTATCACTTGGACTGTGTGCAGTTCATCATAGAATGTATAAAGCACACTGCTGTATCTTGTTCTCCGTATCCCATTATCGTTAGCAGGACCGTATATCATTCTTAACATTCTTCGTTCAAAGATTCAGTGCAAAATTCCACCCTTCTTTGAGAGGGGCTAACATTCCCTTCCATATGTAAGTGTCGGTCTTGTAACGGTATTGTATAACATACATTTACTCTGACGTTTCACATTCGGTGTGTTAAGTTGTTTCTGTAGCCCTTAGCTAGTTTCATTAGCTACAGTTTTTGGTTATTGGATTTTTATTGTTACATTATTATCTTCTGTTAAGACTATTTCTGAATACTTAAATAAATTCCTTTATCTTCTCATATTCCTGGTCATTAATTTTTGCCATTTTATTATTTTTGGGTTTTTTTGTTACTTCCAAGTATTTTGTTTTCTCTATGTTTACTGTTAAATCCCATTACTTGTGCTGTTCGCATTAGTTTCTTCATTTTTTTTTAATCTGTCAAGGATCTTTCTACTCTTACTATATCTTGTGCATAAGGAAGTATCTGGGTTATTTTATTACATTCGATTCCTTTAAGTTCTATCTGCAAATACTTGATTAGCTTCTTCAGTGTTATATTAAAAGGTACGCAAGATAGATCATCCCCTCGTCTTGATCATATTGATGTTTATAATTGTTCCGAAAGTTATTCTAAATTTTAACTTTACATCTCACATATTTCAGAGATAATTTAACCAGTATTATTAAGTTCTTTGATGTCTTAATTTCCTTTAACTTTACAGAAAAATAGATTTTATGGGATACTCTTAAGTTTAAATTTATCAAAGAACAAAATGGTTTACTGCGTTGATAAGAATCAATAAATAATACTGCCTAATATAAATAAAACTTCCGCAGTTACTCATCGATAGCTACCGTCTGCCATAAATGGATATTTTGTTAACTCATATTACACACTGTTTTAGCGTACAGTTGTTAGCTCCGACTACAGAGCATCAAATGGTGGAATGGTTAATGACTAACCGAATTTTGCAGAATTAAAGCGAAAGCAGAATGTATTGATTGTCTGCAGAGAAGTTTTGCTTTTTCTTACCTGCTGTTTTATTCAGAACTTTGAAGCTAATACCTGAATGAGATTTTGAAACATCTCTTGTACATACGATTCTTACTTACAAGTTCATTGGAATTAAACAGTTGGAGCCAAGGAAATTTAGTCTTTGATCCTGCATCAGTGAAACTTTCAAACCACTGCACGCACAATAAACATGCAATATTGAAACCAAAAGAGTCGGCCAATTCAAATAGCTGATATATCGGCACAGCTTGTGCAGATAGCCGAAGATCCTAACTGAAATTAAGTTATCGTTTCAGTACCAAATGTTGGTACTTAACGTCACCCGAAATGTAAAAGGAAAGAGAAATATTAAACTGTTGGAAATAAAGAAGGAGTAATTGCTTTTTGTGTCTTTCCATCTAAACGTAATTCCCCAAATAGCGCTCCACCATTTTTTTTTGTTTTAAAGTAATGTACACACTAAGTTTCCGGCCCATGGCTGGTGATATAACGCAAAGCACATTTGAGACTTTCCAGGCCGTCACTGGCTCGCCATCTTTTGCTTTCTTTCACTGACAGTAACTCGAGTGGAAGGCAACTGGAATAATTTCTCGTGAGACGACAAGTTCAGTCTAAGACACAGCCCTTTTTGTCTACTTCTGGTCCGAACAGAACATCTCGGATAAAGCACACACAATGAAAACTGATCCTTTAGATCTTCTGTCTAAAGTGACATTTTTTAGAAATACTGAATTCGGGAATTGTTGTTTTCTTCAGATTTATTTTTGGGTTAAGAGAAGGTCAAAAGCTGGGATTAAGCTTGTACCGAGTAGCAGATTATGGAAAACAATGAGAACTGCTGAGTATATTTTAAATAGCTGGAAGTTTTGTGTCGAAACGAATTTTACTTAAACGTTGGTTTTCTGGGAATGAAAACTGACCTGTTTATTCGAGTAGTCTAGAGGTTGGCAACTTTGAAGGAGCCCGACACTGTAATATCGTTTTCACAGAATTCCGAGATTGGATACTTTTCCAGAGAATTGGCAGTTTATTCCACACCTTCAAATATTTTCCTGTACGATCCATTTTATTTATCCCCTTATCTTCACCAAAGCCTCTCAAATGCCCCCTTCCCTTGAGGTCACCGACAAAAATTGCGTACGCAATATTGGAAGGGGGGGGGGGTAGGGAAGCACCGGAGGAAAAATGAAACTTAATTTGCCAATCTTTCTCCGAAATCAGCGCGTTTGAAAAGCGATCTCTTTTCCTGGCTCTTTTATCTTTTCACTTTAACACTCATTTCAGCACCCTTTGTGTTAATCGCGCAAATTTCTCCTATTGCTCTTCTCATTACAGATGGATGAGCTAGAGTTTTGGAAGGAAAGGCGGTGAATTGAAAAGACTTTTTTTGTTTCTGCTGACTGGGCATTTGTGTGTCAGTAAAGGAAGTGTTTAAAGATAACAGGGAAGTTATTGGAGCACTAGAGCAGCAGTTCTTTGTGCCAAGAGTCCACACATTTATCGCATATCTCTTTCTGTTTCAACTACCCAGTTTGAAGGCGTGTATCTTGCACCCGACAAGCATAGAGCCTGTGTTTGCGTATATTATAATGGGTCGAGCTGTGAACATGTCTCTGGTTAAGTTGTGTTTCACCGAGTTGTGAGATTTGTACAGGGACCCCCAGGAACTGCCGGCAACGGTACAGCTGTTTATGAGAAGGAAAGCTGCTGGACTGTGATGATAGTAGCAGGAGGATTGAGGGTCAGTGATGAAGAGAGACACGCGGTAAGGGGTTACGTGGACCGTGTCTGCCGTGCAGTGATTATTAAAAAAGGGAATTTGTGATTAATTTCAGTTTCGAATGTGTGTGTACAGGTGGGGCATAGGGGTAATACAGTCGGATCTCCGACACAGTGGATTCTGATATGGTAGTCATTGTCGACACGTCTCTTTTCTGACCACCAAATATCGTCCCGTGCTGGTAACAACCATTAATCACAAGTGCTAAGTCGAGCAGCCGCGGACCACGGAGTGTAGGGAATTCGTTCCTGTTAATCTTCAGCTGGTTTGCAGCAACTCAAGAGTTCCGGTGCAATCGAACCGAGCAGGTACGTTCGGTTCAAGTTTGGCGCTCATCCTGAAGGCACGAAAACATACTAATCGCTGGACGCGACAAGCAACTGGCCTTAAAATAAGCCACACCAGAAAAAAGAGACCGTAACTAGGTATAACCGGGGACGAGATAACAACGACATTAAGGTTGGTGGAAATTATGATATAAGAGAACAATGTAGACGCGTAGGGCATTACGTTGAAACAAGGAGATGAATACCCCAAAGCAGGTAGATTATGTACGAGGAGAGAGAGAAGATGTACAGTTAGAGGAGGGGCAGAATAACGTGTAGGACTAACTTACAATTACCATATGGCCAAGAATTGGACTGTAGCGAAGATAAAGCGGGGACTTTATGAAGGACAAGAGACATGAGTCAGGTGAAGAATGGCAAGGAAAACGCTATGAAAAGAGCTGGGTTAGTAAGGACACTGATACGCCAACACGCATCTTCTGTGAAATTCAGTACGATAATGGAATGGCGGAAAATCTTACCCGGACATTTCATCAGAACCCTGAAATAATAGGCGAATTTTTGAAGAAATATAAGCAAACAGTGGAGGAATTGGCTAGTAGTGTAGGAAAGAGGATAGATATTATACAGAATCACGTTAATAAAAGAGTCATTGACCTAAGTAAAAATGTAAGAAACCTGAATCGAGAATTGTGTAGAACCTCAAAGAAATGGTGGATATGATGCCTACATTGTCCGAGGATTTGAAGGGAATATTTGAACAGAAAATCAGTAAATGATAGTGGGGCTGAGGATAAGGGCAAAACCGCAGGTAGCCAATTAAAAAAATGACGCAGACGTCGACAGTTTTCAACAAAACGTTAAGATGGATTTAGACAATATGCCGGCATGTTTGGTTGCTTTCGCAAGGCAAGAAACTAACCAGCAGAAGGACTTTGATAAAAAAAAGAAAAGTTGTATTAAATAGCTACATGGGGCAGGTAGAAGGGAAGTTAGACGCCTGTGAAAGCCGGGTGAAGAATGAGACGGCGCAGCTGAAAACCACAGTGAATACACTAGAAGAGACGCACCACTTAGGAAAGTAAAGGAAAGAGGTGAACCTTAGTGAAATTAGCGGGCACCGGGATGACAAGTAAAACTCCGGTCCGACTGCCGACGCGCGCCGTAGCGCCACACGCAAGCGTTCAAACACAATGATGTACTCAGGACATTTTCTGCAACAATCTTTGGTTATAAATTTACTTGTTTTGAAAAATTTCTCTACCCAAAATTCCCGAGCTCATTTGGTAGCATTATCTGAAGCAATGAATACGAAACGTATTACCCAAAATATGAGACTGTGGGAAAAAGATAACTTCGTGATGCATTGCTACTTTAAACGTGATAAGCAGCTTCGAGGATTTTCAGAGAGTATTCAAGTCCTGGTGTTGCAGTGAGAATATTCAGACTTAATTGAGGGTGGCCATTTACCGGGGATGGTATATAATTTGCATGGAAAGCAAGGTTACGTGGACTGCTTACTCTAGTTTGCTGTCAAAGCAAAATACCTGGAGGCAAAGACGACGCCTACAGAATTCTTGGGAGACGTACGAAGTCACTTCTCACCCCAACTACAACATTTATGGAGCACCACCAAACCAAAAGACCTACAGGAAGCTGTGACCTTCTTATCTGACATGGAGGCCTTGGAAGGGAACGAAGGGGGCCATAGTTCAAATCCCAAAGCTCGACAGAACAGGACCGATGAAAATAGGCAGCTTGATGGCCGTTATGGGCATATCAGCGATGCCCGACTTTTCGGGAGGACAGCCCAGGTGACTACAGAAACGAACTCGTGGTATTGACTTCGTACCTCGGCGGGATAAAACATTGCTACGTCCGCTACATCCGAACGCTCTAGATTTCCACCGCCGCCATAATGCGGGAGGGGTCGAGCCAAGATCAATGCAGGGAAACTAGGAAACGATCCGGCTCGGCCTGATCGACTTTAGTTGACAGAACAGATAATGGCTGTGTAGTAATGAAGGGTAGTGGAGAGGAGGAACAGATAAATTGAAGACAGTTCAACGTTTCGTTAGAAGAGTAACTCAAAGTGCAAAGTTACTTCATAAAGGCCAGAGAACCTAAAACTAGTCCGCACATTTTGGTTACTGTAGAAATCTGTCATACAAAGTTGTGTGCGTTAGCAGCTCATTAGTGATGATACCTTCAAGGAACTGTTTCGAAATGGGATGGGTATCGAGACCCCACCCGTGCAGTCCGCAGTGTTATTAAGTACTTTTGTTCACACGACGACCCGAATTAACAGGCAAATGTTGGTGTACGAGTTCGATGGAGAAGAGTTTGAAAACATTTTTCCTGATTGTTGGCAACTGATGAGCGCCATTACACTCGGGTCGGATTTTCTTTTCAATTAAGGATTTTCCGTGGATTTCCAAAACCGGTGCTTTACCAAGAAGAGGACAACGAATGAAATGGGAAGAGGAGACTTTGGAGGAAACAGAGGAAAACACCAATGTGCGCAACAATGAAGACGTGACGTTTGAAATGATTAAGGACCCTTAATTTTGGATGAGAGTGTCGAGACCAGCGGAGGTGATGATGACTAAATGGGTTTCCACGGAAGGTAAAGACTGTCCAGGACAGGTAGAAAGAGAAGAGAATGTCCATGTTGCGTCGTTAGGATATTAATGGACATTGGAAGTGATCTTGGAAGATAATGTATAACATGCTATTGCCATCCTATGCTTAAGAATGCACGGGACACTGGCTAGTGTGTCCGGATCGTGGGCAGAGATGGGACCAAGCGCTGGCGTCCACCGTTATATTCCACTATGACAAACAAGAACCCGTCACTGTCGTGGGGGACGTTTTTGCGAATGTCATCGATTCAATTGATTCACTGGAGGCGACGTAGAATAGGGAAGTCGAATCCGTTTTACAAGTGTCCGATAAATACTTTTAATCGATTCCAGGAATACGAAAAAGTTTGAGTGAAGTCTAGCAGTAACCAGCCCGTCCCTAGTAACAGCAAAGGAGCGGATCGTACGTATGTTCTTCGTCGTGCAGTGCGATAACAGATTGACGTTATAGTAAGGCACTGGGTGATTGAAAGATCTTCGTCACCCTATTCCAACCTTCTGCCAATAATTCCGAAGCTCTTTACGTAAAGGATGTGGTAGTGTGTGGGGGCCAAATAGTGCCCTAAGTTCCATGACTTGTTTAATTGGCGGTAAAAATTGAGTTATAGTTTAAATATTAATGTTATTGTAAATTTTAAGATGTAGGCGATTTTGCGATAACGTCCACGGAGGATGATCGAAGGATTACTCATCTCAGGCGACCTTTTTCTCCTCAGCCCATCGGTGGGCAGGTTACAACTTGTCGAGCCGTGGACGATTTTTTGACTAGACTGTGTTATTTAGAGGGGTAGAATTTGTGGTGGGACCCCTCCAGGAATTGCCAGGACCGATATAGGTGTTTATATGGAGGAATGCTGATGGACTCTGATAGTGGCAGCAGGAGGATTGAGGGCCAGTGACGAAGAGGGACACGCGGTAAGAGGGTGCATGGACCGTGCCTGCCGTGCAGTGATTATTAAAAAAGGGAATTTGTGATCAATTTCAGTTTCGAATGTGTGTGTACAGGTGGGGCATAGGGGTAGTACAGTCGGATCTCCGACTCAGTGGATTCTGATATAGTAGTCATTGTCGACACGTCTCTTTTCTGAACACCAAATATCGTCGCGTGCTTGTAACAACCATTAATCACAAGAGCTAAGTCAAGAAGCCTTGGACCACGGAGTGTAGGGAATCACGTCCCTATTAATCAGCAGCTGTCTTTGCAGCAACTCAGAGTTCCGGTGCAATCGAACTGAAGAGGTAGGTCCTCTTCAATACAAGCAGTACGTATATATGCCTGTCCGTCTGTATGCCTGCCTGTCCGCATGGAACAGCTCTTCTCTCGCTGGACGGATTGTCATGAGATTGACATTTGAATATATTTCGAATATCAGCCCTTGTTTATTACGATGAGCAATACTGCACTAGTGACAATTAGATAAAGTTTGGGGCGAGTTTGTAAATATGGAGAAACTTTCATTTCGGGTTTCCCGTACAATATTAGCGAATTACTGAAAAGAAACCCTTGTAAAGAGCTGCTGGGAATTTATGTTGGTTATAACCGTTGGTTTTAATTCTGATTTCAAAGGAGACCTTGTGTGTGATGAATTAATGGCATTCGAAGCTCTGTGAAGGACTTGAAAACTATATGCCATTAAATTTTTTAAATTTAATTAATAATTTCAAAATGGAAGACGGATTACTTTAAGAGACCAGTTCGCCATGTCAGTTTTTGTCGCCGATGGCGTGAGAAATTTTTTAAAACGTGAACTAGCTGAAACGAAATTACGATGTTCAGCGTCTCGAGAGACTTTGAGTTTTCTAACCACTCCGTATGTTGAAAATGAGCGTTGCTCAAAACCCCTGTTTTTTCGAATTGGCGAAAAAGCGTGCAAAAGCAAAAGAGAGACATCAGTTTTCATTTACATGTTCTGTAAGTACTTATTTTCCACACATTACACTACATATATTCATTTAATTCTTATGATTTTTGAGACTGAAGAGCCAATTAAAATAATAAAAGTTAAAGTTCACCTTAGAACAGGTCACGAAGGCACAGAGGAAAAGTAGAAGTGTAGCTCTACTCTTTCAAATAATCTCGGCGCTGGATGGAGGTGGGTTGGTCAACCCCGCGCCCTCGTCGCTTTACACCGGGGAAAGACCCCGTACCCCTTGCATAGGGGCTGGGTGGGCCCCAGCGCCGTTCTGGACAGACGCGGAAGAACTTGCCTCCGCCGGGATTCGATCCCCGGACCGTCCAACTCGTAGCGAGTCGCTATACCGACTGAGTCATCCCGGCCTACCCCATTAAAATAATATGCAATCTTTATATAAATTTGAGTGATGGCCCGAGGAGGAGGGAGGGGAGGGGCGCCAAACATGTTTAGCAAGTTCTGCTGTATGGATGTTGCCGACTGTGTATGTATGGGTACCTCATGACCAGTCATTCTTTAAATTCGACTAGAAATAGGATGAACTTACCCGCATAATGATACGTAGTCTTATGTATTTGGTGGGTCAAGACTTGAAATTATACAGTAACAGCTTTGTGTTTTGTCGTAATAATTACATAAAATGTGACAGTGAGTGCACACTCGGCACACACGCTTACATGTGATAGTTAAATTTAAAAGTTGTCATGCAACTTACTGATCAGGACCACGGCGGTATGATTTCCTTAATTTTTCCCCCCTTGTGGCGCTGCGCCCCAACACGGTCCATGGTCTCCTCATTCTTGAGGTTTCTAGATCACATACAACGACGTACCACAGCCGGTAGGACTCCTCTGGACGCACGATCAGTGTGTCGCAGAGACCTCTACCTGACAACACACAACACTCACTACAGACAGACATCCATGCCCCGGTGTGATTCGAACCCACAATCTCAGCAGGCGAGTGGCCGTAAACCTACGCCTTAGACCACGCGGCCACTGGGACCGTTTCTTTAAAATTTAAGAAACATTAAATTCACATGTATTTGGGCGAGAAGAAAAAACATGAATTAACAGCCAATTAATATACATGAGCAAGCATCGAAATTAAAAGCTTACATTGCAAGCTATTGGGATTTTCGGTTGGTTATAACCGTTGGTTTTGATGCTGATTTCAAAGGAGATCTTGTGTATGATGAATTAATGGCATTCGAAGCTCTGTGAAAGACTTGACAACAATATGCCAATAAATTTTTAAATGTAATTATTAAAGTCAAAATGGAAGACTGATTACTTTAAGAGATCAGTTACCCATGCTAGATTTTGTCGCCGGTGGCGTGAGAAATTTTTTTAAACTTAAACTCATTAATGCAATCGATAATCATGAGCAATTATCGAAATTAAAAGCTTGCATAGTTTTTCTTTGTACATTTCGATGTGGTAATCAGCAGTAACGTAACACTACAGTAAAAGATAAAACGAACATAATTTGATCGTGTTCCACATCCAGTCGAGCTTTCTTATTGCGTCTTTAATGGCATATTGCGTCTTGTGGGTGCGGAAATGTAGGAAAATAACACCAGTTTTCTATAAAACCAAAAAGCTTCTGCATAATATTTAGGGTACACAAACAGGATGTTTCTTTCGGCTCAGCAACGTTTGTTCGAGATTGTATTGAACCGGATTTGTATTTAGCATTTTACGTTCTAGATGGGCGAAGAAAGAGTTATAGATCTACAGGCAAAATGTTCATTAAAATGGTCAGATTTTGATAACAATTGAAGTATCTAGACACTTCTCAGCTTTTAACTACCTTCAGTGGCTCTCCAGTTGGTACCTGTGGACAAATGGAATGACAGAACGATCGATTTTATTAGGCTTTCATCAGGGATACTAACTCGTCTAAACAAAAAAGAGATGATGAATGAACTATTCAATTCTGAAGGAACACAGGAGAACTTAGTGTTTCATGATCAATTAATTTTTTTTAGTTCACAAAGGTTTTAATAATTAAATACCGCGCACATCAGCGGTTATCATATTCGGACACATATGAAGATGTATAACACAGCTAATTCAGTGGACTAAGATGGCTTTCCTTCTCCAAACCGTAACATCTTAGTCTTTTAGTGGGCTGTGGAAAGACAAGAAGATAAAAGTATTGATCTTGAGTTCGAATTCCAAAGCGGACATGTAACAACAAACGTTCTTTTGAATCAAATTGTGAACGTTCCTTGTGATTGATTGTACGGTTTGATGGCGGGATGTATGTTGTGGATTCCGGAGGCAATGGGTCTTCACCCCCCTGTAACCTATCTACCTCACACTTCACTTCTTTCTCTGTAGTCGTAAGGTACACAATCTTTCAACCCCTACCCCATATCTTCCTGTTACTCAAGTTCGTTACTTTTTGTTATGGGTCGAAAGGACACGCTGATGGATTCTAAAGGATTTCTGTTCTTTGTCAGCCGTTGCTAAAGAGCAGATACGGGTATAGGAGAAATGGAACGAGGACGAGTAACTGTTTTATAAATCAGCTGTCGTGTGACAATTGGTCAGTCGATGTACATTCTGACGACATTGACGAATGGAAGACGAATGTAAAGAATACAGGTATTATTATGAATGTAAGTCCTGCTGTTCGGTTGATTCTGTAATAGCCTACTGTGCATTTCTACTCTTGATGAATAATTAATTTCGGTGATGCGTATGGTTATGATTGCAACATGTAGGAAAGTAATGGGATTAATGCGGGGTTATATTTGTAAACTGTACTGTGATTATGTGGTTGTAGTACAGGTTGAACTTTGTTTAGAGTACACAGTTAGCTGTTTCAAAGTAAAGCGTGAGAGTATTTGAGAGCAGAGTACTGAAAATTTGTATGTAGCTAAGAAAGTAGACATAGCAGGAGGCTGGAGGCAATTCTATAACAAGCAGCTTCATATTCTGTACTCTTATTTCTATACGTATGTTGTTTTGATAATGTCTAGGGAGATGAGATGTGCGAGACATATAGGATGAATGCGAGAGAGGAGGAAAGATTGCAACAATACTTCGAAGTCGTGAAGGGGAGAGACCAGTAGTTTCGAAGAGAATGTTAACCTGCACGTTAACGAAAAGTGATCAGAGACAGCAAATTTGATTAATCTGGCTAAGGATAGGAAGCTTGGCGGTCTTATGTTTGGTTTGGTAAAATACAGACAAATTATTGACTAGCTGATGGACTGTACATCCTCCAATCAAATTGCGAGTAGTGTTAAATTGTGTGATGTGTGTAAATGTCATGATATTTTAAAATTCCGGAATATGTCGAAATCGGGATATTCCGAATTAAAGGGTATGTCAAATTTCAGAATGTCCAAATTCCGGGGTACTCCCAAAATCTGAGATTTGTCAAAATACTCCATCACCGCCTAGTACCACATAATTTTAAATTCACCTGACGTCATATTAAATTTTCTCCTTCATTGTTAATAAAGTTTACTGTTCAGGGAACGTGGTCGATTGAGCTCAAAAGGTGATAATTTTCACGTAACTTGGAAGAATATATGGGAAGAGCTAAAGATTTCCGTTCAATATGCTTTACAAATCTTACTTTCGGGACTCTTTCAGTTGACACGGTTGCTCATTTATTGCGGACACAAAACTACTGACTAAAAACTAGTCGCACCAAAAATAAACTGTCTAGAATAATGTATCGCCGGTCCCAGTGGCCGAACGGTCTAAGGTGTAGGTCTGTGCCCGCTCGCCTGCCGAGATCTTGGGTTCGAATCCCACCGGAGGCATGGATGTTGGTCTGTTGGGAGTGTTGTGTGTTGTAAGGTAGAGTTCTCTGCGACGAACTGATCACTCGTCCAGAGGAGCCCTACCGACTGTGATGTGTCATTGTGTGTGTGATCAAGGAACCTCAAGAATGAAGAGGACATGGCCCACGTTGGGCCACAGCTCCACAGGAAAAAAAGATAATGTACTGTTTCCATTCTTGTTTCAGTAAGTGATGACTTCATCGAAGGAACTGTCCTACAAGTACCAAATACCATCTTTGTTATCTGTACCAAATTATCCAATGAGTTGTTTTTAGAAAGTGAGTGTGATGTAAATTTCACATCCACGTTTATTATTTTAGTTGGCTTCAACACAGAATTTAACATGCTTAAAGGCTAAGAAAATGAAACCGAAATACACACACACCACACACACACTACACACAAACACACACATACGCCACACACACACACACACCACATACACACACACACCACACACACACAC
>Ga0136643_10004248_pt1 | contig 19673 bp, 8 predicted proteins | sample TergutLab28metaG_FD_96883 | JGI IMG/M metagenome (GOLD analysis project Ga0136643, IMG submission 96883) | Labiotermes labralis P1 segment gut microbial communities from Petit-Saut dam, French Guiana - Lab288 P1 (version 3) (version 3) | ecosystem: Host-associated > Arthropoda: Insects >...
GAATTACCACAATGGTAATTCAACAGAATAGTCTTAAGCTCCTGATGATGGATATATTAATGTCCGAAACATGTTGAGCGCATAAGAAGTGAAATAAAGCAGCAAGTGACATCAAGTTGGTCTGTTTGTTTTCAACACTCAACATTACATTGTTCGTCATGCAATTTGCTCCAGTCTGTTGTATCCACTATCCTAGATTCAGATACTCGTAGAGCCCCAGGACCTTGTTTCCAAATACAAATTTTCCATACCTTGTTGCAAAAGACCTGGTTTAACGACCACAAAAAATACCGCGAAAAGCCATTGTTGCTTCAAACGCAAACGCAAACGTTATTCTTTATTATTTATTTCATTCTCGAAAGTTTGCACAATTGGAAATTCGAAAATATTTGACTACCTTTACACCTAATTTAACACGGTGAGGTTACTTCCCACGTCATGTGAACTCTTTCATTACAACAACAACTTAACTTTTCGGTCTATAATACATTCGACATACGTAATGTGAGCAGTTGCTGAAATTACCAGCTGGCGTCCAGTTTCTCGACGTTCAAGTTTAACGTTCAGTAGGTTTTGGAAATTACTTCTCTTTCAAAATCTCAGCAGCGTACGAATTGTAACAGAATTCTTAAGAACTAAGTGGGTTTAATCCAACAGAACGGCCATGTTGCAGCCCGTTAATGGCTACTTTTCACGAGTACTTTCCATACAAAACATATGAATGAAACTGCAGTGTCACCTAGGGCGGACCAAGAGGTGGCAGGGGAGTGGAAGGCTGCATTTAGTTGGCCAGGAGCCGGTCGGCACCTACCTAGGCCTCCCTACAAAGTGTGTCCAAAATTCGTAATCAATGAGAGAAAATTAGAAAATCCTCTTGTCATTTGACAATAATCACCGATTTCTGTCTTTCTTTGCCCATGCACGGCTTTGTTCTTCGCCATATTATCATTTTCATTGGTCCAGATAACCGCATATCATAATGATACATTTAGACTGTTGATTGGCAGGCCATGCTACTTAGTCAAATATCTAAGGGTTCAATTGTTCGATTGCACCCGGTGCCATTAACAGCAGAAATTACGAGGAATGAAAACCGAAACTCTCAGTACAGTTACAGGTAAATACGTCAAGACGGCCACAAAACAATTTCCGACATATCACGACCACCTTACAGAACGGTCAATGTCCAACACAAAATTGATATTATAATATACCAGCGCCCACAAACGCAGCATTCAAGCGGTTGGCATTAAAGCGGCCCCGAGTTCTAATCTCGGCCCAGGGACCGACTATTATGCTTAAGGTGCGTGCCGCTTTTCCTCAGTATTTCCATGCGAATTTCGGGATACCACCTCAAATTCCACACCTGTGCCAACCTGACGATTCAGGTGTTAGTAGCCAGTCTCTTACAACAGAACACCGAGTTAAGTTCGGCGTCGGATTTGTGACAGACCAAATGGCACTGGGACAGTTTTGCCCCGATTACTTCGGTGTTCCAATATCAGTATAATTCCACCAATTTTCTCTCTGTCTCTCTTTCTTTACATACACACACACACACACACATATATATATATATATATATATATATATATATATATATATTCCTTTACCTATCCCCGCCGCTGTATAATCTGAGCAACTGAAAGCGTTCACAAAAAATTATTCATAACATAATGTCCCCCACATACTGACACAAGTTTCCAATGTAAGGGTCAATTAATCGTAACTTAGGTCAGAATATAATAATAAAATGGAGCCTAAATTGTAAAATGGAATAATGTAGAATGTACATATCTGCCTCAGATTAGGTAACAGTGTCGGGGTTTGATGACGCCGATAACGCTTCTTCGTCTTTCGAAAAAGATGAGGAAATTTTGTGACTAGTTTTGCTATCGCTGTCTTCTCAATATTAACACTGTGTAAACTAAAATAATTTAAGTGTCGTTAAACAGCCAAGACACAATCACGGTCTTCTCGCATGTATGCTACGTGTTCGGTAGAGAGTTTCAGTGTTTTGGCAACACTTGCCGCCTCCTTCTGGGTTGAACAAGAGGGTCAAAGAATTTCGTGATTCAATCTATAAAAGGCCTAGCACGATACACCAATTTGACATCCCTGGAAGCAGCATTCAATTCTCGGTGGCTAAGTGGGGACTGGCAGATAATTGCTATAGATGATTCTAATGACCCATGACCACGATCCCTCCGCAACTAATTCCAGAGAAGCGATTAACGAGAAAGTGCGAAGTCATCTCTAGTCCACCAAACATATTCAATACAAGCAATCCAGGCACAATTACATTTAAAGTGATATCCTGATTCACTTCTTTTCAAAAGAGAGATTCATTCTAGCCGCCAAGGATTTTTAACTCGTAAATTAACTGGTGAGTGCTCCACTGCGGCGCATCACAGAATGAAGACCGTCCGTCAGAAACAACCCACACCCAATGAATGCTTTCTATTTAACCAACCACAATGAATAAATGGCTTCAGTAAGCTATTATTGAACTCTGTATAATTTTATTTTAAACCTACGTTTAATTAGTACGACAGAATTAGATCGTTAATAAAGTTACGTGTACAATTAATTACCTTCGGAACTTTCCTAGAAATCTATTTACATTATTATGTTACACAAATAAACTGATGTGCTCGAAGGACCCTCTGAGAATAAAACAATATATAGAAGTATACCGAAGTTATTATTGAATATATAACTAACACCACGCGGCACATTCGTTATTAAAAACAGACGCTCAGAGAGTAAAAAAAAAATCATCCATCTTTCGTATTCACATGAGTGTGTTCTGGGTAAGATCAACCCAATCCACATCTTTATGAAGATATTACCTTCCCATCTGAGTCACTAATTAATTTAAACACATCTGGTCTTGTGACAAAATACGCATAATGAACACATAATTAGACACATTTGTTTGTTCGTTTTTGGCGCGACAGCCCCCAGTGGGTCAGGGCCTCCTCATTCACGAGGTTTCTAGATCACACACAACGACGCACCACAGTCGGTAGAACTCCTCTAGACGAGTGATCAGCTTTACCTGACAACACGCAACCCTCACATCAAACATCCATGAGGACGGTGGGATTCGAACCCACAATCTCAGCAGGCAAGCGGCCGCAGACCTACGCCCTAGACCGCGCGGAAACCGGGACCGGCTAATTAGATACATGCTGTATATAAAATAATTATCTTTTAACCTTTAAATGATACTAAGGGAAAGAAAAGTCAAATCTGCTTTTTCAAAACAGCGTTATTGAATATTAGTTACGGCGAAGTATGTGGAAATACGTAGTTGCGAGATGCGATTATATGTAGCTGGAAGGCCCCTCTACAGAACTGATAACATTATGTTCTTAGACCCAATACACAGGGTGTTGTTATACAGTGTTTACACATTTATACGCTAGTAAAGCATTTTGATACAAGAGTCACTTTATTTTGCACTGAATTAAATAATGCTAGATGACAAATACATCTCGCAATTAGTACTGGCATATTCCGCTAGATATTACAATTATTATCCAGTAAAAAGAAAACTGAAGTCGTTGCAACTACCGTCTGAGCAAAGGAAGCGCTACTGGAAAACCGAAAAAGTGGCTGAAATACACAGACGTCTCAGAAATTAATTTTGAGCACCACCCAGAACATGGGTACACATTACAAAATCACGTGGTACGTCTGAGACTGATGGAATGGTGCAAAATGCCAACAGGGGCTAACGTAGAAGGCGTGGCAGTTCGACTAACAGTAGAAGTTTAAACATTTTATTATCCAACTAATGCATAAATATATAATACAATTAAAATTATAAAATATATAAAAGTGCTCCAACATGTTTCGGATCACAAAGTACCCATCATCAGAACGTGGCTAAAATAACAAGAATGGTTCTATCGTGTCCTTTGACATGGACGTGGTCGGTCTTATGGCAGCATATTATGACCCGTTGTGCCTGTGTGCAGTTCACTGTATAGGAAGGCACTCTTGAGTGCCTTCCTATACAGTGAACTGCACATGTTCATGTCAACGGTCACGATAGAACCATTCTTGTAATTTTAGCCAAGTTCTGTGTAAGGCTCCCTGATGATGGATACTTTGTGATCCGAAACATGCTGGAGCACTATTGCATATTTTATAATTTTAAATGTATTATACGTTTGTGCATTAGTTGGATAATAAAGTGTTTAAATGTCATTCATGCAAGGTGCAAACATGAAGATTAACAGTAGAAACATTCTGAGAGTGTCATAGGCCATCACAAGATCCCAAAATAAGACTGTAAGGCAATGTTCGTGTGAGATTTGTGTGTCTAAAACCCGTTCTTATTACATTTTGATGCATGAGAAGTGGAAACAGCGCGCATTAGAACTGTTCCATGCAATGAATACGGACGATCCAGTTCGTCAATAGTCCCTGTCCTGTACGAAATATTAGGCGTGGGGGTAGATCACAGAATCCTTCCCAATCATTCCTTAGACTTTTACCTGTAGGGTGCTCTGAAGAACACTGGGTATGACAGAAGTCAGGAACACTCCAGGACCTGAGGCATGAAAATCGAATTCCCTCTGCCGACATTCCACCACAAAGAGTAAAATTATGCCACTCAATTTTACGTCGTCAAAGATATACCGAAGCTGCTGGTAGATTTTAAGAAAATCTGAGGCATTAGAAGCAATACAAAAATTGAGTAACATCTGTCCGCTTGACTTGTTGACGTAAACATTAACCGAAATGTTCATAAGTTTTACGACATTCTACAATATGCACATGGGCTGTGACTAAGTGACTTAGGCACGCCGGTGGCTATTCTTATAGTTGATCTATGTCAAATGGTACAGATTTCCGAAAACATTGTATTATTCTGAAGAAGTCAAAAGGTACATATGCTTCAGTCGGCATTGTAGTGTCGAACTTTGCCGACCAAACTTAAAGTGTGTAATAATAATATTTATTAACTGCAATTGGGTTGTCACCCGGTGGCCGTGGTTATTTTACATGTATACAAAATATGATATTGGTTAAGCATGTTGCCCTGAAGAACTCTTTAAATCCATGACGTGAATTTTCAGTGAAATTGTAATTTCATAATACCTCCCTAGGGCTATAATATACATGAAAGAATCAGTTGGATGGTTATCTGTGGGAAAAATTGCTACAGACTAGAATTGGCAAAAATCTGCCGCTGAATTTTCATCGAGCTTTACAACAGTAACGTACATTAATTCAAGTGTGCGACATTCCTGGTGTAAGATCAAAGTATCTTGACAGATATTTTGCTGGAGCGGTGCCACTGTTTAGAGAAGGGCCATACATAATAGAAGGTGAAATTTTGAACACTTGAAGTCAAGCGGACGCCGTTAACTGCCATATAACAAGGAATACTACATTCGGTCCACAGAATATAGTTGTGTGCTTCGAATTATATTCAGAATAAAAAGTTATTTTTTTCCTCCAAACAGCATTACAGTTGCTGGCCTTTTTAATGTATGTGGTCCGGGGACTTTGTGTTAGAAATGGAAGTTCTTAATATTAATTAGATGAATTTCAGGTTCTATTTTGTTGATGAGTCTATATAAACACCTGGAGTACAGTCATGTACGCGAAATGTGTTCTCTGCAGTAGGTTTCCACACAGCATAAGAGCTAAACATCCTTTAAAAATCTCTGTACTCTGGAGACATATTGTCAGTTTAACGTCGATGGACGCTGCTGCAACACAAAGTGCAGGAGAAAGTTAAAGGATTTAAAAAATTTAATACCGATTATCCCATTAAATTGAAAATGTCAGCTTTAACAATCCGAAAGAAAACTGAACTACTACGTAACTGACTTGTTTGAACTGCATCGGAGAAAGCGTAAAACATAAACATTTCGTTGTTTTTTAAACGAAGGGTTAGAACTGGTATTTCCCACAAAAGAACACGGCGCTTAACCGTGCCGGAAAGAGAGAGGAAACCGACAAAATTACGGATGGAACACCAACACTTCGTGCGTATGAACAGAAAGTGGGAAAGCAAAGTTCCACTAACAACCACGCACTTTGCTAATTATAACAAAAACACCTAATATTGCAGATATTCAGCTAGAAGCAACATATGTGAACAAATCACGCTGTCAGAAATGTGTAGCTCATTAACTTTCAATCCATCATCTCTACCTTCCAATTAAAGGATTCCCATTAAAACATTCCCATGCGAACGGTGCACAAGACCCCTGTTCTCACGGTGGTGAATACAACGCGATGAGGTATGGTTTGCTTAATAGGTACTAACATTTCGGAGAGGTTTGTTGCCTCCACCTTCAAACTTCTACTTTTAACAGAGCATAGGTTTCGTCGAAACTAAGGTACCTCTCTACTGAACTAAAAGATAAAGCAGCCCCGTTAGAGGTCTGGATAAGCCCAGGGGGTTCTTAGGAAGTTAGGGTTCCCAGATTTCGTGACAAATGCATAGGATGGGGGTAGATTATCAGCCTCACGCACCGGCCGCCTTTACCCCCAGGAAATACTTCTGGTACTCATTTCTTTTAGACGCTGAGTCGACCCCAGGGCCATGGTGCGATCGGAGGGATATTATGTCAATGAAGAATCAACTGACACCAGCTGGGATCGAACCAGAGACCTTCCGATTTGTAGCACAGCAACTTAACCACTGTGCTACCGCGGTCCCCCCTCTACTAAACTACGTGCTGTAATAACCTAGAAGAACTACGTCCCTGGTAACACGCTCACCGCAATCGCAACTTCAGATCTCATACAATTGCTAATGTAGCTGATACGTTTGTACTGCACCTCCAAATTATTTAATTAAGATGCTTCCAAGTGAACAAACAATGACACTGTATCACACCTTCAAAAAGAGACATCTTGATGGGGATATAAAGTGTGTAATAATGTGAGAAGCAGGGAATAAATTAAAATCTTAATGAATTAATGCAAACTGTGGAGGAGATGAACGTGTTTACGTATGAGTTAAAGACATTGCTTACATGGCCAAAATTAAATACCATCTGGGAGCAATGACAGTTAAGGCTATCCACGATTTTCCGTGATGTCTTGCATGGGAAGAGAACTCACGACTGCTGGCCCCTGTGCTTACTGCCTGCATTACGTTACAAGTTTGGACGCTCAGTAACATTGTAATTCTGTACAATTCTCAAAATAAACAGCTATAAGGAATCAGGTCTTCTGGGATGTGACACTTTATCATTGGGTCAGTGACAGCCGACGTTTCGAAGGCACTGCATTTCTTCGGAACGTCGAAAATCACTCACCAAAGACAGGGCGTCACATCACAGATTACCTGATTCCTCAGCAACACCACTGCGAGAATCTCACATGAGCTACAACGCGCGAAACAACATAAAGTTATCGATCTTTCGAATAATGCAGCTGTGTATTTGAAATATAAACTGAATTGGTACATACTGTGCTACTTAGAAGCTTCAGGCTACAAAGGGTTACAACATGTTATAAATTAGTCAATTGGTACTTGGGGTAAGCGGAACACGCGTCAAACTTATCGCTCACCACTATCTATTTCCTTGGTTACGAATGCGTGGAACTGTACCTTCGATCCCCCATACAACTTCATGGCATGTTCAGTTAACCACAGGAACAGCATTGCCTTTTATAGATGAATTTTCATATACATGTATATCGCCTATGATTCCACTCTTAATATTAGCCTAATCTGAGAGAAGCAGCGACCTAAAATTTGAAGTTTCAGCGATGCTGAGGTTTCATATTGAGGTTTTCTACGTTATGACACCGTGCACTCTTGTAGATATAACACAAAAGGTAGAAATACATGTAGAGAACAGTGTTTTTTTTAACAAAGATGTATTCAGAATTCTCGCTAAGGTCATGTTTATTTACATATCTAGCTTTGTCATCAATCCAGAATTTTAAATCAGGAAGGGTACGAGTTTGGCGCTAATATATATTAACAGCTTAATACATTTAGTAACCGAATGTCGACAGTAATGGTGTTAAAGTCAGGGCATTGTATGTTAATCATCTGTAAACAGAGACACGCCGGTCTTTGAACGCTCCTCGAGAGTTTTTCTGAAGACCTGAATGAAACCACACGGCAGGAAGTAGGCTGTAGAATGTATTGCAGCGCATGGTAAGTAATTTTGACCAGTCGAACCAAAACGCATCTCGTTTTGGATAAATTTTTGTTCAACATTTCGAAGCCTGAAACTTATCCAAATACTATATAACATTCCGTTCCGAAATCTGAGAACACACGATGTCCAAATTACAAAAGTCAATCGAAAAATGCTATTCAGGAACATAATCGCTGCTTTACCTGACAGCCATCCTTAACATACGAGTATCAATATACTCCGCAAGATAAATACAGAATTGTGTAACGTTAAAGCTGCCTGTACGTACAGTTACTGCTGTGATATGGGGGGTTAAATTATCAGCATTTCTCATCTTTCGGACGCAGCTGGAAACTAGTCGGGTGATATTACACAGCTTTAAGGTTCACAGGAGAAGTAACCACACTAATTAAAGCTTCTCGACTCTATAGGGACATAGAGCGAACCCGTTGGGGATTTCTTTCAAGTGGACATCCCTTAATGTGGCCTACAGACAGCGAATATGCTTGTATCATGGGGATACATATACATATACATACATACATATATATATATCAAAATGATAGCTGAAAAATAAAAGACCAAATTGATGTCACTTGCTATTTTATTTCACTTCTTATGTGCTCAACATGTTTCGGATATTAATATATCCATCATCAGGAGCTTGCGACTTTGCTGTTGAATTACCACATCGGTTGTTTGGGTTCTCGGTTCGCTGTGTGTTGGAGATTTGGTGCGCACCAAATCTCCAACACAAAGCGAACCAAGAACAAAACGACCAATGTTGTAATTCAACAGCATAGTCGCAAGCTCCTGATGATGGATATATTAATGTCCGAAACATGTTGAGCACATAAGAAGTGAAATAAAATAGCAAGTGACATCAATTTGGTCTTTTATTTTTCAGCTATCACAATGATGCACAGTCCAATAAACATAAGATATCAAAATGAATCTGAAAAAAAAATCAGGACGGCTTGGACTGTGTTTAGGTAGTGCTGAATATGTAAAACAGATGGTTCGTACGTACAGTGTAATAAATCTTGTAGCTTCACAAAAAGTGTGACGCATTTCCCACACACTGCACCAAACAACAGCTCCTCAAAATTGGCTTCGACCAATGCACTTGGTTGGAGTTACGTCTGAGTGAAATTTTAAGTATTTAAATACCATACAACGTCACTGGGCTGAATTTATCCTTCCGTGACAAGTGAAAAAATCCTTGATTTTATTCCTTAATGATCTCTCACGCTCCCTTATTTTATTTGTCAACAGCTGTCGAAGAGTGAGTCTGAAGATAAAGGTAAAGTTTTCCCTGTCCACGCCAAGAAGGCATATAGGGGGAGTAGAGTTATAGCTCCACTCATTCTTAATCTCGGCACCAGATGGAGGTGAGCGGTTAACTTCATGCCATGGCAGTCTCGCCCCCCGGAAGGAGCCCCGGTAATCATTGAATAGGAGGCTAGGTTGGCTCCAGAGCCGGTATGGACATTTTGGAGAAGAGATAAATATCATACCCCTACCGGGATTCGAACCCCGATTATTCAGTCCGTAGCCTAGTTGCCTTACTTAATACGTTACGAGGCTCCAGAAATGAGCTGTAAACTATACACTGTATATACATTACACAGTCTAATGACAGTATTTTTATGTATGATGTATCGATACGTGATTTGGTGTTGAGCAAACTTCGTGGGAGCCATCCTGTTGTGTTACTTGCCAAATAAACTACACTTACTCCGCCGAACACTCCACATACTTACTTACTTGCTTACTTACTTACTTACTTACTCCATGGTTCAGAGTACTTCTTGAGAAGCTAACCGGTTTGCAGCCAGTCAAGAAATTCCCCGCATTTCACGGAACCCGAAGGTTCATTACCGCACTCACAAGCGTCCGCCACCTATCTCTATCCTGGGCTCGCCCAATCCAGTCCATATACCCGCATCCTACCTCCTGGAGATCCATCCTAATATTATCCACCCATCTACGCCTAGGTCTCCCCAGTGGTCTCTTTCCCTTCGGCTTCCCCACCAAGACCCTATACACCACCCTCTCCTCACCCATACGCGCCACATGCCTAGCCCATCTCATTCTTCTCGATTTTATCACCCGCACAATATTGGGTGAGGAGTACAAATGTTTGCTACACGTTTCGGCACTTTCTCAGGCCATCATCAGGCATATCAATACAAACATCATCTAGAGGGAGATACAATGATATAACAAAACAATGTATCTTCTTTAGGTGATTTTTGTATTGAAACACCTGACGATGGCCTGAGAAAGGGCCGAAACATGCAGCACACATGTAAGGTTCAATTAAAATAAATGTGTGTTGTGTTCGTCGGAGTAAGTGTAGTTCATTTGGTGTGCAGCGATTTTAACAGTGTTAAGGGAGAGGGCCTTTTTTGTGTGGAAATGTTTGGCATGTAGAAATGTCGTCAACATCTGTTGATCCCTGCACATAAGCCTATATACATTAGGCATTATGATGAATACAATGGACCACCTTCATTATGAAAAAATTTTAAGACAAATTGTATCTTATGAGAATATCATACACATAAATTTTATAGTATTTGGAGGTTATCGTGATGTCACAGTCCAGAAAACAAAATTTAAAAAAAAAAAAAAAACCTGTCTTAAACGGTACCTGGGCATAAGGAAAATCCATCTGCAGCAAAAAACTTTTGCGGTCCCGAGGTTTCAAAATTCAGTTACCCGTATTAAGCGGGATTTCCCTGCGGTCCCATTACGGGCACGTGTCACTCACTGTTTATTTTTCGGGGCAAAACTGGCAGTGTTCTAAACAACAACATTTTACTTCTAGCGTGGAAAATGTGGTAGTGAAGTAGTCCAAGTGCTTAATTGAGCATCACAACGTTAAGGCACATGTGGAGTTTCATTAGTTCTCCCCCCCCAAGCCGTTAGAGCCCCTAGTGGGCCGAGACCTCCACTGTCGATGGTTAGAGATCACACTCAATTAGACACACCACACGCGGCAGGACTTCATCTGGATGAGCGATCGGTCCGTCGCAGAGACCTCTACCTGACAACGCACAACACTCAAAAGAGACAGACATCCATGCCTCCGGCGGGATTCCAACCCCTATTCCCAGCAAGCGAGTGGCCACAGACCTACGCCTTAGACCGGGCGGCCACTCGTATCGATCCATTAAACCGTAACCTCGAAATAGAATGTGAGTAAGGTGCTCTCACGCTCCGGCCTTTTTACCCTGTGGCAATGGCCTCCAGTTTACACTGTACAGAAGATTTGGTAGGCATAAGACTCGGTCTGGACGTCGTGAAGAGGATAAAAATCTCTTCCCATTGCCCGAAATACAACCCCGATTTCTCGGTCTTCATACCGGTAGCGTGTTTGCTACACCGATACGGTATCTCGCCTCCTTTCTAGCATGAGCAATGTTAAAAACAAAATGTGTCTCCGCAAACAATAAAACTCACTCCCACAACGATATAACATAAAATCTTGAATATTTTCGAGCTTTTGGAATTATGTCCCAGTGGAAACCTTCTCCAATCTTCACAATAAACAGACATGGCGACATATTTGTAACATGACTTTCGTTATGACAGAATTGGGCCCGAAATTCACGCGCTGCACTTAAAATCTTGCTTTCCCTTTACTAATTGGGCGCTGAACACAATGCAAAGCCAGGCCTGACACTCTAATAACCTAGAGGCCTGGAAGAAATGTGAAAAAGTGAAATGGTGTGGGTGACTTTTTAACATTTTCTGGGACGTGACATTTATGTGACAGTTCAAAATAACACGTGTGAATTCAAAAGTGGCCTAACTCATGCGCTCCATCTGCTTCTATAAATAAATAAACACTGTATGTATGTTATTCCTCATAATGTTTCCCCAGGTTATTTATAAATGTACATTCAGCGTTATTTTTGTATTTTAATATTTCAATACATATGCATCTTTTATTGTTTTAAGGAGTGTGATAATTTGTGAGGTAATTGTGCATTTGTTGGCCATAGTACAAAATTAAAAGAAAAAATAAGAAATAAAAAAATACACTCAGCGTATTGCAATAGACGTCGTTACTGTAACACGGTCTGAGGTACAGACTATTCGAATTTCACAACTGGATGTGATGGGTGATCAATTAAGTCAATAAAGCAGAGTCCCTCTTCAGAAGCTAATACTAGCTTGGTCACGCATGAAAGTTTCCTCACTTTACGAAACCCTAGTTTTCTGTGGTGTTAACTAGAGCCCACCACCGGTCACTATCTTCAGCCATGTTTAATTAAGTAAATGTCTTCGAAACCTATTTTTAAGATCCATTTTAGTGTATTTATCCCTTAGACTCCCATCTATGCCTAGGTCTTCCAATCATCTCCCTCATTCAGGCAATCGTAACACAACCCTGCATTCATTCGTCTTCTCTCCCATGCGCGCTACATGCCCTAGTCATCTCAATTATTTAGAAACCAAAATTTCTTTGAGTCCCCGTGGTTTTTCAAAACTACATTTTGCCTAGTCTCTGAACTGTACGAAATCTCTCGAAGCAATGATAGGCCTATACTTTAACCATCTGAAAAAGTAAATTCTTCAGATGTCGGTTTTCTGTTCTGTGACGCCGTGTCGTCTGGTGGACATAACCGTGTAAAATTATATGGTGCTACATGTTACAAACACGTGGCATGAACAGTCACCGTCGACAGATCGTGAAGTCCCACATTTCTGAATTCATTTTATTGCCATCGTAACTTTCTGGGATCCTATATCCGAAAAAAAAAAGGTCCAGTTTCGAATTTCAATTACAGCACGGGAGAAACTATCCCCTTTCTCACATTTTCATTTCTCGACACGGACAAGAGGAATATTTCAAGTATGTCTGACGCAAAGAATGTTCTCCCGCTAACAGGTTCATGAGGGGCGAGAAAGCAATTTATCAAAAGCGAATTCTGGGGGACCGTTCCATCATTTCGCGACGACACATAAGAATGTTGGTAATTTCATGGTTAGACGATAAATCGGGCTCTTCATATCTCGCCAAACAATACTCACATTTTGTTAGTTCCTGTTAAGGCTGGCAGGTCCCTATATCAGAAAATTAATTACTGCTTCTGTGGGCTAAATTAAACGGTCATGGATGGAGCCTACAGTCTCTGCAGTTTTGAGCTAATCGACAGGTGTGATGAGAAACTCAGTGTACTTACTACGTCATATCAATTAATCTAAAGGTTCATCACAGCCATAACAGAAGTCAGTTGCTATACATCATCGTAAACTAGCAGAATGAATTCACATTTTCACAGGCTCAGATAACAAAGTTTCGCTAATTCAACTTTGTAATATGAGAGTCCTGCAAAGGTGTGACTATTCTCCAGCTGCGTGGCTGCACTGTGTTGCATCTTGCACAACATGGCCAAAACCATCAACGACAAAGGTCTAACTACTCGCAGCTCGTAATCGGCTTACCATTCGTTATCAGATATCACAATAACACCGACTTCAGCACATACATGTTACTTTCGCAGCTAGAAACATAAGAATGTAGGCATGAAGCCTATAGACGAGGGGTTTCAAACACGCGGCCCACAAGTTCCTTTCGTATGCCCCCCTCCCCTCCCCGACTTTATTCCAATTGTACAGCACCATGTGTCCCGGATAAGCGTGGCAGTTTCTTTTATTTAAATAGTTTACGTCCCTGGCATGAAGGTTAAAAAAGATTTGCTATTCCTACTGTACTCGAACATGGGAACATACAACATACGTTAGCACAGAGATAAACAATGCAATAACATTTTATATTCATTGATTATAAAACAGTTTAATTTCGATATGTCTGCTGCTTGAGATGACGTAAGGCCTTCCTTAAATTTCAAAGTTATCCGTTTGACTTGTGCATAATTTGAGTTCGATACCGCTGTCATAGACCGAAAATTTATATTTATATTTTCATCTATTTATGTTCCCACCGTTTATTTGATGACGTCAGTTCATTATATTGTATAGTTCCAAATGTTAGTTGGAATGATTACTGAGTAATGAATTAGAATGAATCTGGAAGGAAGCCGTCTTGGGCTAATATGAGTTACGAACACGACAACTGTTGAAGAGATCGAAGAAAACCATGAAAATTTTCTCAAACTTGCCGCTTTCTGGGCTGAGATTTGAAAGCCAACCCTCTTGAATGGGTGGCAGGAATACTGCCCAGTCGACAAATTCGGACAAAAGTAGTACATATGTGCACACAGGCTCTGTAAACAAACGTCTCTCCGTGCGTCGAGGTTCGTTACTTTTGTTAAGAATAAGCTTAGTCTACTCCGGTAATAAGCGAATGGATGACGTGCAGTCATTCTGGAAAAAGGCAGTACCCGTTCAACTGGTCAAGAACTTCCCCTACAAATATGGAACCCGGATATCCGTCATCGTGATCACAACAGCCTTCTATTGGCACCTATCCTACGGTCCACAAACCCCATTTCCTTACACCCATTTAATATTGTTGTCCCATCCACATTAGCTCTCCCAAGGGGCTTTCTTCACGCTTTCCTACTAAAATGTATGTCAATTTCTTGGCTTCCCATGCGAAGTACATTCTCTGCCCGCTTCATCCTCCTTCACTTCATCACGCTGATATTTTGTGGTGAAGAACACAATTTCCTGAAGCTCGTGATCATGAAATTCTCTTCTAACCTCCAGTTCCCCCCCCCCCCCCCCCCCCCCCCCCAACCATAAAAACACCCCCCTCCCCCAAAAATACAAATAAAATATTTTTTTTCTTTCCCTTTGATTTTTTTGTGGAAAAAACAAATTTCCCGGAGCCCCGTTCCCTAAAATTTCTTCTAAACCCCCCTTTCCCCCCCCCCCCCCAACCCTCTTAGATCTAAATACCTCCGCCTTCCAATAATATAGATTATATAGTTTCTCTCTCTTTCTATACATACACACACACACACACACGCACACGCACTCACTCACACACACACACACGCGCGCGTGCGTGTGTGAGTCTAACAGCACACGCGCGCCAGTATACGCAAAACTGCACTGAAAAGCAGCGCAATTATTTAAAAAATTAATTTATTTCTTCTAACTATACTCTGATTGTTTTGTCAATACTTGTAACGAAAGTGTCTTTAATCTTCTAGTTACCTTTGTATTACAGTTGAAGGGTCATAATTCTAACCATACTTCTACTACAGGTAGACTTCCTTTTCGTGACCAGTAATGGTGAAAAGCGACGCACATTTTGTAGTTACAGACCGCATTCCAGACAGAAAACAACTCACAGCATCTCAGCATGTGTTCGACATTAATGCAGACCATTACTGTTAGTAACCACTTTTGTCAAGTATAAATTTAAAAATCGTGTCACAACTCTAAGACGACACACCGCATCATCCACGCGCTTCTTTATTTACAACTTCGTGTGCTCATATATTATGCGCGATTGCGTACGCTTATTTATTATTATTATATTCTTTACACTCAATCACAGGAATTTATTACGAACTAAGATTCCAGTTGGGGGTTACAAATAGTGCACTTTAGTAGATAGAAAACAGTGTTTCGAAGCCTTCAAGATATACATTTTTCTACCATATATACTTGTATGTATGTATGTATGTATGTATGTATGTATATATATATATACACACACACACATATATATATATATATATATATGCTGCCTAATAAAGGCAAACATTTTAATATTCGCTGCTGCGAGAATTTGCGTGAGAACTTGCCAACATGACAAATCGACATTTCGTATTCTGACAACTTATAGGCCCGAAATTTTATGGCAAAGGACGAATCCCATTAATATGGGCTGGTTCGCGGGCCGCAAGTTGAAGATAACACGAAGTGATATACCAAACCGCCAATATTATTGTACAATTTTTACAGTACAGTAGAACTCCACTTATCCGGATTAATTGGGACGGCGAGCCATCCGGATAATTGGATTGTTCTTTGAAAATAAGCTACATTGGCAGTTTGAAGTAGAAAAAAAATCTCTACAAACGGCTGCTTTAGGCTACATATTTATTTACGTACAAATAAAACATCAATAAGCAATTCCTTTTACGTATTTGAAAATTGGTGGAAAAATGTACACCATAAAAAGATGTAATACAATTACAGTAAGAAAATGCTGAACGGGAGGGCCAAGCCTTTCCGGATAACCAGCGTCCGGATAAGCAGAGTTATACTGTATATTAACAATTTACAAATATGGCCGCGGACCGGATAACACAAACTGGTGGACCGAGGGTTGGATACCCGTGTTATAACATATATCCACTGTAACAGGTCATACACTGTACTCAGTACGTATAGCAAAACTTGTGCACTTTGGAGGATCATTCAAATAGGCACGCTAAGGACGGCTACTAGTCCTGAATGTTACATTAAATGGTCAAGTATAGATATTTGAAACACATCGCTGAAGACGGTAATATTAACACTCATCTCTGTAAAAAACGTTAACCTCAAATGGTTAAAGCAACTCTTGGAAAATGAGTCATCGAATCGGTTCTAGTGATGTTTATAGTTCAACTCATTATTTACGGGTATTATGCAAAGTGTTTGCCTCTGTTATAAGCTGAATATACAGGGAATAATAACTGCTGTACAAAGGTACAGTGAAATTTATGCTAAGAAGCGTATTCATAACTTCATTCAAGGAGATAGGCCTATCTGGTTTGAATGTGAATTTTAGACGTTAGAAACAGAGATACCAGTATAAAGTCTTCAATATAGATAACTGGTTTAACCGGTTAAGAAATAAAACCGAGCTTTGCTAAGAAAGAATAACGACAAATTGTTGTAATTTATTATGAGATTTCGTACCGAGAGCCTTCTTTAGAGATTTTTAAGGCGGTTTTCTACGAAGTATGGAAAAGTATTTGGTTGAATTCTGATAAACAAAGTAATAACTTACGTTTACGATTCTCATAAAAACAAGTGTATTGTGAACGTAAGTACACCCAAAGAATAAAGTTGTTAAAACTGTGAGTGTTTCACATTGAAATCTTCTTAGTCATGACCTAGTGTAGTCTGGTGTACGGAGGCACGGATGTATCGGAGGAATATACTGTTGGTGCTTTGATATAAATTTTATCCTGATCAGGAAGCTGACGCTGGTCTTCCAAACGTTGGCTCACATACCTAACAGACTATACCGTTTCGTAACACGAGAGACCTAAATGTGAATTTTCAACACAGTGAAAAAACCTCACTTATCATACGTCTTTGATACATCCAGGTTTACACTTTAAATTTATGTACTCAGACACACTTTGACAGGGAGATTATTCGTCAAATTATAAAGATTCAAAATGTCAGTAATACAAATTTTATGGCACTGAATGTGTTACTATAATCTTGTTAGTCCCATTTAGAGGCTTTTTTTTTCAAAATTGCGGACAGCGACTATTAGCTTCGTCATGTCTGTTTATCCGTCCATTTGTCCGCGACGAACTCGGCTACCTCTGGACGGATTTCCACGAAATTTGATATGTGAGACTTCTTCGACAATCCGTCCAGCAAATTAAAGTCCCACTAAACGGTACTTTACGTGAAGTCCTATCTAAAACTACGACAGCATCTCGCTCAATTCTTCTTATAACAAGGAATGTTTCAGACAAAATCGTAGAGAAAGTAAAAAAAAAATTATGTTCAATAACATTTTTTTTCCTGAAATTCGTGCCGTTTATGAGATAATATGGGAAAATATAGTACAGCCGGCCAGGCTAGCGATGACAAAATAATACTGCGCAAGCGCTACACATGCCGCATAACTAGGGTAAGAATCCAGACACGTTCTCGGAATATGCGATACTTACTGCTCTTCCACGGCAAAAATGGTTACATGAAGGCGCCTCAATGTTACATTATGCGTACATTGTCTGTGTCGCTGTGTTGTCAGGTTTAACGACATTCGTACTACAGGAAGGAAAATACAATGTTTAATTAAAAATGATTCGCTCTGATCAAAGTCGCAAGACTCTAAAGGTACATCAGACTTGGTTCTCAGGTACTTAGGGAAATTACTTTGAAGATTACTGGCTGAAGCATCGTGACACCGTGTAGTTAGGTAGGTAGCCATCAAAGTTTCGAAGGGACCTATCTTCCAAACTACACGTTGTCACATCACAGAAGACAGTTGTTTCATATCTGGAACTGCTGGTATTTGTTTCGTGTACTCCGAGAGATGGGCAGAGCCTACCATATGGCACTGCTGGTACTTAATTTGCAGAAGACATAATAAATGGTAGCGTACTGAATTACAGTTATTTATATAGCGTTTATGACGTTGCTAGGCAACTGGCATTACTCAGGTACAGATAGTGACTGCAGAGTATTCAGTCGACCTTGGCTGTTGTTGGCGCTGGAGACAGTCAACGGTCCCTTGTTTGTGACCAGTTACTGACGTATTCCAGTTAAAAATACATAGGGATGGAGTGCTGTCTTTGTTTGTGCGAGTGAGATAATGTACGCCGTAGTTTCGTTCTGTAGTGTTCCATGTGGTTAGAGCTGTGCATAAATTTGGCTTTAGGAATAGCTCAGTCGGTATAGTTACTCGCTACGGGCTGGACGGTCCGGGTATTAAATGGCGGTGGGTGCGAGATTTTCCGCACCCGTCCAGACCGGCCCCGGGGCCCACCCAGCCTCCTATACAATAGGTACCGGGTTTTCCCTCGGCCTAAAGCAGCCGGGGCGTGGCGTTGACAACCCACCCCTCTAGCGCCGAGGTTAAAGAAAGAGTACAGCGTACCTCTACACCCTCTCTGGGCCTTCTCGGCCTGTTCTAGCTTGAACTTCACCTTTAACATGTTATAAACGGAACACCCAACAAACGGCTACCAGCGGAAAGGTCGTGCAGTCGGTTGCAGTCTCTTGTGTAAAAGACATTACGTATGTCCTAACTACACACATTTGCTGTTGAATCAAGGGTGCGGGCCCAAACATGAAGGAAAACGAAACAAGCGAAAGACTTGTAGAATGATCGGTTAAATTTGTGAATATTGGTTCGTCCTGTTACATAACATAAAAGAAATTACGAGGTAAACCACTACTCTTACATAAACATTTCGAAAAATGCTAGTGACATAGAAACTTTTATCTATTTAGTTATTTATAGTTTGTGTCAGAAAGCTGTCATGGCTAGGGTTGTATAGCTTCGACCGATAGGGTAGTCAGCAATTGATAAATTTTTATGATAACGAGCACCATCTCAACTTGAGGGTTGTTTGACTGTGCGTCTTCCTCATGAAATAACTTGAAATGCCAACTTGATGCAACAAGTTAATTTTATTAATGTGTTCTTAGCTCGACATGTTTCGGGTACATACGCCCATCATCAGGAGCACTGGATGTTGAGCTGCAGCATATGGTTTTCTGCACCGAGTTTTTGGATGGGTGGTGGTCTTGACAGCCGCTGCACGAATAATGTGTATGGATCGGATGGTGCCATGCACCATCCGCAACATAAACACGACCCACGCAGCGGCTGTCAAGACCACCAACCAACCAAAAACCAGAAACAAA
>Ga0136643_10004250_pt1 | contig 19671 bp, 11 predicted proteins | sample TergutLab28metaG_FD_96883 | JGI IMG/M metagenome (GOLD analysis project Ga0136643, IMG submission 96883) | Labiotermes labralis P1 segment gut microbial communities from Petit-Saut dam, French Guiana - Lab288 P1 (version 3) (version 3) | ecosystem: Host-associated > Arthropoda: Insects >...
ATATCTTGATCTTTAAATTTTTGGATAGCAACCTGGAAGACAAAAGATTCTGCACCGAATGATAGCAAGCATTTCCTGACCTCAATCTGCTCTTAATTTCTTCCGCAATATAATTTTGATTTGATAAAGCTGTTCCCAAATATTAACACTCTTCCACCCTCTCGAAAGTATCATTATCAGTCCTCACGCTGTGATTTCGTCCTGCATTCTCCACAACATACTGTCCAGAAACGTTGTTGGAAGGGGTCACAAACATTAGTGCGTGGTTAGTGACCTGCTGTCGGTCTACCTCTCTTCAAGCGCTACTTCATCCGGTTGTCACGTCTTTGCTATACAACCATGAGACATCAGACAGTATGAAACGCGGTACATTTAAGGTGGAAATAAGAAATAAGGATCAAGTCGTAATACACTGTTGCTGAAGGAAATTTGCTTGTTGCTGAGCGAAAAGACTCCTGCTTGTCTTGCCCCGTTTGACTCTTCTCCTGTTTTGGGTTTTGAACAGTCTCCAGTATTCACGTTTCAGCGTGGTTAGATATTGTGGTGGCTGGACGAAATAAACTTGTCAATATAATCCTATGGCTAGACTGCCGGATGGATGACCAGCGAATCAGATTTCAATTCCCGACAAGGGCAGATCTTTTCTCTTCTTCTCCTGCACCCATGTTAGATATGGGACTCCCTCCGCCGAAGATTCTGTAAAATGCACTTAATTGGCCGTTTAATGCCTAGTGGTAAGTGTAAGTGCCATGTGCCATATGCCAATAACTTCAAGGAATTATGCACTTTGCCACAGAACCTCCTTACGTGTTTCGAAAGATTCTCACAGTAAACACAGATTATTTCCTTAAACAACTGATTGGTTTTTGTAATGGAGATAAGTTTCTTTCTGTGTGACGAGGAAATTTAGTTTTGCGTGCACTTTTTAGATGAACGTCAGCCTTGAATGTGATCAGTTTAATTAATTAGATTTTAATGCACGATACAGAACATCTCTTTGGACGCCTTTTCACCTTTCTTTTCTAGAAGAATTCCAACATACAACAAACTTAAAAGCACTTTGATGTGACGTATCAGAATTACATCACGTAACCAGCCAAGCTTTTTGTAATCATTTTAAAATATGACTGAAACAAAAAAGAACTTGCCGAGATCCTCTTTATGTTCATACATTCCGAATATTTTGAAAATTAAGTTGTGTTGACAAAATTAGGCCGTGCAATGCAAAAACAAAGATGAGAGGTAAATCACCATTTAGTGGCACGGTTGGGGAATCTTTCTGTGCGATTAGAAAAAGTCGAAGAACAGAATAAACTAAATTAAATTTCACTTGACTGTTTTAACTTCTATGGCCTTTATTGTTGGATAACCAAATTCCATGTTGTCTTCCTTAGCTACAACCGAATATTCCCTTTTTCATTAGCTCTGTGTTTTATTCTTCTCTGCTAAGTTCTACCATTCCTTATTTTATTCGTTTTCCATCTTTCTTATCCGCTGCCTTCTCGTCATACAGTTTTCGGCTTAACATCTTTCTTTTTATGTAGTTCACACACCAACGAATTCATTGTTTATTAAACTTGGGAAAGTTTTAAAATTCACACTAAAATACACATTAATATCGCTCCTACATGTTTCGGTCTACGACTATCATCAGAGAGCATGTACAGCACCTGGCTAAAGTTATATTTATGTTAAAACACTCGGTAAAATTATATCATTGCATATTACGTGGTGATGTGGCAGCATGCTGCAAAATCACCACGTAAATGTAAATTTTAAAACCTTTCCACGTTCAATAAGCAGGGCATTTGTTGGTGTGTGAACTGCATAGATTTTAGAATGCACGTTGCAACGACTAAAACCTTTCTTTTTATTTCCTAAGTTTGTTTTATTTGCTGCCGCGTTGGAGCAGCCAATATTGCGAATGGGTTAAGACAGGGACAGCCAAAGGATTGTCGTTCGTTTCCCAGTAAAGTCAAGTAATTTTTCTCTCTTCGAAACTTCCAGAACATTTCTGATGCCCACGCAGCCTCCTATTCGAAGCTCACCAAGCTCAATTTTCCAGATCTACACCGGCTGTAGGTGAATCTGCTCTTTACCCTCAAACTAGCGCTTAGATTGAGAACGCATGAAACTACAAACTTAATACTGCACATCTTCTCTACAATTAACTGCTTGAAAACAAGTTTATAACTAACAAATAGGACATATTGAAAATGGAGAGCAATCCTACATATTTTGTCTTCATCCATTTCCAGGGAGTATCAACACTAAAAGACATATACAGCTTTGCTATACAGCTTTGTCATATGTAGATAGTAAAATGTAAAGAGGCAGCAGACTATTAAAACATCTGTTTACAGTGTTACGTAAAAATTATTTTAATTATAATTATTATTAATTATTAAGTAGTTTATTGCAAGACAGTTATTGAAATTTTCTGCATAGAAGTCTTTTGCGGTAGTATAATCTCTTCGAAAGAAATCATGTGGTAAATTCTGTACATTGCCATGCTATGTTCTGTTCCATGCAGGATCACTCCGTACTCTGTTGTACCGACTACATATGAAAAAGCTGTATAACACAGCTTTATCAACTTCTAGTGTTGACACTCTGCCTGAAGAGGCAGAAGACAATAGCTGAAATATGCAGGAGTGTTTTCTATCTTTAATATGTGCAATTTGCTGGTCCTGAACCCTGTTTTATGCTTAGAACTGTATCTCCATTCTCTCAAAAATCATTCACTGCTTGTACAAGGAAAAGTTTACTTAGCTTTATTTTATTTACCACTTTTCTGTCTTCGTTCTGCAGTTCCTTAATCTTTTAATGCCTAGTGGTTAGAATATTCGCCGCCAGGTTTGAGGCAAAATTTTCCGCATTTTGCCTACACAGTTCATTCATGTGTACACTGTAATTCCACAACAAATTACCATTATTTCCTACACAGTATTAACTAATCGCTTTCTCTGATGAACGCATTCTCTGTTCTGTGTGATTTACGGGCTGAATTTTGCAACATAATCCATTTTGTTTCGAGATGAATATTACTAAATGAAATAATTAGTCATACGTCTGTAAGGTTTATCCAAATTTGCTGCTGTTTAGTGCACACACACACACCCACACACACTTGATGTTCCATTTGAACAGATTTCCTTCAGATTTCTGTGCCGAAATAAAAGAAGAAGAATAAGCCTTGATCCGAGGAACCCCTGTTCTTGAGATTCAAACGCCAGCAGCAAGCTGTAGGCGGTGCCCTCACGTCAGAAACTTGAGTGGACGTACGTGGGCTTGACAGCCAGCTTGCGGTAGGCGTGTGTCATTTGTCTCCAGAATAAATGCAGGCGTCCGTCAGAGGTCAGTGAGATACGTGACATCTCAGCTTGAATACAAAGTCTTGACATTCTGGGGCCATTCTAGCACGAAAAGTCATCTTAGATTCCCCACAAGATTGCTCCTTTTTTTTTTTTTTACACACGTTAACATCTATATCAGCACATACGAACAAAGGCAAATATATGGGCACTAATAGGAACACGTTCACTGCGACGTACATGTCTTTGTAGATGCCAGAAACGCATCTCACCGTACCTTTTGCCATTACTGTATGATTCATGTCAGGATTTTGAACATTCATCCTGAAAAGCGGAAGGACATTTGCGCCATAATGTCGTAAATCATTGGGCAAAAGCAAGTTTTTAAATTGTTTGCAATTGGAAAAAAATATATATATATATATATATATATATGTACCATCACAGATAATATAAAATTAGCGCGCTTTGTTAACTGACTAACAACGCTATAGAGAAAAATTCTTTTATTGAAGGTAATAGATTCTCAGCTAGTCAAGAAATTCCGTACATTATATGGAACAGGAAAATTCGTTACCCTATTCACGACAGCCCGCCCACCGCTTGTTCCTATACCGAGTCATATGAAACTAATTCGTACGCCTGACATCACATCCCCCCCCCAAATACATTTTAATCTTATCATCCCCTCTACACCTAGGTCTTCAAGGCGATCTTTTTTCTCGCGATAGGAAGGGTGTTTACCACTTCGAAGAATGTTTTGAACAACAGCGTTGTAGACATTATGGAGGAGTTTTTACCCAACTATCTTTATTAGAAATTCCATGGGACATAATTTATGCCTTGTGAAATAGGGTTCTATCTAAAATTAAAACTGACCAGTAGGCAAATGGAATTGAATTCTACCACAAAAACATCGTATGTATTTCGCCATCCCAGATTCAAACGAAACTAGTCGAGTAGTTTTAAAGACCAAAACTATGAACAGACAAACACGGCCTTCTCATTACACGTTTAACTTCCTGCACACTGGCACACTTTCGTTTGCGGCTTAGACATTTTTTAAAGTTAATCACATGATTTGTCGAATCGATGGTATGTAACGATTCGTGTGAAAGAACCCGACGTATTTAGCCTCTCACACATAGGTCTAACGTCTTTTTAGTTTTCTGTAATCTGATTTCACACTGTAATACTAGGAAAAATTATACAACACAAACCAACGAAATGCACAATTTTCTAAATTAATATTTAATTTTGAATTTTTGTTGTCTTCTACGTGTTTCGAAACTTTTGGGCTCATCCTCAGTAAGCAGTATGGTTTGTTTTACAGGCATCAGTGTGAGCAGTCTGGTGGATAAGGGCGTGTGTTCGAGACTCCTATTCACCAGACTGCTCACAACGCTGCATGTAAAACATACCATACTGTATGTACAACTGTCTGCCTGAGGATGAACCCAAGAGGTTCGAAACACGTAGGAGCCAACGGAAACTGAAAATTAATTATAAGTTTATAAAATTGTGTAGTTCGTTGGTTTGTGTTGTGTAATTATATCGCAATGCACTGTGCAAAAAACATTTAAAAATTAGGACAAATTTGACTTTGACTCACATAGCTTAGTTTGCAAAAACGGTTGTGTGTTTTCTAGTCCAGTTTTAATTTAACCTACAAGTTTGAGAAATGTCATTGCTATTCCGAACTTTGCGTCCTTTGTTTGTTTGAAAGTTGTTTTGCTCTTTTACATCACAGTCAGATTCGTAACAGATTCAAGTCACTTTACAAGTCGTTAAAAAGGGGACCGCGATGCACAGTGGTTAAGGCGCTGTGCTACAATTTCGAAGGTCGCTGGTTCAATCCCAGCTGGTGTCATTGGAATTTTTCATTGACATAAAGTCCTTCCGATCGCACTATGATCCTGGAGGTCGACTCAGCCTCTAACAGAAATGAGCACCAGGAGCATTTCCTGGGGGTAAAGGCGGTCGGTGCGTAAGGCTGAAAACCCTACCACTATCCTGTGCCGTTGTCATGAAATCTGGGAACCTTAACTTCCTGGAATCCTCTGGGCCACTCCAGGCCTGTAACGGGACTGCTTTACCTTTACAAGTAGTTAAAATATACAAAGTGTTTTTTAACTACGTACTGAATAGTCCATGCTATAGAAGGGAAGTTGTCAGATCTGTTTTGTGTCACATTCGGCATTTCAAAGACAGAGGGAGTCGTATAAGTACTGTCAGAGCGCAAAATGCCATGTCTATATGCCCGCTCGTACGTTGCAGACGTACAGGCCCATACTGGCAGTGAGCTCAGTGCGGTGACTGAAGTTGCCGACAATGGGGTCCACATGTGAGGAGACAGAGCCAGTGCATGCAGTTCCGATGGAGCGGAGAGACTAGCCCGCGCTGGATTAACATTCCTGCAAATTGTTCCAAGGGCATCCACTTGCCCCGCACTGCAAGGCAGCCGGTATTAAAGGATTCGATTTAGGGTTGACCAAAGACCAGGGCTCTTTTCATGAAGTATTTTCGCATAATTCTTACAGCACCTCAGAATTAATCTTTGTATGGCAGGCGGTTGTGGCATGTCTCATACTCGTCGGCCTGTCATCGCGAAGACACAGGTTCAATCCCAGACCAGTCTATGTTGGATCTGTAGTGAATAAAGTGGCACCGGGCAGACTTTCTTAGAATACTTCGGTTTCCCCCTATTTTTATTATCCCATCATCACTCTATAATAATATTTCCTTCATCAACAATGGATGCTATGTAATCTTATTAACTAACAGTCTCTAAATTAAAGAATTCCCTCCCTTCTTACCTCCATGCTATTCATAAAATTTCACACTTACAAGAAATGCCCTTTCTGGTTAAAATGGATTTAGCGTTTGAAAACATCAGTGAAGAAGACATCTCTCAACAGCTACAGGCGTTAGAATAGTTGAAATTTTACACTACCATGAACGATTCTGGACAGCTATAAGTAACAACACTGTTTGAAGTTCAAAGGGCCGTACATCGTAATACATTTTCTATAGTAAGACAAGCGACATGTTTCGACTTTGTAAACAATCTTCAGGCTGAACGCACAATTGTGGTATGAACTGTACGTTACAGTGCTGTTAAGTGCCTTGCTTAAGAACTGTAAAAACCAGTCAAACACACGTCGGCCCAATACCAAACCGTGAAGAGGAAACTGTATAATTGCAATGCCATCATACATTTCGATACACTTACAGTTTTAAAATTTATAGTTCATACCACAATTGTGTATTTGGCCTGAAGATGCCTTACAAAGCCGAAACATGTCGCTGATGATAAATTATCAATAAAGTTGTGTCTAGACTTGTTCTTTATAAGTTTCATTTATAGCATATTCCCACACAACGGGGATGTCTTGCTTCAAAAAAGGGTGGGGGGGGAGCGGAAATTATTGTGTTTAAACACAGTGTTGTTATTTTCTATAGTAAGACCAACTTGATACACCAATGTATCAAATTTATATTATTTTTGAATGACACTCAGCATGTTTCGGACGGAAACACCGTCCGAAACAGCATTGTAACGTACAGTTCATACCACAATTGTGCGTTCAGCCTGAAGATTGTTTACAAAGTCGAAACATGTCGCTGGTGATAAATTATTAATAAAGTTGCGTCAAGACTTGTTTATAAGTTTTATTAATAACATATTCGCTCTCTTTATTGCCACTTAAAATTCTGCGTATCGCAGCCGTTCCTCATCCCCTAAACGTTAAAGGATTTGATCCGCGCACTTTAGGAACTTGGCAAGACCCACATGAATCTAGATTTTATCGCGAATTGAAACAGCTTGTGAGAGAATTTTCAGGTGTGATACATTCCCATTGTGTGCCATAATATAAAGAATGAATAAGAAATGACCGTCGAACAAAACAGAATTTTTATAATATCAATATAGCTACATGTATCGACCTCGCGAAGTCTTCATCAGGCTAGCGTTAGAACATTTTTAAAGAGAATATGCGTATTGCATTTGCTAGGAATTGGCAATTTTATGTAAAATACAATTTATATATTCTTTTTATAAAGTTCCAACGCTAGCCTGATGACGACCTCGGGAAGTAGAAACATGTATCTATATTGATGGTATAACAATTTTGTTGGGTTAGACGTTCATTAGTTTATTCAATGTGTGTGATAGAGCTGTTCTTTCCCTCTACCAAATATTCATTGAAATTAATTACAGGCAGTTTCATGTCTACTTCAGCCAACCAATCACCTGCATTAAGTGGACCCTAACTATAGAATTAAAATGTTATATCATTGTTAGAAGTGGGGATACTTCAGTCGGTATAGAGACTGGGCTGCAGTCTAGAAAAAGAGGAGCCGTGGTTAGATTCCTGACAGGAGCAGGAAAGTCTTCCCTCTCTAAAGCTATCAGAGCAGCTGTGGGGTCCATCCAGCTTCCTGTTTAATAGGCACCCGAGGCTCTTTCTCCGGGGTAAAGGGGGAGGAGCGTGAGGCTGACCACTCGCTTTCACCTAATGCTGCGGTTAAAACTGCTTGGCGCTATACATCTGCTTCCCCTTTGTTCCTTCACGGTGTGCACAGGGACATCAAGCCTTTCTACGCCAGGCTGCATTGGCTCTGTCTTAAGTAACTGTCGCCTCACCACGTTGTTGATTTCTTGGGTTAAGGATGATTTTTGCAGAACTCGCTTCCCTGTTTCTTCAACGACAGGCGATCTTCCTGAACGTCTGTCTCCATGAAGGGCACTTAACGGTCATTAAACTGGAAAGCTTAATGGTGGGTCTCTTCCATACTTAGGTCAAAACCGTCTCTCATCTTCCGTCGCTGTCTTCCTTTCTTCAACCCACAGGCTGAAGCTCTCTTACAGCATCAGCACTGCAATTATTGCTACCAAGTCTGTAACACAAAGTGCAAGATCATATTGTTGTTCTGTTGTAAGCTAAGATGTCGATTGTAATAGATTTTCAACAATATAGTGGTACCAATGTTAGTTTATTGATTCTCCGATTAGTACAGTTCTGTAAATAACTGTACCTTCTGTACCACCCCCTACCCCCACTCCAACGGAGAGCTCCAAAAGCAGAAGAACAAAGGACACAAGTAGTTTCGCACACGCCACACACTTAACCCTATTTATAATAGCACAGTAAAAATAAGTCACATTCTGTATAAAAAACCGCAGCAAAAACACTGTAAGCCACATGGGATCCCAAATACGCATAACCACCCTGTAAAACAATAACGGTTCTTAGCTTATCCTGAAGATGACTATTGTAAGTCGAAACATGTTGCAGTAGTATTATATTCTCTTATAGTTGTGTTGACGGCAATATATAGTAATAAAATGATTACTTTCATCTGTTCTTCACATTCATTACGACATGTTTCGGCCGGCAATTTCGGCCATCATCAGGTAGTGCTACAACAATATAAAACGGCAGAATTGAGTTACAGGCCTCTCCTTCATAATTACAATACAAGCACATAATTTGTAATTTATAATTTTTTTTGTTAAACCATACTTCGAAGCTCATACATATGCGCCGCCCACAAAGGAAAAAAATTCTTTAAATAAAAGCAGCGTGCGAATTTTTAACACCGCGATGAATATTCTTTTTGTTTCAGAAAACACAAAATCCTGCAAGCGAAATTACAACACTGAAATGCGTGCTGACTGAATATTGTCGATTTTTTGTTTAAATGAAAAACAGCAACAAGAGGTGATGGTGGTGTGGTTTGTTGTAGTGGTGCTGGTAATGGTAATGGTAACGGTAATGGTGGTTTTGGTGACGGTGGTGGTGAATGCAGTACTGAGAGGTTGTAAAATATTTCATATATCCATTTTATATGCGTTTTTTTTTAATTTGTCCACACAAAAAAATATATCCCTAGCTCCAATGGCCCATTGATTATTGCTTTCAAACTGAAAGCTAAATCTACGACCGTCGAATTGTTTTAGATTTAATCATACATCACCTTCATAAAAGTTGCATGTTTTCCGAAGCTCTGTCATCACACAAAATTCAGGATTTCATACGTGCACCGGAGTATTGCAAATGTCGCTGTAACCTCATAAGGTTGTGCCTCCACCTTGTTGTTCCTTTTCTTTGTAAACTGTGTAATGACTGTGTGAATATCTCAGAAACTGAAGAGTCAAATTTTGGGATTATTTATAAATGGTGATTTGGAAGTAGATGTTAGAATTTCGTCACGCTACAATATGATGTATACTGCTGGCAGTTGCCTAGAGGGACTGTGGAATACTACGAAAATCCTTACTCAGGGTAGTCTGTGTCCCGTCCGAGATTCGAAAAGGAAAACTTCTTACTTCCGTTCTTGTAAGAACTGAACAGAAATTAAAACCAGTACAGATGCTACAGTGAACTGGATATAAATTGTTAATCGTAGTTAATATGTGTATATACCAATGTGTATGCGGAAGGAGACTCGACGTAAAATTCTGTTTAAAATTTTAATTTCGCTGAAAAAAAAAAGTAATTTTTAATACAACGTTCCTTGTGGTTCCTGAATATTGATTGAATGGAGTAGGTCAGTTTGAATAATGACACAACAGCTGGCTTGGTGATAAGAGAAATTGGATTTCTGATCCATGAGTTTTATCATCCATCACTCTCAGTTCCCTCAGACACAAACCAGAACAGTATCTGCAACAAACAATTTGAAGTTCAGGTGACCGTGCATCGTGATAATTTCTTATAATAAAACCAACTAGATGCACTAATTTCTCAAATTTATTTTTCTAATAAAGCTCTACATGTTTCGGACAGTTTCTCTGTCCGAAACGTGTAGAGTTTTATCCCAAAAATAAATTTGAGAAATTCGTGCATCTAGTTGGTTGTATTGTAAGAATATGCAAGAAACATTTTTACGTACTCTTCATTCTTATCTTGGTTTCAACATCGTCGATAAATAACACATAAAAGTAACAGTAGCACAGTGGTTAAGGTGCTGTGCTACAAATCGGAAGGTCGCTGGTTCAATCCCAGATGGTGTCAGTGGAACATTCATTGACGTAAAATCCTTCCGATCGCACTATGGCCCTGGGGTCGACTCAGTCTCGAACAGAAATGAGTACCAGGAGTATTTCCTGGGGGTAAAGGCGGCCGGTGCGTAAGGCTGACAACTTACCACCTTCCTGTGCCGTTGTCATGAAATCTGGGAACCTTAACTTCCTGGAACCCTCTGGGCCTGTCCAGGCCTGTAATGGGACTGATTTTAACAGCACTGTAAACTTAAAAAAAAAGTTGTTTCCATCTCACCAAACAGAGAATAATTTACGGCTCCGTCCATTACCATCTTTACCTGAACTAACGCTCAGAAAAATACTGTAATTTGCAAGTAACCAAAAAATTTTCTATTTCGGTGCAGTAATATTGTTGTCTTTGATGTTAGAGGCCGATCGCGATCGCTGAATTTGTGAACGTTAGAATAAATCATATGAAGATGTGTTTACATAAAAACTGTTCGTCATTTTTTTAATCGATAAATATAGGCCTGCGTACGATTTACACGCTGCTGGGGATGAAGGAGGTTGCAAAGGCATGACTGTCCTATAGATGTTTTATGATTTTGGTGAAATAATGGTAAAAATTTATCGATATCTTGTCAATTTGTGTCTTTAAAATATGACTACTACAGTTTTGATTACCTGTCAGATTTGTGACTGACATTTGATTCCCAGGCTGCGTGATATTGCTGTACACAAACAATTGTTTCACTGTTTGGGATCATGATGGGACCATTAGCAGTATTGCTGCAACAAAACTATGTAACAACCTCCTGATCAATGTAATCGTTTTCTACCAGCCGACAGCCGCGTAGCCACGGTTAGGTTTGGAAAATAAGACTAGCTAGTTGAATAAAGATAGGCCACTTCATGTTCCTTGCTTTATTATTTCATTATTTACTGCTCAACATATTTCGAATGTTAATACATCCATCCTCAGGAGCTTGCGACTTATTTGTTGAGTTATTTCATGGGTTGTATTGTTCTGGTTCGATGCGTATGCAAGCTGAAGCACTGCTTCAGCTTGCATACGGATACCACACCACCCCAGCCGAACCACACCGTAACATCAACACACATCGACAGAGCAATACAACCCATGAAATAACTAAATAAATAAGTCGCAAGCTCCTGAGGATAGATGTACTAACATTCGAAACATGTTGAGCATTAAATAATGAAATAATAAAGCAAGTGACATGAATTTGGTCCATCTTTATTCAACTGTCAATATGATGCACGGTCCAATAAACATAAGATAAAACTAGCTAGTTCGTGACAAACTGTATGTGCGCTACAAAGGGTGGTGAGAGGATGACTATGAGCACACAGTACAGAAGATCTTGCAAGGATGCTGCTATGGATTATTAATGTCTTAAATATAATTTTACAGAGTGTGAGGAAAAACTACAAAGATCTGGCAAAAACGCTGAATGTCATACAAAATTATTTGTTAGTTTGGTAAGAAATGCCAAGTTCGTGCAGGTTCAAATTGAACATGGTAGAGTGACTAAATGACGAGCTAGCAAGGTTGTGTTAAGAAACTGTACAGGCCTATCTTAAGGTACTCGTACTGGCTTCGAAGTCGCAGCCCTCTCCATAATGTAATTACCATATAACAAAAGTGAGGATTCCACTCCAGTGACAGTGATATTTTCAAAATCCGTATGTTTATGTACTTTCTCCTGTTGCTCATTGATTTTAGATGTATATCTACTGTTGAAAAGTTACTCTCACTATACATACCACAATAGACGCTGTCAGAAAATATTTCACCTTTAAATGTGTTAAATATTTACAATATCGAATAATATTTCAAAAAAGTTAGACCTTCACTTTACCGAAATGTTTATTGTATGACGTGTATGTACGGCATTCATTTTCGTGGTTTCCTTCAGAAATACTTAATGGAATTACGTTTTGGAATAGGGCGCAGCAAAATTAAATTCCCTGGACGATTTTTATTGTCGAATCCCACCACCAAATTTCCTGTAAGTACCGAGGATTCAGTCTTCTGCAATGTCACGCCGTCTCGTTCTGTAAATATCTCCTTACTTTCCGAAGGCAGGAGCTGCTTTAATCTTCAAGGTTTCAACGTCCGTGAAGAATGCTTATATCTAAGTATGTAGATTCGCTTCAGAACTTAAATATAGATATAGGCACAAAATGTGTACTTTTATTATGCGAAGGATGTATAAAAGTACAAATACATTGTACAAACTTTCTTTCTTATGTGGGGGACCGCGGTAGCACAGTGGTTAAGGTGCCGTGCTACAAATCGGAATGTCGCTGGTTCGATCCCAGCCGGTATCAGTGGATTTTTCATGGACATCAAATCTTTCCGATCACACTGTGGCCCTGGGGTCGACTCAGCCTCTAACAGAAATGAACACCAGGGGTATTTCTTGGGGGTAAAGGCGGCCGGTTCTTAAGGCTGACAACCTACCACCATCCTGTACCGTTGTCACGAAATCTGGAAAACTTAACTTCCTGGAATCTTCTGGGCCTGTTCAGGCCTGTAACGGGACTGCTTTACCTTTTCTTCGCTGTGTATGCTGCGTGCTTACTGTGAGTGTCACGTGGTGTGTGTGACCTTAAATCTGACAATGCTCTTTATAAGTCTGATAATGATGGTGATGGTTATGATGATGATAATTATATTAGTTTTGGTGGTTGTGGTGATGACGATTGACGACACAAACACACTTACATCCACATCTTGACCGATTCTGTAGCTACTGTCCACCCTTATGCCGACGTATGTCCCTATTGTCTTGAACAAGCTGGTATCGCTGGTTTCGAGTATCTGCAATAAACGTACAGCTAACTGCCACAGGTTAGGAGACGTTAATGCTCATGACAAAACAAATGGCAGCACTTGTTCACTAATGCTCCTGTTAATCAGCTGATCTTCGTACAGGCACCATTCATTTAAATGAACGCACTGTGGGGCTTTTATTTTAATTGGGTTCTGTTTTCTTCGCAGAAACACAACTACCAATTTCCAAAATTAGAAGGCAGCATGCTGGGGCTGATGAACGCACCCCAATGATTACAGGCTTCCCTAGTGTAAAACCAATTTTTCAACCAACAGCAGGCAGATGTTTAGGGGTTGCCTTCGGTTGCTGTTAACTTGAAGCACGAAGGTCGCGGATGCAGAGAAAAAGAACTTTGATATTAAGTGCTTTTTCAGTTTCTTACAGGAAATTTCGAATTATTGTCTGATACCACATAACGCTTTTCATTTTCTTATACTTACACTATACACCTTAAGAAGCATAAACCTTGATACTAATATCAATGTGTGGAATAGAAGAATTACAACAAATTTTGTCACATCTTTTGTATATGCGTGCATCTTAGGATCACGGAGAAATACGGTTCCACGCAACCTCGATTTTGTTATTAAAAAAGTAGATTGGTCAACTTCAAGCTACGGCAGCCTTACCGACGGTGAAACAGCACCTAGTGTTTAGTAGTTCAGTTGCTGAAAGTTTGGGACCCAATGGTAACGAGGAGATACGTCCATATCTGTAAGGATCTGACGATGGTGTATAGTATGTAAGATCACATAATCTTTGGACTTTCCATCTTCTAGAATTTAAAATATATTCCACGATCCAGATTTGCTTCAGTCGTCAGGTCAAACGAGGGGAGGCCCCTCCTCAGTAAGACCCACTGTATAGGACTCTTCTCCATCTGAGTGCAAGAAGTCAAAACCCTGAGTGATTCTAAGATAAATAGAAATCCCCGTTTCTGCTGGGAATCGAATTTATGTTGTCCAATCACTACACCGAATAAGATTGTAAGGCTCTTGACTGCGAATAATGTCTTCAAGCTGCTGTTCATGATGGCAGATTCTGAATGAACAGAACTTAAAAAGATTAGGAAATTAATATTAAAGGATTCATTTCTTTAAAGTAAATTGATTGCTGTTATTCCGATAAATGCGACAGATTTTTAGAACGGTGTCTCCAGTATTTGTACAGCTGACTGTAGAGCTGCCATCAGTTTCCGAACGGCGATTTTAAGGAATAGGTAGGCACATTCCCCCAACCGTCGTGAAAGATTGCCCCATAGAAATCTTGGAAAACTGCCGTGAGGAACACGAAGCGTATATAAATTGCTATGAACGAATATGTGACACCGTTAAAATCTTTGTGACATATGAGAAAGAAATACTTATGATGATTCAAATACTTTATGTTGACGTGAGAGGTAAAAGAAGCGAAAGCGGCGTAGACAGTAATTTGCTTATTTTAATTTGCTTATTTTTTTGTCAGTGCGTCACAAGATAGCTTCATTAATGAAAATAATCTTGAAAGAAGCAGTCTATCATAATTTAAGATACTGAGAAAAATCGTGAAATATCTCAGTAAAATTAATATGCAATTTTCTAGGTTAAGACCTCGTATAGTTACATGAATATTTACCAAAGTTTCAAAGAAATTTGTTGTCTCCAGCTTCAGAGCATAATTCAGGATAACTAATCCCCCGACCCGAAATTTGCAGCCAGAAAACAATTAATATGGGAGATGGGTGTTAAACAGGGAGCCTCTCTCGGTTTGTAGAGAGCAAAACATTCAAGAACCATTAGACCTTTCTTTCACAGTGTTTATATTGTGTTGGCACAGTAAACCACACCACTGTCACTGAATACAACAGCTCTCGTTGCTGAAAGTTAGCCTGCTCACTGACGCAGAGTAATGAGTGAAACACACTTAAAAAACACAACACATTTTTATTTATCAATACTGTATCAAAATTCTGCAGATTTCGACTTAAGTACTGAAACATCATCATGTTTGTTTATTATACAGATAGATTAGAAAATCAACATTATACCGAACTTCAGTATTTATGTCTAAATATTTAGAACATAACATAAGCTCTGTTCCTTACCCATACTTTGTAACATTATTCAGTTTAGGTACAATAAAAGATAAATATGGCGAAACAGTTTTTTTTTGTTTTCTAAGACATTTATGCGTATACCTACAATAATACTAATAATTGTTCTGTGTTATATCGTATCTATATAGCTTCTCTGACAAACTGTATCCAACCTGATGATGGCCACAGCAGCATTGGCCGAAACGTGTAGTTGATAAGTTAAATAAACCTGATAACTGCTATATCCTTAAATAATTATTACCTTAGGATCTAACAAACACAACGGGGATGACGCCCCTTGAAAATGCGTGTGACAAATAATACATCCAATACAAACTGCAATTATAGATACAATATAATAATGCAAATTCCAGTACTTAGACTCGATGATAAGAACTACGTCACAGGTCAAACGAGACACAGTTTCTTTGCAACTTTTGTGATTGAATTATAGAGACAAAACGTAACAATAATAGTGCTGTGTTTTAGCACGAAGAATCTTATCATTCGTCATTCCGTAAAAAATTTAATGCACATTTTTATACAGTAATATGGATACACATCCAGTAATGTCAAATTGTATCAAGCAAAATCTTAATTTCATTAATAAAGACTACATATGTGTATGTAATGGTCCTTAGTATATTCTTATTTATCTGTGCCAGCCTCGATGTTGCTTCAGTATTTCATCCTGAAACATGAAACATTTTCTTATAACATTAATATATAATCATATTTCGTGTCTTTTATTGTGTGAAAATTACGGTTTTCTTTATTTACTCACTTGGTAAAAGTAACACCCTTAAAACATAGAATAATCTGGTTTCCGGTACATAGTCAGTCCCTCAAAAGAAACTCTTTTCATACAGAAATGTTAGCTGATAAAACTTGTATGTGACGAACTGCGAGAAAGTTTGACCAGTTATTATTAATTTTTTGCATAGCTAGGACTGTGGGGCATGGCATGTGGCGCGTATGGGTGAGGAGAGGGGGGTGTATATGGTCTTGGTGGGGAAACCGGAGGGAAAGAGACTACTGGGGAGACCTAGGCGTAGATGGGTGGATAATATTAGGATGGATCTCCAGGATGTAGAACATGGGTATATGAACTGGATTGGGCTGGGCCAGGATAGAGACAGGTGGCGGACGCTTGTGAGTGCGGTAATGAACCTTCGGGTTCCGTGAAATGCGCGGAATTTCTTGACTAGCTGCAAACCAGTTAGCTTTCTGAAGAAGGACTCTGCACCATGGAGTAAGTAAGTAAGCTAGGACTATGAATCGTGCATTACAACGACTGAAGATCCCTTACAAATGCATTCAGATTTAACAGGAGGCCAACTTAACAGACAGATGTGTAGACAGGAACGTGTGTCTCAAGTTGCGATAGTCTTTGGCCTGTAATCAAGCCTCCCCACGTTCAGGTCCTCAACCGAAAATTACTGTAGCTACAACACTGCTTTAATGAAAGGTGCCAGCCAGTGGAAGGGAGTGAAGGGGGGAATTACATCCAGACAGGAGGGCATGTGACCTTGACCACCACCATAATGGTGAGGAGAGGAAGGGAGAAAAGGGCAAAAACTCATGCCTAAGAAATGATAAACATTCATCAAAGATTGGTTGAAGGGGTCTTAAACAACTTCAACTAATTGGAAAATTAATTCTGAACTGCGTAGTTATGTTTCAGGAGAAGTTTTTAATCTCTCTTCTCTTTTTTTCTGCTCTTCTCCGAGTCAGGTCATGGTCGGTGCGATGTAATAATTATAAGACTAACAACACTAGTTTCCAAGCGTACAAATTAGAAGACCTAAAACGGAAAAGTTTGAACTAATTTCCGAAGCTCTAGGATAAGGACGAAGAAGAATTTTTAATCGCGACGAATAAACTAGCCGTATTTTAGTAAGGAGCTTGGTGTATTATTACTTACAGTCGAACACAACTATATTTACGACATGCTTCGGCCCTATATGTGGGCCATCTTCAGGTTGTGACTGGACTTTCGGATCAGTTATACAGGAATGCGTGGAGCGTTCTTGGGGAGTTCTGGGGGAGGGGGGTACCCACTGTTATAATGAGATCTCGACCTCCCCGCTCCCAGAATTCCCCAAGAACGCTCCACGCATTTCTGCCTAACTGAACCGAAAGTCCAGTCACAACCTGAAGATGGTCCACATATAGGGCCGAAGCATGTCGTTATAATCCTCCTGTAATACTAGAGGCAAATATAGTTGTGTTCGACTATAAGTATTAATACACCAAGCTCCTTACTATTGTAATAACACAATGACGCACATCGGAATTAGCCGTATTTGTAAAGCATTATTTGTTTAAGCTAAAGATACACGAGTGTGTAGAGTTATTTACTGGGGGAAGGGAGGAATGTTTAATCTTAGCAACTGACCGACTTGAGGCACAAAATATTGTTTTACAATAAGTTTATTATGTTCCTCTACATGTTTCGAGCACTGATGTGCTCATCATCAGGAGGTCAAAATTGTATTATACAGCATCTGGTATCGTCACACTCCGTAGGTGGCCGTCCGGTGCGCAGGAATATTTATAAATGTCCTAATTAGCTTTCTCCTTTTGCCTCACAGCAATTACTTCAGTACTCAGCATCTACTAAATATTTGCACGAAAAATAATTCAATTACAGAGTGGCAGAATTATAATGGAAACCGTATCCAACAACATAAATTCTCTGACATTTTGTTTTTGGTTTCCACAAATTTTTGTATTTTGGTAAAATGCGCTGAAATATCGCGTCACAACCCCAATTAAATGCATTATACAGGAGACAGTTGCATATTACACAGTCATAATTTTTTGGACTTTAAAATTAGGGTAGGTATAAATGAATGGCTGTGTTAACAAAGTTCCGTTTAATGTTACTGGAAATTCGGCTGTCTTAAATTTTGCATGAATCCAATAATTTGGAAGTTCCCACAGACGAAATTCCAAACCAGATCAGCTGTTGCGACAAAAGACAGTTCTGACAGCTGAAATGGGATCTGTCTAGTTTCTGTCATTATTGTAAATTAGACAGATGGAGGGAGTAAGTTTAAGAAATAGGAAGTGAATGGTAAATACCGTCACCACAAAATTTACCTTTGACTCCTCTCAGCCGGTTCACAGCTTTCTCCAAGTATCCTCCCTTACGGTCACGTGTCGCACGTTGGGCTATGCTGTACACACTTATTTCATTCAGGGACATATCGATTTTATCTTGGCTCTTAATCAGGTTTGCATGACAGAGATTTTCCTCAATTTTCATTATTCGCTCCTCATAATCGACGGATCAACTTACAACGCAACCGCTTCTTTCCAAAATGATTCTAACATTAAATGTGTTATAACTGACGATGAAACAAAACAATTCTATCAAATATCTTTTCAATAATATCCCTAAACCACACTTTACCGTCACGTAGATGATAATGGTCTGACATATCCCTGAGTTCAAAAGTGGCATAGCCTTATCCCACAGTAATAATAAAATATTGACACGCAAGGGGCCACAGCATTAAATAAAGTTCAATAATTCGGGGTGTAAACTCTCACTATGATGTTATTTGTGGTGATTTAATCAACGATTAGTAGTTGTAAAAACTTAAAAATAAATCTCATTTATACTAAAATGCCCTGGAAATTTAGCTTGAAATATGTTAACACCTCACAAAACATAACATTTGTCTGAATACACAGCGTTTTGAATGCCGTACGAGCAGGGACCCAGTTACGCAGCTGATCCAGCCGCCAACAAATTCTGGATTCCAGAGTTCCTTTAAATAAGGTGCAGGCCCGCTTATCTTCAGAAATATTGTCAGTTGTTGGGACATTTGGAGAGCGCACAAAGCACGGCGTAGAGGCGCCTAGCAGCATCTGCCCTCCCGCCGCACAGATAAAGGAATGGGTTGGATGGATGGATGGGTGGGTGGGTGGACGAAGACTAGATAATGAATATACATTAAAATTGTGTAAGAAATTCCTTTGTAAGTCAAAAACTAGGAAGTGCTCACTTATGGCCGTTTGATTTTACACGGACAAAGTCAGAATAAACATAACTACAACTTCTTCAAAGTAACGTAATAGCACTACTTCAATTTATCAACCAACGAATGCACATATAATTTCACATAAAAACACTTTTAAAACACTTTAAAACACTCCGACATGTTTCGATCTTGTCAGATCAACATCAGGGTGCTTAGTTCCTTGCTCAAGTTATATTATAGTATTCACAGTTCAATTGGTATTTGCAAACGAGGTGTTGTGACAGCATATCACGTAATAACAAATAAGAACAGACCCTAATAAAACTAAAACTAAACTCCGTGGCCTTAGTCCGCACGCGAACTATACCGACAGAGCGGCCGCCGCCGGTCGGCGAAGTTAGTGCCAACTTTTGCGGATAGAGGGGTGTCACGTGGTCAG